>Ga0181612_158793_pt1 | contig 14434 bp, 10 predicted proteins | sample HoacroProtozoa21_FD_119630 | JGI IMG/M metagenome (GOLD analysis project Ga0181612, IMG submission 119630) | Hoatzin crop microbial communities from Cojedes, Venezuel. Combined Assembly of Gp0051906, Gp0051904, Gp0051908 | reverse complement strand
CTTAGTAAGTAATAGGAAGTGGTACTGTAAGAGAACTATTTAGTGTCTAATTACTTTGTGTCAGGTACGGTAAGCCAGTTCTGCTTTTTTCGTCAGTCTGTGAGCTACCCGTTTCTGAGTGATGACAGTTGATTTATTGAGGAAAAGACACCATTGTGTGAAAAGTTCATGTGTCTTCAGTGCAAATAATTGGGCTTCCTGTTTCGGTTTCGTCACCCACAAAATGATTTGAAGTAGAATGAGAAAAACCCGGGGAGTGATGAGTGAGCTGCCACATTGTTCTATCAAGTGCCAGAGCCTGGTCTCAAAAAATACTGCGTCTGGTGACTCTGAAACAAATACACCTCATAATTTTCTCTGCAGTTCAATTTACCTGAGATGACAGCTGATAAACCAAAGAAATAGATTTGCATTGTAGTGGACTGATCTTTATTGTCTCAGATACGGAGTTTGTCATTTTCTCTTCTTTGCAGGTGCCATACTCTGAGCTGGGTGGAAAAACTTTGGTGATGGCAGTTTATGACTTTGATCGTTTCTCCAAACATGATATCATTGGGGAGTATAAGGTTGCGATGAACACAGTGGACTTTGGTCACGTCACTGAGGAGTGGAGAGACTTGCAAAGTGCAGAGAAGGAAGAGGTAAGAAAAAGCAAATTTCCCACCCCCAGGACACTTTTATCCTCAGCTAGAGAAACAGTCAAACTAGCAACATTTTTTTTTGCCAAGACAGCTCCCATCTGTTATCAGCATTTCTCAGACATACTTTGCCTGATAAATTTTTGATAAGCATCTTTTCCAATACTCATTGAATGGTACATTCTCCTTTGCTAATCCTATTTTCAATCTTTTTGATACTTTATGCAACACAGTAAGAAAGTTTTCATGAGTTTGACTTTTTATTGAATTGATGAAGTTTGGGTACATAGAATTTCCATTTGAATCATAACAGCAGTGTGCATTTAGGCTTCTTTGCGGCCCTAATCATTATCAATGTTTGCATCTCAAGGCATCTTACTGTGCATGAAGATAATAGTAGGTTTTCTTTGAAATATTTTACAGTTTTATTGTGCTGCTATACAATAATATCCATTGATTGGAATTATGCATTTGACAAAGAAAAACCTTGGAATGGCATCTCAATCAAATATTAATCATCTTTTTTATCTTCCTCTCTATGCCAACATCCTGTGGATTCATTATTTAGTAGGTATAGTGTTACATGTACACAAGACACTTTTTGGAAATATTTAATCACTGAATTGTGGATCCTGTCCATACTGGCTCATCCACCTTTTTGCTTATTATAAGACCATTTTGTACTCAGTTTTACATTATTTTTCCTTTTGATTGCTAAATAATATCTGCCCACTCATATAGTCAGAGTGCACAGCGTGCTTCAATTCTCAGGTGGGAGAAGAAGGAATCTGAGTTCCTTTTTGTCTAATTTAGCTAATAAGCTGCTTTGGATTCAAACTTTAGTTTCTGTAATTAAAAGGACAATGTCTGGATGAAATCTTCCCTTAATACAAGTGATGAAAACCTGAATGTTGGATTTAGGCTACAAGTTGTGAAAAATTCAGCAGATGCTGGGACAAGCAGCCATCTCAGATTTTCAAAAATGGTAGATTTCAGTCTTGCCTTTTTGAGTGTTTGGGGTTTTTTTAAGACTGCATTTTCAGATGTCTGTGTTCTACTGCTTATTGATTTGAAAGCCACTGCCACATTGAGACTATTCTGCATCACATTGTTTGATAGTGACAGCATTTGCATAGCTCTGTTATTGCATATGACATTGGTATCCATGTTATATGGGGCATTTTTCTTCTACTCTTAGAGCTAAAGATTCACATAAGAAAAAGAGAAAAAGGAAGTTTGCAGTTCAAGGGCCCTGTTCCTTTAAAGCCTCTGCATACCAGAAAGCTGGAAATGTGAAATCAGAGTGTATTAATCCTTCCAAACTTTATTAAGTATCAAACTGGACTTTTATTGCACTATTGTGTGTGATATCAAAGTGTTTCATGTTTATTTGTTGCAAAACACATAAAAGCCAAACACTGCACAAAGAGGAATTGAATCTTCACATTTTTAGTATAACTTCAAGCTTTTAGAACATAAACAATGATATCCCCATATGCAGGTGACAGATAACATGGCGTAGATTAGTGTGAGGTTTCATCTGTCTTGTGGCATAAAATTGCCTCTTCAGTTTTCTAGCTCACATCCACAGTGAGACCTGACTCAGTGCCTTGATTGTTTCATTAAAGTTCGTATCCTGCTAATACAACATGATGTTAAAGTCTTGAAATGTAGTGTGGCCTACATCAAAAAATAGATTCTGACTTGGAAAGAACTTTATATTAAAATAAAAGAAATAATTCTTAAAATATTTGGATATTAGAAGAGTGTTACAAGAACTTTGACTAGTTTGCAGTAGGGACAAAACTTAGGTTGTACCTTATTTTTGCTTTCAGAGCCCAAGTGAATTGACAGATGTGTATTTTTATGTGTGTTTTTTATTTGCTTATGCAAATATTTTTGCATGAGAGTCATGTTAACTAGAAAAAAGTAGCTTTCCTTAGGTCCTGTTTGAGCCTCTGCCTTCACCTTTCTTCAAATGTCAGGTACTATATGTACAGAAAAAACAGTGTCATTTTTGTAAAAGTTTTTGGTAGGGCCTTTTTGAAGTTGCTGCTGATATATAGTTTTTTTGCTGGGCAGTATCATCCTATGAAAGCATCCTGAAAAAATGTGCTTGCACCAACTCCCTAAATATTTTTGCATAGTTCAGGAGGTCTCCTGTTCCATTTTTGTGTCTCTATGCTCATAAGCATGCAAAATATCCAATAAATACGGAAAAATATCGTAAGTTAGGTTAGTTGGAGATTTTGTTATTCTTAGTTTTCTGTATATTGGTTGTAGCTTTCCTACAACAGCTCCTAAGCTTACTTGTACAAATGAAAAGTGAGCCCACAGAAACCAGTTACTCAAGATGCAAGTCAGTCAAGTGTATTTAATCCAAAAGGCCTTCACTTATTTTTGCTCTGTTATGCAACCTCTGCTTCTGTCATGTGTGTGTTGAGCCTGATTCAAAGAATTGCTTAGCCCAATTTGGAAAATAAATCTCTACCAAGAATCAAGAGAGTTACATCTGTCAGTGGTTTGAGAGCTGTGTTTCCCAGGAAATGTCATTTATATTTCCGTATTTGACTACTGCCAAGTCCCTCACCATCCTTGTTATTCCGACCTCTGCTCAGCAGCAAAGGTGCCATACAAATTCCAGTAGATTTGGGTGATAATAAATAGGGGACCAAGAGGGGTGGGAGAGGTCTTGTCGCCATTAATCTCTTGTCAGCTGACACAGCAGATGTTGCAGAATTCACAGCAGATACAGCTGCAACCAAGCAATACCCTGGCTTCAGAATTAGCAGATACAGTGCTGCGCATACAAAGGCTAATATGATTTGTCTATGCCAGATGTTTAGCAACAGATACATGCTTGTCTCTTGGTAGTGGTCATGAACATGATATGGCAGTCTGGCTTACTAACTGTAAGAAAACATGATAAAAACCAAAACGTAAGCAACTGGATTTCATCCAAAAATGTATGACAAATGTAGTTCTGTTACTACCAAAAAACTTCTTGTATACTACTCTGTATGTTACAATTGCGTAATGAATTTGGCCATGAAAAGCACATCTCTATGTGGTCTGCAATATATGAAGAATGACATGGTTGATTTCCTTTTTTGCCCTCACAGTGCTTAGGTAAGTTTGTCAGTTCTTAACAGCCTAGCGCTAACCAGAATTCTAAGTATGTTTGCAATGAAGTATCAGATGCCAAACTATCCTTAATGTTTTAGTTGTGACCCCTAAACAATATGTATCCCAAAGCACATTAGTTACAATAGTCACCAGTCACTTTGAAAGAACTATCTAGGTGGCATCAGTAAAACTGAGTATAAAAATCTTATTTTTATTTCACTTTATGTCTAATTCAGTTGATGCACTTCACAGAATATACAATTTAATTAACACTGCAATCATAGAGGGCAAAATCATTTTACGAGCAGTTGCTCTTCTTTTTGTTCATAAAGCTCCACTGTACTTTCCATCCTTTTTTCTAAATGGGCGTGAAATTGATGGCCGAGGATGAAGGTTTAATGAAATATTTGAAGCTCTACCTCTCACAGCCAGCCATTTGAATGGCATCTCTCTGACACTGCATTCTCTTCTGGGAAAGGTCTTATTAATATATTTATGTTGGTGAAGCACTTTGAAGGTACAGGGCTTTATGTAAGCATTTGTTATGACTCTGAGAGGGCTTTGGGAGTGTACGAGTTTGTACAATGACTGCTAAATATTGGGAAGGCCACTAATAATGAGCTTCATACCTTGAATCCTTTTTCCCTGGCTGCTTTTAGCTCTGCTGTCCTTGTGAATATATGGAGGTGATTTATCTAATAGGCCTTCAGGCTCATATGACTGAGAGCATCGGAGGGAAGAGTGGTAGATGCTGAAAGACTATTCACTTTTACCAAGTCTGACATATAATGGTTTGGGCACAGATTGTTAAAAAACAGATGATAGGTGTTTGCTCCTCTGTGTCATCTACCAGATGTCACTGCCATTAACTTTATCTGAGTACGCACTGCATCCAATATCTGTTATCACTCCAGTACAGAAGGCCAGACAGACCTCTTCTTTGCTCACAGCAGTGTGAATCATACTGAGAGTCATCTTCTGAATACTTCAACTGATTTCCCTCCAGACATATTGTTATACTGGCTCTTAAAATGAAAACCTGTTGTAGCAAACATTCCAAGAAATTTTAGGGAATATGAGGAAGAGCAGCAACAATTCTTTCCCTTGAAAGCAGTGGAGAAGCAGAGCTTTATTCCATGAGAAGGATCTTGAACCTGCCAGTATCCACCACCAAGAGTTCTGCAGACTTCTTACGACTGCCATCACATAAGACTATACATTATCTGATCAGGCATCCACATGGATAGATTACACAGGGGCTGCATGCTCATATCACAGTGGGTTGTGATGTACAAAAAATACATGGCTTCTGAGTTGGAAGTCTGCTGGAAAACACCAGCAAGATGTACAACAGCTTCTCTCCTACGTGATGCACAATCCGAAGCTACAGTACTGCCTTGAAAAGGGGTGAGATGCAAGCGGTCTGCAGCTGGGGAGTGGAAGACCAATTCTGTGAGGCTGGAGTTGTGCTATTCGTGAGGATTGTTCTTTCTGTCCTCTACAAAATATAAGAGTTGAAGGAAAGAGATGGAAAAATGGGCCTGAAATGGGCGTTTAATACCTTGGTATGCTTCATATGTCTCCGTAGTCACTGGAGACTGACAAAGTTACTAAGCCGTCTAGCTTGTTGAATCCTCAACACTGAAACTTGCAGATAGTTAAGAGGAAAGGACATTTCTACAAATGTCACTGTCAAATGACAGCAGCAAAGCACTGTCATTTTCTGTTATATCAGAGATGGACAGATGATCTAATAGGTCTTTCCCATCTCTAATAATAACACTTAGTTCTTATACAGCTTTGCAGATAGCACAGTGCTTTGTAAAAGAAAGTATCATTATCCCTATGCAGATGCTGTCAGAGTGTCAGACAAATTTTAAAATGTAAGGTCTCCTTTATTTAGCTGCATATTGTATTGGATCACTGTGTTTTCTGTATGGTGTTCAAGTTTTCTCACTTCATGTTACACCCAATTAGAATTCTAAAATGTTAAATCTAAGGGGAGTTTAATTTTCAGGTTTGTGGCAGAGTTACATATAGTAAATGTACGGTGTTGAACAACACATCTTCAACATCGTAAGTGTAGCATCTGTCCTGCAAAGGAACTGAATTTGATAGTGAGACAGGGAACAAAATAGAGGTTCTTAAGTTTGAGAATAAGCAAGCCTGATCTGAAATTCTTCAGCAGCTAATTAGTTGGTTTTCATCATGAAATTGAGGATGTTGAAATGTTGTGATTTTAAATGTAAAACCATATGACTCCAGTATAGCAGTTACGGTACTGTTTCAGGCTATTAGAATTACGCATTTCTTTTCTCACCTTTCATACTCAAACTGCTGACGATCCCACTATATACCTTTGTTAAGTATTCTCTTTCTTAACTCCCTCTCTGGAAGAGACACCCACCTCAGGAAGTCAGAGGCATTCTTGTATTATAATAAAAAGAATGTAATTGGCTTACTTCAAATCAAAAGGGAACTTATCTTGATTCATCTCAGACTGTCTGGCTTTACAGGTATTAAATTCAAAGACGGAGGCCAGTAGACAAGAAGAAGTTCAGTGATAGTGTTAAATTCAGTCTCTGCTGGGGCCCTTCTGTTTCTGGACGGTATTCAGAGATGAGAAAATCTTGTATTGCTTATTTGTCAAAAACATACTTATAACATTTGACTGTCAAGTGTGGAAGAGCATCTTGAGGTTAAACTGTGCTGACAAAGTAGATTCTGCACTTAGTGCTAAGCATCTAATGATCCATACAGAAAATAATAATCATTATATTAATGTTGATTCCAGACACGGCATATTGCTAAAGACGTTGTAGAAAGTTAGAAGGCCAAAGGAGGGAATAGTGGACAATCCTGTGCCTCTTAATGTTATTGTGTGGGTTTTTCTTGCGTAAGTATGGGATATTTTAAAATGCTTAAAGAGGAGAGAGGCCAGACCAGCCAAGGAGTTCAAAAGCACTGGACTGGGGTGTTTAACATACAGTGGCATTTGGAAAGCAATGTTCTGAATGGTGTTTTTATAGGGCTTTGAGAAAGATGCTGAGAGGGATCAAAATCGTCTTAGAGTTCTTCTTAAAAAGGTTTAAGCAGAATTTGTATCACTTAGATGCTGGAAGTATTCTCCTTGTTTCTGCAAGTGATTGACTCAGCTGATATATCAGTCATTTGCATGCATTGAAGTATATTCCAAGTGGAAGGCACTAAAGCTACGAAGATATGTTTCGGATGGAAGCTGTAGAGGGAATTCCAGGGAATTCAGGTGTAATGGTGGAGTACTCCCAGTTGTAAAACTTTGTAGTCTGGGAGGGATTGCAGATGCATCTGCAGAATCAGCTGATTGGTGTGAAAGGGCCACAGAACACACTATATATGAAATAGTCCCGCATTGTCCTCTACCTGGATTTCTGTGGCTTTACTTATTTTTTGGAGTACCAGCATCAGTGATTGCATTATCCAGAGGCAGAAATTGCATTTCTCACTGGGATTCTAGGCAGAAGCTTTGCAGTAGTTCAGGGTAATAGCTTATTTCCCTTTCTCCCCTCCCTTTGCAAACCGACAGTGACAAAAATCATTACCTGATTGCTGTTACAAACCAGGATCAGCAGCTAAGGGAAGCCGTAAGATGGCTGTTTCAAAATACTCCATCATAAGTGTCATTAGAAGGACCTGCAGAACAGAGACCAGCATTTTAACAGTCACAGGGAAAGAGCAGCTCTCACAAAGAAGATGACAGCTTTTCCACTAGAAGGTTGAGGCGTAGTATGCCACTCCGGTCTCCTCGCTCTGTTGTGCCCACTCCCCCTAGAACTAAAAGATCTTGGTTTACAGATGCATCAGAGAAAGATGTATTTTTGAAAAGGCCGAAGACAAAGATTTAAGAGTAGTGGTCCGAGAAAGAAAGGGAATTAACCATTTTCTTCTTTTTTTTCCTCTGTCAGCTCTTAAACACCAATTTAGCCCATGTCAGGGATTACCATAGTAACCATTTAACCTCTTTTCAGAGCCTGTTGTGTTTCAGTTTAGTTCAACAAAGAGCTTAACTGGCATTTGAAGCACTCTGCATTGTACCTGTGACAGGAATTAGCACCAAATGCGCTTATTTTAGAGAAATCACAGAATCTAGAACATAATACTGTATTTTCAGTTTGGTGGTATTAAGCTTTTATTGGTTTTATGATAATATTGAAGAGGTAGTGTACATGAATTTAGGACATATTACTAGGTCTTATTTCTAGGCTGAGTGGATGACAGGCAGCGATGACGTGTTCCTACAGTTACCTGTTTGATTGTATCATAAAACTCCACCTTCCACCAAAGGCTAGAGAAACTCCTCACATTGGCCCATGTGCTGGTGGTGTGTTACAGGTGATGCAGCTGGGTGGTTTTAGTGCAATCAACCCTGTACTTCTTTCCTCTTTCTTTTCTATGCCTATCTGCAGCTTACTCTGTGAATGCTATCATCATAACTAAAGAAACGCTTGGGACATGATGATTTAAATTAGATTCTAAAAACCTTTGGACTAGCATATCCTTTTTCTCTTGTTCATGTCTAATTCAGTCTGAGCAGGATGCTGTTGTACAAAATAATAACTTGCAGAAAAACCCTTTTCATAGAATGTCTCTGTTTCTGCATTTTATGCACTCTTCCCTTGTGGGTTAATGGAGAACTGACATTTCCAGTTTTTAAGATCTTGCGGTCTACGACATAGACACAGTTCTTTTTGAAGGACTGATTATGGCTAGTCTTTCACTTTCAATCACACAGATCAAAGCAAATATTATTAATCTTGGATGTTCATAGGTAACTCTACGTCATACATAAGATTTAAAGAGATTAACAAGATAGATGTAAATGCTTTTCTGTACCTTATCTGAGCAAGAACATTTATAGTGTTGGTGCTATACAATTCAAATTTTTTTAACCTCTCTTTCATCTAGAATTCTAATAGTGAGGAATTTTACTCCAAGAATGATGCCACTGTCTAAAGATCAAAGAGTTTCTCCTCTCTCTCTCTCTCTCTGTCTCTCCAGACTTTCATAGCACTGGCCGCATGAAGGGAGAAAATCATAAAATGCTGACTGATCTCTCAGTTCCTTATTCTTTTAGGTTTTTCATTTTCTTAAACTTCTACCATATTTCTATACACCTGAGTGAGTCAGTTAATACTTAAGCTGCACTTTTCAGCCTCCAAAGTCTAAAGTTGCTGTTGCTTTTTAGTATCTATGCTGACCAGAGATCAAACTTCTGTGAATCTCTCCACCTCCTCACTTCTCAGCATATTCTCGCTCTGTGTGTATGCATGCATATAAGATGTAGACCCGAGTATGGAGCAGAAATACATATTTCTTTTGTGATGCATCTTCTGTGATGGAAGCTTTTAGTAGTTTTGTGAGTGGCCTTTAATTGCATTAACTGGGAATTTTTGCTTCAGATGGCTGCCTGGCTGGCTCGCTCGCTAGATGAATGGAGTGGGACTCTAGTTGTTCTCTCCTTTCCACTGACAGAGTTTCCAGAGTAGGATTTTTTTCGGTGGAGGGCTTAAGTATGGTCACTGCCACAGAATTACCACTCCTGCTGCCTGCTTAGTGCAGAACACAACTCACTTTGAGCTACAATCATCAGTGAGCAGATGAAATTCATTTCTGATCTCCTTTTTGAACCCAGATATTGTCTGTATGTGCTTCTTGTTGCCCAAGCGCTAGAAGAAGAGAAATACCTGAAGCGGAATCCAGTGACATGGAGGCCAAGACCTTTTCCTTGAGTATTATGTTTGCAATTACAATTATAGAAGTAGTACCAAAGGCAGAAGTTTCCAAACTAGCAGTGAGAAAGAGAGTTCAAAGTGGTGTGTTATTGCTGCTTGATCGGCTGCATGCATTCACTTAGAACAGAAATTAATTAGGAGTTATTGCTGCTTCCACTGTCACTGATAACGGCAGCTGAATTTGGGAACCCTCCTCTAGTGCCTTTTGCCACTTGTGGCTGACCTAGAGTTCAAATCTCTTCTGCTTAGACAGAGACCTTGCCATAAAATTCTGACCTAAGTTGTTCCCTAGATGGTTACCATTATGTTGGGTTTGTAACTTGCTTTTGACGCCACCAGCATAGGACAAGACACTGCAGCTTCTCAGCGGTACGGATGGCAGTGGGCAGACAGCGCCTGAGCTTCCTGTGAGATCTTTAGCCAATTTTAGGTGCTACTTAAATTGCTTCTGGTAATCTGCAGAGCTACAGGGTTGTCTGGAATCTAGTTATTTTACCTTTATTTTTCCATACCTTCTTCAGTAACTGTGAAAATTAACAGGAGGATCTCTGTTGATGGATGGAGCTCAGGCTTCAAAACTGGCAGCAGCTTATTTTCATATGAGTGCCCTGAGGTCTGCGGCTGACATCCCCTGTCTGTTAATGCCCAGCCCAGAATTAGATAGCAGCAGATTATGCTGGAAGTCTTTTTATTCAGACTTTCACATTAATCAGTCAAGCCGAACATGAATTTTCTGTGATGTTTTAGAGCAGGAAAGTTTTCTAGGAGACGTGTGTTATTTGAATTAATTTTGATTGCTCTAATTTTTTTGCTTGTACTTACTGTACAGAAAATAGATACAACAATTACAATTCTGTGACACAAAGTAAGAGATGCAATTCTTCCACAGCACACCTCTGTAACGCATGATTTCTTTTCTGACATAGTAGATTTTCATCCTTGCATTTTCTTTTTCTATTGCTCTTAAACATTAACTTGTACATGACAATACATCAAAGCCCTCCAAAAAAACTCACCTGTAATTTCATGTGCCATTCAAAGATGCGCATGCTTCCTCATTCTCTATTTTTTCAAAATAAGGACCAATTTGTCTCATTGCAATTTGATATAGCAATGATGATGTTTCTCTAGATATAGAAACATACTTTTCTACATACCCTTTAAATCATTAAATCAATGAAAATCTCTTCAAAGACATGATTATTCCTTCAGAATGTCTGTCTGTGATACTACACAATTAGTTGATTTCTTAACAGAGCTGTATGCTTTTAGTTTTATCCATCAGCCTAAATGAAAGATATGCACATTTAGTGTATTGAAAGTTACAATTTCTATGATTAAAACATAAAATCCCAAAATTAATATTTTCTGATACATGATAATTGTAAATGAGAACAGATTTTAATCAAGCTCTACTAGATTTGCTGCACCAATCATATGTTCCAGAATGACTTGAGAATATTGGCTTGGATTTCAGCTGTAGGTTTCTAGAGTTGGCCTAAGTTCCTGAAAGCACAAACACTGGTCACGTTATGTAAGAATTTAAGGCTCTGAAACTACGCTGTCTGTATGTTCCCTGTCATGAAAACTAGCTGTTAATCAGCCCTCAAGCACAATCACTACATATAAAGCTCTGAAGATCTTGCGTATAAACATTAGGACAGGCTCCTTAGACTATTTAGCCCACCTATTCATTGATTCCTTGGGTTTATTGCCAGAAAGCACTACTATATGAGCTCTTACAACTCGCTGAGGATAACAGGTCTTGAAATTTGATCTATTTTATTTGCACTGAGCCTAGACTAACTAACTTTCTTTCTGAAAAAATCTCCCATTTAAAAACCTTTCTTTTGTTTAGAAATACTACTGTTTCCTATCAAATTGGATATCTTTCTAAATGAGGTGATGTTGTCTGCCCTAGATCTGGGGGAATCCTAGATCTTCAAGGAACATTTTAATGAATCTTCTATAATCTAACTCAATCTAGGAAACAGGCAGTTTCAGGAGATAGTAGTGTTCCCTCTGTGCCAAGTTGGGAGGAAGGTGGCACGAGGAAACCCCCTTACAAATGTGAAAGACCTAGGCTGATTTTGGAGCAAGGAGCTAGAAACCCTCTGATTCTCAGCCCATGGCATTTTATCCTGGCTGCATGACCATAGACTGTAAACTCTGAAAGCTCAGATTTCCTCATGGCATCCTGACTTTCAAGCATTATCTGCATGTTTTTAGTGGAAGTCATCAAAACCAAGTCTCCATTACACATTTTAATATCATCTAAACAGAATTTTGTGGAAATTCCACTGGAAAATTCTGTGTGAGACCTTACTGACAAAGGTTACAAAGAGAATGGTGCTGACAGTAGACCAGCATTTGTTATAGGCAGCTTCGCACCTCTGCTGGAAAACTCTTAGAGGGTCTGAAAACCCAAAGAGGTTGCAAGTTACTGATTTTAAGACCTCAGTACATGGAGAAAATAACACATCCCTTATAGCTTCAGCAGTTACCCTGTCTTTCTGTTAAAAATATGTACTTTATTTGTTATTTATATGTTACTGGATTCTACTCCAAGCCATTGATTCTTGTTATGCCCTTCTTCAGTAGATTCAAGCCATTTAATACATGATGGTTCCTCTTCTCTACGGTGCTTATGCACTGTCATCAAGTCACTTCCAGTGCTTTTTTCAAAAAGCTGCAGAAATTCATCTTGTATGTTTTTCACACTCAGGCTTTTTCTCCATTTTTCCAATAAGAGCTGTGACTTTTTACCTTCTTTGTAGTTTTCAGCATCTTAAAAAACAGTATATACACGAGAACTGTGTGCAGTACACTTTATATCCTTTCCAGAGAGGCAAAGTCACCAGCTGCTCCTGCTCACTTCTACTGTTGAGTGTTCCACACAGCATTACACCAGCAGTTCGTGGTCTGTAGCTTATGACCCTAAATCCTCAGCAGGAGGTACTGCCTTGTAAGATATATTTCCTGCTTCAGTAGATAGAAATACTCGAGTGCTTTGCCTTAGGATGTATAATTTTTGCTTTTGGCTTTATGAAAATGTACTCTGTGTGACTGATTACAGCTAAGTGATTTGGCACCTTCTTTCTGACCAACCTGTTGCGTTGCTGCTTACCATTACCTTAATTCTCGTATCACCTGCTTACTTTGTCAGCAGAAATGTCTTCCACATCTATAAAAGCAGCAGTAGACCTTGAACAGAACAAAAAATAATTTTTGCCTGTTTCCTTCATCAGCCAAATTTACAATCTCATCAAAGAGTAAATCTGGTTTTAGTTGAAAAGATCTATTTTCCACAAAACTGTGTGACTTCACATTCATTATAGTTCATATCCTTTAAACCATCATTAATGCAAACTTTTATGAGTTCTTGCTTTGTTTCATCAGTGTTTGATAAAAGGCAAATGGCTGATAGATATCACCTTCATCCCATTTGGCCTTTTTTTTGAGTAAGATGGGCATAACATTAGCACTGTTCCCGTCTTCTGGAATTTCCCTTGTGGCTTAAGATTTATTAAAAATGAACATCATTGAGCCAGAGATCTCATGATAAGTGCAGTCTTCTTTCCTAGATTCTTATAGATAACTGCAGTGACCTCTTTCTTTTTACTGAAGAGATTAATGAAATTCAGTGTGTGGGACTGATTGCTATGATGACCTTTGATGAGCTGTCCTGTCTTCCAAAAGAATGTGTTAAGAGAGTTTTTCAAAGTGAAACAGCCAGGGAAAGTGGAGTAATGAAGGAGGTTTCTGCCATTATGTATTTATCAAAAAAATTTAATATCTTTCAGTAGTTTCAAAAAACTACATTTTTGAATCCTTAGTTTAAGAAGTGGATATGAGCCTGGTAAAGGGTAAGTCAGTAGATTTGAATACATAGTCTGGTTAGAAAGAACTTGTTCTCAAACTGAGCACAAATATTTAATGAGCTGAACTTAAAACTTATGATACAAGGTGGTGTAGACAGAGGCATGTATTAATTTGTTTATTTCAACTGGAACCAAAGACAAAAATACTGAAATTATCTGAGAGAGTATTTTACATATTTCTGACTTCCCTGAAACTAGGAATCAGTAGAAGAAGAGTGGCTCTAAGCTTTTCTGAGGGTTTTCAGCTTGCCTCTTTTCCAGCTGCATATCCTTTACCCCATCTCATATTTTTAGGCAGTTTGGATGCTCTGGAAAAATTTCCAGTACAAAAATTAGTAAAAGAGGACAGTGGAAGAAAACTTTCCAAATGAAGAACAACGATACAGAAACGGATTTCAAATGCTGCCTGTGCTTGTAGCAGAGAAGCAGTGGGTGGAAATAAAAGATAGCACTGACTTGGGTGAAATAATACGTGAAGCAAAAAGCCTTCTTCATCTTGATAAATTACAGGTAGATAACTGTCTTGTCATAAGACTTCACCCATAAGCTGTTAACTCACATCAGTTGTCTGTGCTTTTCCCAGTACCAAATCCAGTTCCTTTTCAGCTTGCTGTGCAGTCCCCTGGTCTGCAGCCCCTTCCAGGTCATCACTGTGGCTGCAATGCAGTGAGGAGCCTGCCTGCCTGTATGGCTGAGATTTCTTCTTGTGAAAATGAAGGCACAAGCTGTTTTTTGCACAGAACTGTGTTGCATACTGCCCTGGAAGCTGGGGAGCATGGTAAGAAGGCTTCTGTAAATTTAATGGAAAGCAATGCCTTAAAGAGGGTAGATACTCAGATTCTTGTCCTGTTCAGGGAAATCCCTGAGCACGTGCCAGATCCTCATGAGTTCCATTTCACAGAATCACAGAATCACAGAATGTTAAGGGGTTGGAAGGGACCTCTGTGGGTCATCTAGTCCAACCCCCCCGCCGAAGCAGGGTCACCTACAGCAGGCTGCACAGGACCTTGTCCAGGCG
>Ga0181612_158246_pt1 | contig 14434 bp, 8 predicted proteins | sample HoacroProtozoa21_FD_119630 | JGI IMG/M metagenome (GOLD analysis project Ga0181612, IMG submission 119630) | Hoatzin crop microbial communities from Cojedes, Venezuel. Combined Assembly of Gp0051906, Gp0051904, Gp0051908 | reverse complement strand
TGGCGAGTGCTCTCTCCCTGTCCCTATCTCGACCCACGAGCCTGTGGTTGTATTTGATCTCCCCTGTCCAGCTGAGAAGGGCAGTGATAGAGCGGCTTGGTGGGCACCTGGCATCCAGCCAGGGTCAACCCACTACAGTTTTTTTTGGCACCCAGACAATGGGCCTCATTTCCAAAATAACCTCATAAACCCCTGGGCAAAAATTCATAAACTCCTGGGCAAAGAAGCACGGCACTGAGTGGGTGCGTCACATCCTCTGTCACCCACAAGGTTCTGCAAAGTCTGAGAGATCCAACGGACTGTTAAAGACTTCTGTTGAGAGCATTGGGCAATGGGGCATGGAAGCGCTGGGATGTAAATTTAGCAGAAGCCACTTGGCCGGTTAACACCAGAGGGTCTGCTAACCATCCTGGTCCTGCCCAGACAAATCCCCTGCCTACTGTGGGAGGAGACAAGGCCCCCGTAGTGCACACAGGGAAGTGGTTGGGGAAGGTGGTGTGGATTGCTCCTCCTGTGGGGAAAGGCAAACCCATTCGTGGGGTTTTCTTCGCTCAAGGACCTGGATGTACTTGGTAGGCAATGCAGAAGGATGTGGAGCGCTGGTGTACCTGCCTCAGGGAGTTTTAACCTTGGAGGAAAAATAATCAGTGATGCGAGTTGCGTGTTGCAGGAAGCAATGTGGCAGGAATGACCTGAACTGACAAAGAGTGAGTTTTGCATGGAGCTGGAGAAGTGCAGCAATGACCCAAACCACACCAGTGTTGCTGCCCAGCAATCAAACATGCTGCTTCTCCTGTCCTGAGCACCCGTCTTGGCAGATGGGGCCCAAGTTGTGGCCTGTTCTTGTGAACATTTGGAGGAGTGGAGGAAGCCCGTGGAATGGGAGAATAACATCTGTCTGTTAAAGGACAGGTGACAGTAGTTAATGAGAGTGGATAAATCTGTATCATGGGTATTAAGTATGTAGTGTAAGTTGTAGGTGTTGGTAAGAAGTGGTTATAGTAGTGAGAATTAAACACAGTGGGGTTTTTAGAAGATACATGTATGTATTATGTGGGACCTGAGCATGATGCAAGTGGTATGGGATAAACAGTGGAGACTGCATTGAGTGTGGCTGCGGTGGAGTTGATTTTCCCCATAGCAGCCCTCATAGTGCTGTGCTTTGTATTGGTAGCTAGAAGGGTGTTCTGGCTGCTGCTGAGCAGTGCTCGCACAGCATCAAGGCGCTCTCTCCAACATTCCCTCCCCTCACCCAGCAGGCTGGGGCTGGGCAAGATCTCGGGGGTGGATCTCTGGGACAGCTGCTCCAAACTGACCAAAGGGCCGTTCCATACCATATGATGTCTACTCAGCAATAAAAGCTAAGAGAAAGGAGGAGGAGGGAGCAGGGGCATTCATTATCACGACGTTTGTCTTCCGGAGTAACTGCTACGTGTACTGAAGCCCTGCTTCCCGGGAACTGGCCGGACATCACCTGCTGATGCAAGGTAGAGAATAAATCTTTAGTTTTCCCTTGCTTCCGCATGCAGTCTTTGCTTTTGCTTTATTAAACTGTCTTTATCTTGACCCATGAGTTTTTCCCATCTTATTTTCTGCCCCCATGGTCCTGCTGAAGAGGGGAGTGATAGAACAGCTTGGTGGGCACCTGGTGTCAGCCAGGGTCAACCCACCACACATTGTATTTTTTGGATGTCCTCAGGCAAGTCACACTTACACTGCTGACTGGACTTTTGGCTTGGTATTTTGGGGTTGTATTGTGTCTTGTCACAAGCTGGACAACCTGTGTTGTAGTCGCTGCCTAATGCTGTTGAAAAATGCCCTAAAAGAGTGTGGTCTAAATGATATTTTTATCATTTCATGTTTAACCAACCTTGTTGCTGCTGCTTTCTTGGTTTTCCTTGGCTCCCATACAAAGTAAAATGTGACAGATGAATCATAAAGCTCACCTTGTCCACAGAGTGTTTGAAAGATGAAAGGAAGCATATGAGTATGTTTGTGGATGACAGCAGAGTTGCAACTGCATGAGGAGTACTTGCTGTGCTTGAAATGTTTCTTGGTTTGTTTTAAGGGTACGTTGGTTATGTGCATCAGCATTCTTTCTAGTGCTTTAAATACATAAATATAGTTTTATGAAGTTTCATATTTAGGCTTAGAAAACAAAACCTGTCTGTATTTATACTGAAAGAAAGTTCTGAGATAAAATAGGTGACAAGGTTAAAAGGAAAAATTTCTCAAAGAAAGTCCAAGGAGTTAGTTTGACAGCTCGACATGGATCTTTATTGGCTTGAAGAAGGAAGATGAGTGCTTACTAGACACTTAAGTGCAGAACTTGGATAAAGCGGAAGTGATTCTATGAGAGCTCCGAGTCAACTTTGGTTGATGTTCTAGGAACCAGATCCTGAAGGGTGCTGAACATCTTTAATGCCGATATACCTCCCCAGATTTTTTCATATTCTTATTAAGACAACTAGTATCTCATGGTATTTCTGTTTTACACAGCTGCCTGAAGATCTGGGTGAACTTGAAGATCAGCACCTCTCTTTTTATGGGTTTAGATCTAGGTTATGTGTGGCAAGCCTGTAAATACTGGGGAACTGCAAGACAGAGTGTTGTGGGACTGAGCCTTAGTTGGCCCAGCTAGGTTCTCTCCAGCCAATTGATACTTATACCAGCCTGCACTTGAGTGCAGTAACTCTTTTGTAATGGAATCACAGTATGCTGGTTTCCCATTTCAGTTAATAACTTCTGAAAATAATGTAAGTGGTTTTTGCTGATTAGGCGTACCTGACTGCTTTGAAAAAAATGTGTGCGCAATACATGGCAAATCAGCTTCCCTTTCTGTGCTGCATATTCAAGAGCACAATAAAATATTAGTTGGAAAACAAATGAGTTATGAACTGGGTAGTTGCTGGCTAACACTGGAGAAGCCATCATGTTGAGATGGCAGACACTGCTGTCATTGTGCTCATTCTGACCAACCAGCCTGGAGCAGATGCCTTTCTGCCCTCTGTTGTGTCCCCATCCAAATCCATTTGCAGTCTTAATTTTGGATCTGTTCTTTTCTCCCTCTGCAGGCCTTTTATTTTATGCAGGCAAAATAAAGTGAGAGCCTCAGTCTTCCCTTTGTGCATTTGTTCCTTGAAGGAGATTGTTCATGAAGGGCAGGCGTGTAAGAGGTTGTAAGAGGTTTGTGTTGAATTTATGTGGTAAAGTATTGTGAGAGAGACCTTGAACAGCCTAAATATACTGCACGAAGTGTTCTTTCAGCAGCTGCTGTAGTGCACTCTTCTCAAACTCTCTAGGTGAAAAGTGAAGAGCTCTTTGCTGCATGGGCATCTCTGGCAGTGCTGTTATGGTATTGTTATATTTACTGGGTCTGCTAGAGCCACCCCTTTTGAGGTCACAATTATATGAGGCTCTCATCGCTTCTGGAAGGTAAAGAATGTATGTTTTAACTTCTGAAAGTTTCTAGACTTTGCATTTGTGGAGAAAAACTTAAAAACTTGTCAGACCCTAGGGGCCTGCAAGTCCAAGGATAAATAAAAACAACTCAATATTAATTTATTTTTTCTTGGCATTCATAAGACAAAGTGCCATATAATAGATTAACAAGCCAGTTCGTATCTCTGCTTAAGGGTTCCTTTTTGACTCTTGCTGAGGGGTGTTAGTCCTCTATCATGGTTGCACATTCCTGGAGTGATAATTACTCTCTTTTTTCCAAATTACTTTGTATAGAGGGTAACTGGACAGAATGTTGGACTAGACGTGAAAGACCACATTCCTGGTTCCTCTGCTGGCCCACCAGGACAAATCACCATATCTTTGTGCCTCATTTACTCATACATAAAATTGGAATAATCACAGTGTCTGTGGTAAGTATTGGATTTTGCTAATAAATTATCTCTGGGAAAGCTGAGTGTGGTTAATATACTTCATGGTTTGTGTTTACCCATTTATGATTGTACAATGGGTTGTACCCATGAAATATACACTTAGCATTTTACCTTTTTAACCCCCAAGTATAAACTTGGGTTTGCTTCAAAATGAGCAGTGAGAAAAATGTGTTTCTGATTTATTTTTTTTTCTGTATGTGAGTTAATTACCATGACTACTTTAGAAATGAGTCTTTACCAAGTGTGTTCTTCAGCCTGAGGTCCTCCAGGGTTCCTTGCTGCAGATAGAGAGGTACCCAGTTCTTCCCGAACACTGCGGGTACTATGACTAATTCCAACTCTCTTCTGTGTTTACAGACAGGGACCAAAGTCATTGAACTTCGTAGAATGTGAACTGTCTAGTAATGTGCAAGGGAGGCTCTGCTAGAATCTCTGTGTTATCTCTGTCATGCTCTTCCACAACTGGAGTAAGTGATTGCTGCTTTGTTCTATTTCTTTATAACACATTTCGCTGCTGCCATCATTTTACACGGGGAGCTGAGGCATGGAGAGATGGAATGATGTAGGAAAAGTGATGGGCTGTTTTATGTATATGAAATGATTCCCCATGTTCAGCATTAGTGATAGAACTATCAGACTGTCCCCTTAATGCACCCAGTTTAATACACTAGAAATTTTATAGTGGCATAACTGTAGAAGTGCATAGTGTCTGCATCTGTTCTGACAGAATTGTAAGCGAAGAAACCTATCAATAAGTAAAAGTCTATAGTAGAACATTGTTTTTTTTTTAGTGTGCCTGTTTGCTCACAGCCATTCCTTAATAGCCAAGAAGTTTACTACACAACAGATGTAGCTGTAGTGAGGTTCCTGCACTGTTTTGTGGGTTGCTTCTCTGACTTGTTCTTGACTTTTTAAGGATTGGAGAGCCACGCGTTTGGTAACAGGGTGATTTAGGAACTCCTTCTGCTGGTTTTATTGAGGTATGGAGTCTGACTGGGCATGCGGGGTTGATGCAAACCTTTCTGACCACAGCAGTTCTGCTTCTGATTCATAACAGCGCAAGTGCGAGGGGACCCAGGCCTGGTCTGCCTTTGACTGAAGATGTGTCATTGAGAACTGTAGCACACCTGGTAACAGCAAACACCTGGACTCTGTCGCTGATGGTGTTGGTGACAGCTGCTGTCAGTATCAAAGGGAAGTGAGCAGGGACTCTACAGGGATGTTAGAAACAAAAGGGCAGTTGTTTGTTGTTTTAAATTCTGAAGAGTCTGTGACTTGGTTCCACAGATTGAAAGCATGGAAGAGATACAGGTATTCATTAGTCACTTGGCTTCTTTATTTTATGAAGCAGTTCTGAACAGTAAAGGCTGTATGAAATTACTCTGCGATTAGCTTTGTGGAATTGGAATGGAGTGAATTATCAGAGGAAACAACTAAGTGGCTAAGACCTGAGCTGAGCAAACCCCTCGTCCACCTGTTGGGAACTAATTGTGAATGATGGCACAAATGCAGCCTGGATCTGAGTGAAGAGTTGGGTAACTTCAGCCAAGTGACCTTATCCAAGAGGAAGTGTGAGGCAGAGGACTCGCTTCTCTTTTCCTCTCCTCCTCCTCCTAGACAATCTGCATCTGGATTTAGTCCATCTTTATCCAGCAATGTGTAAGGATATTTAACTTGCTGTGTTTCATGCCAGTGGTAACAATGGTGTAGTTAGAACTTGTATAGATGGGAAGTCAGTGGGTTTAGGCACCTGTTTGGTTGCTCTGCTGGAATGGGATTTTAGCTGTTGCTTTTAACAGTGGTGTCATCATATTTCAGCAACAACCTGTAACTGCCTGGATTTAAGATTCATTTCTAATCATTATAACTGTTCAGTTTCATAACAGTAGAACCTAAAAAGGGTTTTGATGACTAGGGGGGAGGCTGGTAGGGGTGGGAGGAGAGAGAGAGAAGGAAGGAATGACCAGGGAGACCCTCCTATACATAGAGCTTGTTCCCTTTTCGTGGTCGTGTATGCTGCAGAAGAGGTTGAGGAATATTTTTTCGGGGGGAGCTATTTTCTGATAGTGTTTTAATGAGGAATCACAGTACACTGCAGTTAAAAGCAGTAGTGCAGTTAGAAGGGTATAGTTTTCCTCATCTGTCCCCTGCCCATCCCCCCTGTCTGATATGGCTGGAAATGCTTATCAGTTTCTTGCAAACATCCTATCCACACTGCTGTGATGAAGCTGCAGATTTCTTCCCATCAGGATTTTCTTGATTGTAGCAGCTTGTGGCGTCACTCTATGTGTGTCTGTTCCACAATATGGATGTGACGCAAGACCTTTCTCAAAGCAAAAAACCGTCCCTTTTAATTTTCTAAGGACCTGTGTGCTGTATAAAAGCATTGCAAACTCCTAGCCTGAACCTGGTGATAGGTAATGACAACACTGAGCTGCCGTCTCCGTCTCCTCTTCGGAATGGAGAATTTAAGGAAGGTGAACTCTTTGCTCCCTCTTGTGGCAGACGGGGGAATGTGAAAAAAGTTCGGAGGAAAACTGGCGGTAGCACTGAGGGAAGCTGAGTGTCTATGTTTTCCTTAGGATCGTGTGACAGAATTAAGTAAGAGTTTTGACATTACGTCAAATGGCACGAAAGTAAAAGGTTTTCTGCGAGCAGAACACAGCCCTGAAGCAAATCGCTTTTTAAAGCAAGGCTAAATGCTATACTGTGTTGTAGCTTTCAAACAGCCAGGGAACAAAGAATGGTGAAATACAGTGACATATATGCTCTGCTGATTGATTTTTACATATGCATGTGAAAGAACAGCTTAGGGCTATTTACCTAATACTGGTTAAAGTTTGTGTGCCACCTCCTGCAGATCTTCATGCCACTTCGTGTATTTTTTCCTTTGTAGGTTCTTGAGTCTTCTGCAGGTTTGCAATCCAATAGTAGAAAATGCATTCATTTTGTGACCCGTTAGCTTTCTTGACCTTAGAGTGTACAAAACATTTAGATAGAAGTTCGAAGATCCTTATCCCATAGGTGGAAATTATGTGCATTGTTACGCTTGAAATGAGAAAGCAAATAGCAATAGAGAATGAGACCCGAGATTACTGCAGGTTACTATACTCTGTGTAAAAATGCTGTGTTTTCTTCGACTTCATAATACCAATTTTAATTTTTTTTTTTTCTGGAAATGTTTATGCATTTACAGAAGAATTGACTTTTTTTTTTTTTGTCTTTATAGTGGAGCAGTACGCACTGTTATCTGTGGGGCCAGGAGCCTGGTTTGAAGGGGACGTCACTGGCAGTGCATAGCAAGCTTCATGTCTTTACAGTGGGCTGCAGCATTATTGCATGCATACATATATACATACGTGTGGGAGTGTCCAGAGCCTTCAGGATCCCCAGATGCTCTGCAGTAATGGACTGGTACAAAGCTTAATCATGAAGATACTGAGAGGCAAGTGAGGAACGTCAGACAGGTGAGCAGTTGTGTAGTGGTTACAGCTGATGTCGTGTGTTACCCAGTTATAACAAAAAAGAGACATGTCTAGCTCATTTATACACAACCTAACACAATAGAATTACTGCCTTTTTGGCCCAATACTAGTTTAAGTGTTAAGCAATGATGGCATCACTGCCTAGTTTTTTCACATAATTAAAAAAAAATCTGGAGCCGTGTTTGGTAGGGGAAGATCCTCTTTGAGTTGGCTCCTTTGCAGTGTTCAAATGTGTGGTCCAGGGTGTGAAAACGTGTTTTGAGCAGGACAGCTGCCCGTTGGGGAAGTGTCTTGGCCAGATGGACCTGCTTGGCAGCAGTGGACTGTTTTCCCTGAGCCTTCTGAGTTCCAGCCTTCCTATGTAGTGTTGAGGGAGGCATCTTGTTTTGCCTGATGTTAGAACAGGGAAGCCACTTTTTATCACTGCCTAAACAAGGCTAAAAACATTCTGCAGGTTATATCATGACTTGCCCACTCTGTTGGCTGTAATTATATCTATGTACTCTCTGCAGCCTCCAGTATCACCAATAGTCTTGTGGACAATATGAAGCATTGGTGCTGGCTAGAGGTATCATGATTTTGAGAAGGCTATGGGAGATTTTAACATTAATGGAACACTCTGATTTTGATGTGGTTCTTTTGGCAGTTCAAATCAAAACTGCTTTGCATTTCCATTTGCTGTGATTTAAAGAATTTGAGTTTGCTGCAGGAGTGTGTAGATATCTGTAGCGTTACTGTTGGCATAGAGAAAAAAAAATCAAAGAAAATCAATAGTTGCTTTATCTGGATTAAAAACTGGGCTTTAGGCTTAAAGTGCTCTAAGCAGTGCAAGCATTGAGTGAGCCACGAGGACTTTGATTTTCAGGGAGTACAAGCAGTTGTAAATGTGCAACATCCTGAACTGAAATATCTTCATGTTGTGCATCAGTCAAACATGTTCTCCAGAGTGCACTCAAGTGGGTAGGTGTCTCCTCTCATATTTTTCTGAAGTGTTGCTGTCATGTTTCTGGCGATCTTCAGAGACACAGAGATAAATATTTCAATGGTGTAAAGTTTTGCTTAGTGATGAGACATGTCTCAAAACATACATAAGATTTACTGGAGTATTGATTACTCAGGTAGCCCCCTTAAGCCCTTTCACTGCATGTGCAACAGAGGATGGATTCTTACGCTGGCAAGTGGACTACGTGCAGAAGTGGTGGATGACAGATCTTGCAGGGAATTGGAGCAACAAAGCACAATGAAAAATATTCTACTAATTAAAAAAAAAAAAGCCAATGAACCAGATTAAAGTTAAGTAGATATCTGTGAAAAATCTGTCTCATGGGTGCTGGAGGTGTGAGCTGCTGTTTGCCATTGTGGTGCAGTTATTCCAGTGGTGGTCGGTGTTGGAATGAACTAACTGGAAGTTGAAGCTTATGGGACAAATCTGTTTCTTTCTCTTCATCCTTAAATGGCCTCAGTGCTGCTAGCTCCAAGCACTTGTACCTCAAGAGAAAGGTGCCAAAAGGTTACAAGAGTGGCTGGGAAAACCCTGAGATTACAGTGAGTAACTGATAGCGTGAGTTCCTTTTTGTGTGCTTTTTGGCTTGGAGCTCTTCAGGTTACACATATGTGCACTGCTGTCAGTAACTGCAAGGGTTATGCCTCTTTCCTCTTTAAAATGAAAACCTGAGACTGTGATGGGAGCACGTGAGTCTAGTAACTGGGTCTTTAAAACAGACCCATGAAGTAGTGCAGCACTTGTGGTGAGTTATGGGAGGGCTGACAATGCTTTAAAAAACAGCTTTGTCTTGACTCTTGCTGCCCATTTCCTCGTGAACCTGTGTGTGTACTATTCTTCTTCCTAACAACATGATTTTTTGTGCCCAAAGTAGTACCCCCCCTGTAAAGGGGGAGAGTGTTGTAATTATAGAGAAATCAAGCAGAGATTTATTTTTAGATTAACCTGCAACATAAATATCTTTTATCCTGGTAGGCTGTTTTACAGTCCTCATTAATGGACTAAACTTGCTAGTTTGTCTCTTTATCATGCTGATAGACCTGTTAAATGAAAGCCTGAGAGATCAGACAATTTAGTCCTACGGCCAGTGGCAGCTTTTCACAGCAGTGATTTCTAGCTAGGTTGTACGTGCCAAATGTCCAGGCAGCTTGTGCTTATCAGCATCCATTATACTTTTTGTTGACTCAAACCATTAATAACCTGTCAGATTAGGTAATTAGGCTGCCTCTAGTAGCCAGGGGAAATTGTTTTTCCCTAACTGATGGTATGGGTTGTGCAGTTGGGTAGATAAGCACTTGGTTCAGGAGATTTTTAAGTGGCCTTGCTGATGAATGCAGAAGTAGTGCTGAGACACGAGGGGCAGATAACAGCAGAGACAGGCACTAAGAAAAATAACCTCCCCCTTTCAGAACTCTCTTCAAATAAGGCGTTGATTGTGATTCTGATTCTGCAAATCTGCTTCATGTAGGAGCAACCCTGTTAATTTCAATGCTGTGATGGTTTTGTGAACATTGCTCCGTTCTTCTGAATTGAAACTCATCCCAGACCGGGGGGAATTAAAGGGATTCTCTCTATGAGGTGTCGTTTTACCTCTGCGAGCAAAGCTGGCTACTGCTAGTACCCACTGCTGCTCTGAGATTCTCTTTGTGCAGTGACCTTCTGTCTTTGGCGCTCATGGAGTCTGTTGTACCCAGGAAATGCTTCAGTGGTTAGTAGATGCAGGAAAGGTCTGTTTATTCCATTGAAGCTGGGATCCCAGTTCTTAGGTAAATGACATTTACCTGTTTCTAGGAGCCATCAATCCTCAGTGTGAAAAGGCTGAGTGTTGTGGCAGCATCCATCAAACAGATGTGTCACTTCAGTTATGTGAAGAGTTTCTGCTGAAATAGACAAGAAAATGAATTTTCCTGAAAAGCCATTTGGGTTCCACATGATTAAGGGCTTAAGTTCTCAAAGCTTACTTTCTTTATTTGAGCCAACTGATAAGATGGGTGCAAGAGTTGTGGAGACTACTTTATTCTGCAAGACTGGTAAGGTGAATGAATTCCTGCACAGAAAGGCATTTTAAGCGAGACTCCAGCTATATCCCCCCATCAAAAATGTAGCCACTCCTCTGAACTGGGATGATGTTTGGGAGGGAGGCAATCCAGCACACAAAGTGATTTCCCAAACCTGGTCGTACTGATGCTGACAGGTTCCCACAAAGGGCTGTGAGATGGTAGCAGCGACGTGTGCTCAGCTGCCCAGTCCTATCGACTCACAGTGATGCTGAGCAGATTGCTTGTGCTTGGCTGCAGGGGAGGTCGAGGAGGTGGAGGGACAGAATGGCAGAGGGCTGAAACAACCTCGGCACACGTAAATGTTACAGTGAATGTCGTGAGAGAGATGACTTGCTTCTGCCTGAAACCCGCCTGCGCGTGCCCATCTTGCACCCCAGGTGAGTGGAGTGGGGTCGGTCTGCTAGCCAGCCTGCCCCTGTTGAACACTGTGTCTGGAGTCCAGATGCTTCGTAGAGATTTGTAGCCAGGGGTCTGCCATCCCGTGCCAGCTGAGCGACCACAGAGATCTGTGTGGCATAAACCTAACCACCCCAATGTCAGAATGCTTCCTGACAGGCCAGCCCTGCCCAGGATATATAGTACAGGAGGAGGAGAGCTCCCTCCTCCAGTAAGAAGTCCCTGACAATGGGATGTGTCTCACCAGTGGGTTTTCCTAATTCCCTGATGCCTCCGTGGGAGATGTACACAGGGCATCAGCCAGGCCGAGGGTGGGGCTGGTCCTTGCCTTGCAGATGTAGTGTACAGACCCTAAGGGGAGCCAGGCGTTTGCTGCTCAGGTGGTGGCACGCGTCTCTGTGCCCAGGGAATTGCCTGCTTTTGCACTGTTGTGCAGCCGCTGATGGGATGACAAAGACCTCACTTTTAAATGTCACTGAAGAAATTTTACTGAACCTGTGGTTGATAAAAATAGGAGATGTCTTTAAACTTTATCCTTTTGATTTACTGTCTGAATGTCTTTGGTTGTGGGCTCCAGTGTAGCATTAAGCATTTACTGTGGGTTCAAGGACTGGAGGCAGTTGATCTCTGGAAAACGGTCCATTAGAAGCCAGCTTTATCCATCACTCTGAGATGGGTTAAGCCTCTGCTTGGTTTATGGAGGTGGCTGGATTGAGCCTATTGAACTTTCCACTTAAAACAAGATGGAAATCCCCTTGCTTTGAAGTTCAGCAATTGGAGTTAGACTCCAGCAGTTCTTATCTTTTGTTTTAGGTATGCAGCTGAATTTTCAGTGTGGCTTTTCCTTAACGCAGTTACAGGCTTTGAGCTAGCCCCATTCAAACGCAGTCTGTGTTCCAGCTTCTTTTGCCTTCCCTCCTGCCCCCTGGTCATGTTCAGGCATGTGTGTTGTGGTAGTTCCAGCGCGCCTCTATCTTTAGCTGAACAAGCACAACCACGCTGTTGTAAAGCTCCTTTATGCCCTCGGTCTGACAATGCATGAACACAGTTCCGTGGAGTGAACTGGACATCTTTCACCTTCAGATGAGAGCTCCATGTGCAGTTAAGCAGAGTTTCTCCCTTCCCCTGGCTCCACAGCCGTTCTCCCTCTCACTTGGGCAGCTGCCCACAATTGTCTGCAGCCCTTCATTCCTCTCAGCCCTTGTCCTGCTCTGCCCAGTCTTGTTACACTGTGATTCTCCTGGGCTTGCTAGTAGTTGTCCTGGTCTAGGGACCTTGATCAGGTTTGTCTGGGGAAGGATCCCTGTTTGAGGGAAGCACTAAGAAGTTTACTAGAGACACAACAGATCACTTATTTAATATCACAGGGCAATTGAAGTTCTTAATTGTTTTAACTTCCAGGCAGGGCAACTTTTCTTTCCATAGCAGGAGTAGTGGTCAGAGATACTGTGAGAGGGAGGGAGATAAGGAGGCGCTGTGAAGTGAGAGGGCAAGAGTCACGCTGGCTGGAGGGTGGGAGTGGAGGGATGGAACGGGATGTTCTTTAAAACTTGCTCGGTGCTCCCAAGTGATTACTTTCTGTAGCTCACTAATGCCATGCCAGTATTAGTGAGCTCTCAGATCTTAAGTTAGTACCAGGGCTTTGATGGATAATGAAAGCTTACTGTGGATTTCCCCGTGAATTAACGGGCAGCGCTGCTCTCAGCCTCCTGGTGACAGCAGACAGGCAATGGACATCTCAGACAGCCCAAGCTCCCACCATTCCTTTTGAAGAGACATGTTGCTGGCTGTGGGAAGTACAGCCAGTGTGGAACCAGGCTCTGTTCTCCTGACCTGCGGCCACCGGCGCAGCCCGTGGGCAGCCCCACATTGTGCCAGCTCCCTGTCTGAGCCACAGGGTTTCACTGGCTGCACCACTGCTGCTGCATGCGACGAACGGGACCTTTGTGTGCCAGCCCCCTTTTAATTATAGAGCCCATGTGTCTGAAGAGCTTGTGGTGCTCCTCGTGTAGGTTTGTATTTTGGCAGCATTAAAATAATTATTGCTGCTGCTGCCCACCTGCTTTTTGCGACTGGAGGAGCTTTAGTCGTCTCCAGAAACTTTGTTACTGTTTTCTGCAGCATCCCAGGAAAGCAGATGAAAGTAACTTGTTTCAGACTTCAAATATTGGTAGTATCTAAGAAGAAACAAGAGTAAATGGACAGAGGGCAAGAAGGGAACTTCTGTTTCCTTCCCTATCTAAACAACTTGTTACTCAGTCTGTATGAATGTTTCTACAGAAAGTCCAAGGAAGAAAAAGGCAAAAATAACTGGTCTAGTAGTACCCGGGTGTGAATCTTACATAAAATTTAACAGGACCGTATGAATAGCTCTTATAGAGGTGACACCTCAGACTGAGTGTGAGTGACACTTCAGACTGCTGGGCATCCAGCCAAACAGACACAAAGGGTAGGAAATAACTTCTGAATCCCAGCAGCATCTGGCTGTAGATAGCACAAGAGGCTTTGCACGTGTATCAAAAATCTCTGTGCATTCCAGGACACTACTTACTTTCAAAGGTGACTGAGCCGTCAAGGTCTCGGCATCCTTTTGACTTGCTGCAGGAATCCAGGATGCTGAGGGCGCATGACCCCAGCTGACTGGCGTGAGGCAGTACTTCCAGCCAGCCCTTGCTCCTCTGCAGAGATTGCATCACTGGTAGCAGAGCAGGCTCCCAAGCCCTCACAGTTCACAGCTTTGTTTTGTAACTTAAACCACCGCTGATTCCAGCCTGTGAACATGCTACACTGCGAGCTTTCAGTGGCCAAAGCCTCCAATTCGCAGTCTGCGTGAAACTGGCTGCAACAGCTGAAGAGATAACCTTTCTTGCTGGTTTATACCTGACCTCTTCAGCTGCTGCAACTCAGCCTGAAAGTGCTTGTGAACAAGAGCCCTAAATTCGTATCAGAAAGAAACATGAGATTTTAACTCGGTGACTCCTTGTTGATGGTTAGAACAAAACAGGATTCTGTTTTGTTCCTTGTTTGCTCCACTGAGCAACTGCTCCTGTCCCATGGAGAGCAGCTTCTCGGAAAGACTTCTGGACCTGAACTTGCCAATAGCAGGTATTTCTCTCTTCCTGTAGGCAAACCAGCAGGGTAACCCTGGAGAACAAGATGGCAGAAGAGTTACTGTCCCCTGGCAGTGTTAAATTAACACAAACTCGTGAACGGTTTCCTTTGTTTTGAACACTTAGGGTGGATTTGGGGAGCCCAGCAAAAGTTGGTTGCCCTCAGTTCTAGCTAGCAGGCTTGTTTTCCTTCTGTGGTCTTGAGTCCTTGGCTATGACCAAAGTACAGTAGGATGCAATCCAATGCTCCATTGCAGTTCTCTTAACTTGCACTTTGCCCCTGTTGGCACTGAGTTGGCTGTCTGCAAGGTAGCTGCCAAAGGTAATGTGATGACACGAGCACCACATGCTTTTGAAACAGCACTTTGTTCTGGGGACAGCCTTTCATCTTACAGAATCGCAGATTGGTAGGGGTTGGAAGGGACCTCTGTGGGTCATCTAGTCCAGCCCTCCTGCCGAAACAGGGTCACCTACAGTAGGCTGTAGA
>Ga0181612_155205_pt1 | contig 14434 bp, 5 predicted proteins | sample HoacroProtozoa21_FD_119630 | JGI IMG/M metagenome (GOLD analysis project Ga0181612, IMG submission 119630) | Hoatzin crop microbial communities from Cojedes, Venezuel. Combined Assembly of Gp0051906, Gp0051904, Gp0051908 | reverse complement strand
GCCTTCTGACCGCTGCCGGAGCGGCCGTGGCCGCGGCCGTTGGCGGGCGGGATGGCGGGTGCTGTGTAGTAATTAGAGGGTTGCGGCCCGAGGAGACCCGCCGCCGGGTTTGGGTTTGTGTTTTTTCTTCCGATGGGCGCTAAGCCAGCGCGCTCTGGCGCTTTCTGGATGTTTCTCTCCCCAGCCTGGCTCCCCCAGCGAGGTTTCGAAGCGCCTCAGCGCTCCGGTGCCGCAGCTCCAGTCCCAGTGACAGCGGCCCCGGCAACCATCCGCGCCGTGTCCTTACCGCAGGCTTTGGCCCGCGGTTAATTTAAGACTTCGTTAACTTTCAAAACGTTAATAGCATGGGAGCAGGTGTTTACAAAGGGTACTGGAAGGATATTCAGAATTACATGTAGTCCGTAGCACATGCAGAAGGTTTTCTTAATTCACACCGTACCTTGCCCCCAAAACGCTTGCAAGATTTCATGTAGGAGTTGTGGAAAAAAATGCAGCTTAAAAGCCTGTACGACCACAGCTGTAGCTGCATGAGCACAACTGCTCGATAGAAATCTTAATACAATCCCTGTGATAAAATCTGCAAGCACAAGAACACAAGCTGGCTTTCAGGTGCGTGGTTCTAACCATGTATTTTAGAAATCTAATCTACTAACTGCAGCGCTTTATTTTAGCACGTTCATGAGAAATATTACTTTAAACTCATATGCAATTATTTGCCTCATTAATATGGTTGCCAGGCATAAAATTTTGTTGCAAAGCAATCATGAATGATACTTATTTCCAATATTCACATGCGCATGGCTAGTATACAATAGTAGAGCTCTATTGTTGTTGGTTTTTTTTCTTTAATTTGAGATTTTCTTAAATGTGAAAGAATGATCAGAGCTGGGGATAAATTAAGCAATAATGGAGCCAGGGAGACAACAGATGACAAAAAATCAGTACGAAGGATGTGTTGAAATGGAGCTGGGGAGATTAGAAAAGAAAGCATGTCACAGTCTCCCATCTTTTTTCTAGGAGAGACAATTAGGCACTTCTGGTGAGAGTACTTTCACTGTACAAGCAAGAAATAACACTTAAGAAAGAGCCAGAATGGAATTAGGATTCAAGAACTAGATACTCCTGTTACCTTGTAGCCCTGAAACACAGTATTGCTATCACTAGTATGAGACCATAAGCCTTGTACTGAGCTTGGAAGGCCTCTGGCTTGCTCTGTCTGAACTCTTCCCGACTTGCCTGCAGCAGGTTTTTTCCTACAGTGATTTTTCTAGCAGACCAGGAGGCTACGGCTAATTTTTTTTTTTTTTTTACTCTTTACCTTTCTGTGGCACAGACATTGTTTCATACAGAAAACAGGCACAAGCAGTTACTCCTTAAACACAGACACACCTTGCTGAAGATACTGGCCTTAAGACCAGGGACAAGGAGTGGAAGGTCGAGCATAAAGCCAGGAAAAGGGCTGAAACTGAGAAGTATGTGTATTACAATTTGAACTATATTATTACTCTTATTGAGACTTTCTCTGTATAGAAGAATCCTATTTTCTTCTGTAACAATGGTAGGGATACACTAGCTTCATTGTGCTGTAAGAAGAATAAGCACAAGAAGGAAAGCCCAAGGAGACAGGGCACATGGAAATCTTATGAGGAATTTCAGTGCAGTGATGATGAGAAAGAAGGCATGCAAAACAGAAAGCAACATCAGAAGTTCTCTGTTTAAAATAAAAAGTCAGCAATACATTAGTGGTAAAGAAAGAAGAACTATGTGAGGGGAATACTTTAGAAATGACCTGGAAAGTTACTAAAATATCACAGTGGTTGAAATGTTTGCACTGTTATGGTTTTAGGAGGTTTTAGATATTGCCTGTTTAACAGAAAACCTAAACTAAATCTCCACTGAGCTGTAACTACTGCTTGTCCTGAGAAAGGACAAGGCATTCTGAAATGGTTAGTGAAAATGGATCTCTTAGTCGTGTCCTCATGGGGCAGAAGTGAAGTAGACAATGTCTTCTGAAGCTCCCTGTAGCTGGGGAAAATGCAATCCCTGGTTCTTACTTTCCCTGTTGATAATTGGGAATTTGCATACCGCAAGTAGCTGAATCTGCCACACTACTCACTAGGTCTGAGGCGTTTGCTCAAAGATAGGGCCAAGACTCTCATTTTTCACTGCTAGATCTCTTCTTGGATGAAACTGCATCTGAAGCAACTAAGCCAAAAGACAAGTGGGATGATTACAGATACTCCATTTCAGCAAAGATGTGCTAGATACAAAGGTACTACCAAAACACAAATGTGTTAGTTAATACTATGCTTGGATCTGCGGCTGCCAGGATAAATTGGAAGCTATCCTAATCAAGCAAAAAGGGCTAAAGCACAGGATCAAGGACTGTCTATGAACATTCATACTGTACTGTCAGTGCTTGACAAGTCTTTGGCCAGAGCTGGATCATGTTATCCCTGTTGCCTCCTCGGCATGGCTGTAAGAATAACATGGGTGTCAAGGGGAAACCAGGCACCAGGTGGGGGAATTTTACTCAAGTTAATCAATTGACAACCAACACAAATTGCTGAGCACTCTTTTAGGTAACAGGAAAAAGAAGAGCACAAACAACTAAACAGGCACATAAACATCTATCCTCCCTGCTTCACAATATCAGCTTTCTATATTTTCTCCACTGGTTACATTCAGTGCTCCAGAATTTCACTGGGGATGGAACAGGTAGCAGAGAGGCTGAGGTGATGTATGCATAAGACTGCTGCTTTAAGCAAAAGATTTTTCTGCCGTCCTATGGCCAAGTCTCACACTGTGCTTACTACCCTGTGCTTCACGGTTTCCTGATGTCCCCGTCCTGGCATGGGTTGCCCACTGCCACAGTCCCCAGGGCTGTGCATACCACTATGGTGTGATGTGGCTCCCTGGCTGCCAGTGCCTCTCATACATCCACCTTAGCAGGGCCACAAGCTCCTCCCTCTCAACGGCAGTTCAGTGTCCAGCGGGTTTTCCCACCACTCTTTCCCTTGGTTCCAGTTTTGAAGGGAAGAGCATTTAGCCAAATGGACGAAAACTCACATGCTGCTTTCCCTCAGGGCCAGGGCAGACCCTGATTTTTAGAGTTTACTAGTACAGACATAGTGACGATGACTGGCTAATATATTCTTAATATTTTGACTTGTATGCCCTAAAATCACTTTCTACTTAAATTTATGTTAGCTGAAAAGTCATACGTAATGAGTTCAAAACATGAGTATCTTCCCTCTTCCAGGCATGCCTAAGGAGTTAGGTCATTGCTATAAAAATAAATAATTCTCTACACATATAAATATGCATATTACATAAGAAGAATCCAGTGTCTTGAAAACATTCATTAAGTTTTGAGACAGCTGGGCACTGACCAAGGAAACAACCATACCAGGCAGCTGTGTGACAACCAGCCTGCTGACTTTTGAGGTGTGACAGGGATCCTTCCTATTTCCTTATTTCATTTGACACATATATGAAACAGGCTGCTTAGGTGGTACGGACTGCTCTGTCACATGCAGCTTCACCTTCGTAAACACTGCCTCATAGCTCTGAATAAATTAAAGTTGAAATAGATCTGTGTTTATTTTTCAGTGTTTCCTGTATAACTCATTCTGATTTTTATTTCAGTACGAAGTGATGCGAGACCAAATACAACAGGATATAATAAAACTGCAGAAGGTTATACCCCTAGGGTGACATTCAGTTTCATAATGAGGAGTTGTATTTATTTTTCCCAAAATTAAAACAAAAAAAGTTCAGTTTTCGATTCTTAACAAACAAAATACCCAAATCTTTCAGTAAGTAGTTTAAGACTACAAATTATGAAATATAATTCTTCTCCTAGCCACATTGCTGATAGTACTTCAGAATGCACCACTATGCATAATAGTACATTCACTCAGTCTCCTGCAATGCACAGTACTAGGTCTTGGCATTCATGTACTACACAATTTCACTACTTCTGATTCATATTCACCTTTTTTTTTCTTCTCCAGGGACTGTACCATCCTGTGAAGCTTTTCTCAAAGATTTTTTTACACAAGTCGTAGATAATTGTTCTTATCTCATTATAAAAATGATTTTAAAGTCTTCAGTTAGAACTATATCCTGCTTTATAACTTTGGTTCCTTTTACTTATCCTCTTAATTTTTCTTTGTTAGAAGACTGATTTTATCAAACATTCAATAAAAAATCCTCTTGCAGATTTAATGCAATGCCAGTAATTAAGTTTAGATTTTTGGTATACTAAGAACTGATTCTGCCTTCCCAGAGTTCTGGTGCATACAGAATGACTCACTTGAGTATGGTTTTTCTCACCTTATTATATATTCAACAGACCTGACAGTCATTATGAGTTTTCCATTTGTTATTTAATACTGTAGGTCAGAAATATATGTATTTGTTCCCAGTGCAGAAATTGTATTCATTTATTTTATTCTTGAGATGTATACCCAAAGAATCTATCGTGTGAAAAACAGAAGTCACCTATCTACTTAGAGAAATATAGATCATAGTTACAAAAAGCGACTGAAGAAGTCATTCTTCTGTCTATCCTAGTGACCTAAAAAATTCCTGACAGGTATTTGTCTAACCTTTTCTTAAAAACATCCAGTAACAGAAATTCTACATCACTTCACTCAAACACCCAATCAATCTTTCTTTTAGAGTGTTTTTTCCCAGTGTCCCATGCTGCCCTTGAAGTCTGTTATCTGAGAGCCGTATATCACCTCTCTCATCGTAGCATCTATTTACCTATTCAAAGACTGCTATAATATCTTCTCCACTTTTTTTCAAGACTTAACAACCTCATATTTTCTAGACCTCTGACCTGTTTCATTGCTTTTCTCTGGACTCTTGAAGCTTGATGGAGTACTTGAGCCTTACCTGCATCAAGTAGAATGGAAGGATTACTCCTACAGGTTATGTTCCCGTTGACATATCCCAGTAGGATATTTGCCTTGTGTGCAGTAGCTTAATAACATTGACTCATGCAGAATTTGTCATCCACTCCAAATCCAAGATCTTTTTCTGCAGAACTTCTACCCACTTAGTTGTTTCCTGTCTTGCACTAAACGGATGATGAGTCCTGCCTACACACAGAACTTCACATTCCTCTTTGCTGAACTGTATCCACTTCATATATAAAACTTATTCACAAGAAGTATATAATAGTGATTTAGGAGTCTGTAGATACTCATTGTGGAGAACTAACAAAAAATTACAGACGATGCTAACACGAAAGCACAGCTTTCAATTTCATTGCTTATGCTGATACCAATATAGCTTCCAGCATTCTTTTCTATTTAAAAAAAAAGAACTGAAAATCGGTTAATATATCTGGAAGGGAACACCATTAAGGTTAGAAGGCTCAATGTTGAGGGTTTTTTTGTTTTCATTCTATTTCATGGAAAATTGCTGAACTGACAGCTTTGGGCAGCAAAGTCTTCTTATTCATCTGCAGAAAATTTCAGCCTGAACAGTGGGAGCATACACTGTTCCACTAACGTACTTCAAGTCTTGACCCTGGAGAAACCTCTCCTTGTAGTACTGAGTCAATTCATTTTCCATATCCACTCTGTTCTTGGTCAGTCTGCCAGGATTGCCTACAGCAAAGATTTTGGAACATGGACAACGGTTCTGTAAGGACCATGTTAAATGAACAAGCCTATAAATTTTTAGGGCTCGTCTACACAGAAACCTTGTACCATTTTGTCTGTACTGATGCAGTTGAACTGTTACAGCTTTCTAGTGTCGATTCACTTATGTATTTTAACCATTAATTGAGCCAAAAGGCAAGGGAGCAGGGACACTCCTGATTTAATCCTACCCTAGTGTGTTTTTCATGATCAATGCAGTTGAAGGGGTTTCTGTTCCATTGCCTCTGGACATTCACTCAGCCCTGCTCTGCACTGCTTTATAGTTCCTCACCCTCCTTTACCCTGACGTAACTTTTTCTGGGACTACACTGCAAAGTACATCAGTGCTAAAATTACAGCAGTTAGAAGTGATGGGTTTTGGAGTGCTCCATTGCTCTTGTTTGCAGCACAGCCATGCAAGAGGTGCAAAGACAAAACTGAGAGGGGGTGAGCTGGGAGGCCTGGTGAGAAAACACGGCTAAAAGAGGTGAGTTGTGATAACCTCCTAAAACATATTCCCCCTCTGCAGAAATTTTAATATCATGCTGCTGCCTGACTCTCTAATCCACCTGTTAAGCTGCACAGCTAGGGGGATAATAATCAGAACCAAAGTTTTGCTTCAATGAATAGTTAATTGTGCAAGAAGAAACAGCAGTAAAAATCGCAGAGACTGAAAATGATGACACCCACAGAACTGAATAGTCTAGCTGTCTGGTGGCTACAAACCTGTTTGAAATCAGGCCAGTGAAGCATCTGGAAACTAACATCTTTTACCGCTGGGTACAACAGGTAGGAATTACTTCTTTCTCAGGAAAGACCTGATCTGGCTTTCACACGTAATCTAAAAGCCCTGAGCAGAGACACATGCCTTATCCTGACCTTTAAGTGGTGGAGTTCATACCCACTTCCCTTCACGGTGTTCACTACAGAGTGGTTTAATCAGGTCCTTACTCAGAACTACACTGAGTGTTGTCAGGCCCACTGTCAGTATCTGGCTTTACTGCAGGGTCTGACAGTGCTGTGTGAGGATATCGAAGTCTACTTTAAATGATCTACCTTCCTACTGCTGGGAGCCTGTATTCTCAAGGTGCATTAGTCTGCACAACATGCCATACAGTGGACTGTTTCGGTACCCAAGCCAGATATTTCTACACTGGAAATCTCTGTAGCACACAAACATAAAACAGACGTACCTTCCCCTCAGGTGCCTCTGTCTTGTGAGACATGGTACAGGGACGCTGGGCATCAAATTCCATTCTAATGATGCGATTCTGCTAGCCAGTGGGATAGCTAAAAATGTAAAATTACCTCAAATTTCTTGCACAACTAAACTTTCTTTTTATGAAACACGGGTGTAGTTAAGAATTTGTCGCATTCTTTTCAGTAAGATTTAGCATCCTAAAACTGTGATACCTAAAGACAGATAGCAAATTTCTACTGAACCCAGTAAGAGACTAATACTCTCACAGAGCTATCCTTTTGAGATCTGGGTTTTATAGATGACATTGTGAAAAGGGCACAGGCACCTAAAGTGGGACATTACTGGGATTTAGGAACTGAAATACAAAACACAGATACTTGAAATATCTACTTTGCTACTGCCTAGCGATGCCTGAAGTCTGCAGAGCTCTAAGTTTCCAAAATTAAAGCTCTCATGGTGCCTAAAGTTCTAGTTTGGGATTTGCTAACGAGTGAAGTGCTGATCTTAGACTAAGCCCTATCAGGCTTCACAAACTAGATTTTTCTCTACTATATTTGCAAAAAGGACTCAGTCTGTTAAGCCCTACTAGAGCAGACCTATTGAGCTCTGTTCTTCTAATGGAGCTGAGTATGAGAGGTGGGATTTGAAGAGTTAAAAGCATTCAATCACAACAGAGTTTACAAAAGCTTTCTTTTCTATACTTGTCAGAGGGACTTTGAACTCTTATCTCCTATAAAAGTATTTTACACTATAGCTATATATTAATGGGGGGGGGGAAGGAAGAAAAGCATTCTGTAACTGCTGAGGCTATTCCACTTTGCATATAATAAGCTGTGAGGCCAGAAGGAACATGCAAGTATGACTGTGACTCTTCAACAGTAGCTTAAATAACATATCTTGCAAAATGCCAAAATGTCAAAATATTTAGGAGATGAGGGTGGTGAGGCTCCCCTGTATCCCAACCTAACCTATAACCACTAGAACTCTTATACCCTAGTGAGAACATCTATGTTCAGCCTTGCTAGCAAAGTCTATTTTACAGTTACAGATTTTTTTTTAAGCAATAGTTCAATAATCATTAAAAAAATAGGAGTACTTTGAGTATGAGCTCCATGGTTTCCCATAGTGAAAGAATCTGGTATCTGCTAAGGCAAAAGGCATCAGTTTGAAGCAATCTGGATAGTACTGCAGGTAATAATTAAAAATAGGTTAAAAGTTATAAAAAAGGTCCACTTCCTGGCCTCATTTTCCTTGTGCCTTTGCCTGCAGTTGTGCTCACCCAGTTCCCAGTGGAGACAACAGAAGCACAGTGTTTTGCAACAGTGGGTAAGGAGCTAAAGGACCAGGTGAGAGGGCACCTTCCCAATTTTTGATTGCCGAGTAATGGCTGGCTGAGGTCAGTAATGAGACAAATCCATTTTATGAAAATGTTCAAGCATATGATTACTTCCTGTGAAAGAGGCTAGGATTGAAACATATGCCTGAAATTAAGTACATTATTTAAGCAAGTTTCTGAATAGGTCACGTTACCACCTGAAATTATTTGATAACCAGGTCAGTAAAAAACATGTCTGAAAAGCCACGCTCCTAAAAGGTCTAATGTTTCAATTGGCAAAGACAATTATTTTCTCTTACTTGATAATCTTTCAAGGGCATGGCTGTGATGACATATGATGGAATTCTATCATTATTTGCATTGCTGTGCAGTCTGTTGCACAGATAAATATATCTTCCATTTCCAATGGTGTCTGTCTCACAGCTTGCTTTGATGCTAAACACACTTGAAAAAAATCATGCCTTCAAATACTAAGAAACTACTTTTTTTTTTCTCCATTGACATAAGTCATTAGGGTATGAATGAAAAATAAAAATACACTCCTCCCCCCCCCAATTTTTAAACAGATCTCTGGGTATGTAATTTTGACGAGTTAAGAATAGCTTATTTGGCTCATTACTTCCAACTATAATACACTGCTGCTGCAAATACAATAACAAACTGTTAAGCAGTTGTATGTTGTAAGGTGAAATTCAACTTCAAAAAAGTAGACAGTTCAGTTTCTAAGAAATAATGAATTCTACTGAAAACATCATCTTTTTTTTACATAGCTACATTTAAAAAACAAACAAAAAAACCTACAAGTTACTTGCTGCTCCTGAAGGTTCCCAGAAAACCAGAGGGAGCAGTGAGAAACAAGAAATCAAGCAGGGGACAGTGGCATAAATGCAAGCATCCAGACGGCTTAAACTTGTGGACTTAAACTCTATTTCAGTTGCAAGAGTAAACTATTTCAGTTGCAAGACCTTTTTAATGTCAGACGTAATTTGCTGAAACAATACATGCCAGTGATGGAAAAATGTCCAATCAGCAAATTGAGTATGTTAACACTTTAACCTAGATGTACTAATACAATATAACACTTTTTGATCTTAAAAGAAGAATAAGACTCACCTGATTATATGTGGATTACCTATATGAAGTAGATATCTATACATGAGCTAGACAGCTAGACTCATTTTATAATCAATGGAGAGAAATAGGAATTTTTAGGGCCTGATTCATCTTGTGATTCATTTTGTGCTGAGAAAAGCAAACCCCACATCATCAAAAGAACCTGCTGGAGGCCTTAAGTGTAAATCTAAGTTCTAGCACATAGACAACTGACATATGTTATAGATTATTATGTTTACATAGATGTATATGTCACTGTTTTACTTAAAGCCTATTAGACTATAATAACATTTACAGTATTACATAGCTTCTTGTACTCAGTTACTGTAATTCTGTAAAAACCAAGATATGCTAAAATCATTAACAAGAAAGGAACAAATTTTCTAACCAATAAGCTACTGGGTAAGAGAAGTACCAACTTCTTCATTCATCTGGATACCTTTATTTTCTTGGAAGTCTTCTGTGAATCATCTGTAGTTTATAGAAGACTATAAACCATACATTTTTCAAATTAACTATTAGAAAAAAAACCCAAGGCACCAGTTTATTCTTACATAAGTCAAAGTGAATCTGCTGCAGTTTAATTACCATTTCGTCCAAAATTAATTTTATATGCTGTGCAATTATGCAGTACTCTAAGGAAACTGGAGAAAATCACTCCATGAAATGATACACTATTTTACCATTTGAAAAATCCCTAAGAATTTTCTTAAACTTTGCCACCACACAAGGGTAATGCTACAATTTTAATGACTATACTAAGATAATAAATGAGTAGAATTGCAAGAATTTTCCAGAGAAACTTCCTGTCTTTTTCTTATTTACACGCTAATTTTTCTGGCCCAACCAAATCAGAACCTAAAAGTCCTTCAGTGGTTCCTGTGACACCCACGCTTGTTGACCTTGTTGGCTGCCTCAGTGTGCTGGATGAGTACAGCCATTAGCAGTCAAAGTTGGAAGAAAAGCATTACAGGCAGAGTAAGCACTCTGAAGGACTGGGTTGTTCAAGTGGGAGGTCAGTTATCCTTTACCTACAGAAAAAGAGTCAGATGATGTTATAAATTCAACTTTGCATTTCTTTCTTTGTTTCATTTTGCTACATGAAACTTTCCACTTTCAATTTGCCTATCTTCTGAAATACGGTTGTCTTTCACATTGCTTAGTAGCACCAGAAATATTGCCAGTATTCATAAAAAAGGATCTGACAGTAAAAACTTGAGTAGCATTTGGTATTGAAAAGCCAGTCTGCATAAAAATGAGATTTCAAGGGCTAAACTGAAAAATACATAGAACATTTTTGCAGATGAAAATGAGTAATAAATGATGATTCAAATGCACATTTCCAGTCATAAATGAATATCTCTCCAGCAGACGTGGATACAGTAGAGAAAAACTGCCCCATGCTTGCTGCTGCTGCACTATTCACAGGACAACAGACAACACAAAATAAACCAATTAGAGACAAGCCGAGCTGCAGCATTATAGAGCTAGCAGTAGCTACTCAGTCATGAATAAGAAGTGTCTTCATGAAAATTGGAGACCTACCACAAAATATTAGTGACAGTCTAGTGAGTATGTCCTAGGTTCTATGAAGCAACATGCAAATATATGGAAATACGGATTCCTTCATCGTTAAATGTTGTTAATGTACCACAAATTTTAATCCTGATGAGTTTGTTCATTCTTTCCCACACAGGACTGAACAGTGCAAGTAAAACACCCCACCAAGGTTGTCACTTGATATTCCAGTCACACTGGGGACATGGCTTCCCATTCCTGGCATTTCAGCCTGTTGAGTCTAAAGAAGTAACCGTTATTATTCCACACTTAGAGCCAACATTTTCCACTTGAGACACAATTCCAAGAAAATTAATGTCAGATGAAGAAAGCATTAATTCTTTACAAGTAAATTGGTTATCTAGTTTTTGACAGCTTGTATTATTTCTGTGTGCAATGCTGCAGGCAAGGGAACTCTTAAAAGACAAAAAAAAAAAGATGGGAGGGGAGGTTTTTTACTATTGAAATATGCAAAGACAGCATTATGGGCAGAGCAGGGTACTTTAAAAGATGTCACAGTTCCTTTTTTGGCATTGGCCCTAGCATAAGTGGATTATATCTACATCTCAAAGTTCATTAAAAGAAAAAATCCATACCACTCAGTTATGAGAAAGGCTTAAATGTATTTAACTCCATTGAAATGTAATCCCTGATAGCTATTGTGGGATTCTGTTGGCAACCATTTGACAAATTCATTTTTTTCTCTTGTAAAACATTATCCCAAACTACATCAAAACTTGAGAAACAATGGACACAGAGACCATATCTGAAAATGAATCCTAAATATACTATGAATACTAAATGAAAATGAATAGCATCACATAAGTAACTTTATATATATACCTTTCCTCCTATATAATCCAAATATAATTTGCGTCTTTTTACCAATTATATTTGTAAACTGTTTTCAAGTTTTGTTCTGTTCATTGCATAAATGAAGGACCACAATAATGAAACCAAATTATTTTATTATTTTATCTCTCATATGAATATGACTGTTGTGCATGTCGCACAAGTAAGACATATATGTTTTTTAAAAATGGTAATTAAAAGGTCTTCACTGCTGGTTTACCGTTTCAGCTAATTCTCAAATACTTTGTACAGAAGGAGGAAAGTTGCAACTAGTGGGTCCATTATAAAAATATCAACTATAAATTTAGCAATTTCACGAATTTAGCAATACCTTCCTGAGCTGGGCACATAAGACTATTTGAAAAGTAAAATTATAGAGCGCCCACTAGAAGATCTTGTTATTAAAGCAGAGAACTTTTCAGACAGGTTATTCACTTTAAAAAAAAAACCCAAACAACCCAACCACAAAATAAACTCACAACAAAAAACCCAAATCAAAAGCACCTACAGTTCTTATTACACTTTATTCTATTAAATTTCAGGCAATTCAGTGGAAAAGACAGAAAGACACAAGACCTCAATCAATGTAAGATCCCTATCTGAAGAAAAGTTGTCCATGTAACCTAAAAAAAAATTTTTATACAAACTGCTTTTATCTAGGTTTTCTCATTATGTGTTATCAAGAAAGCAACTTCTGTGCTAGGGTATGAAGAGATGTGTTCATATTTTTATCTGTAGATTCAAATTTAATAATACACCAATGGGCCAGAACTGTGTATCATATGTGAAATGTGTACGTGTTATGTGAAATGAAGCCAAGTTACAAGAAAACAAAGGTCCTTTATTACAATTCCATATGTACTTTTCACAGAAATTGAAATCTTATAAAGGCTTGAGTAAATTCTAATGTGGGAACATCTGCAAAGCTAAATTTGTCTGTAGCTTGAATAATGCAATTTTTATGTCTCTGAAAGAATTATTCTGCTGTTGGAGGTGGGCACAGGAGAATTCATGCTTACACTTAAGCACTGGCTAATTAATCAGATCTCTAAACATTCCTGTGAAGTTGCTACGCCAGTTGTTAGATACAGAAACTGACACAATGGGTTAATTGACTGCTTTGAAACTATAGAACATTTTAATAGAAATACAGCACTATTATAATTAAAAACTGAGCTTCCAATTTCTCAGATGATGAAAAAGCTGCTAGTTCTAGCCCTTCATTAAAAGGATATTACTGGAATCATGGCAAAAGAAAAGTTCAATCTGAACTGTATGCACATGACAGCCAATATTTTAACAGTTTGTCTGATGAAAACAACCCATATTACTCCCAAAAATACAGGAAACTGCCTCATGTTACAGTACCAATTATCAGCCTGGCTAGCTCCTGGGTAGCCCATCCACACAAGCTGTAGACAAAGTCATACTTTACTCTCCCAGTTCATTTCTTGTAGATCTGGGTACTGTGGTATGGTTTCATGGACAATATTTTTCTTGTGAGCTGTTTGTCAGGTCTATTAGATGAGTAACACAGTATATTTTTCTAGTTTATGCTCACTATGCCATAAACTAGTCATAGGCTTCCAGTTTAGAGTAACTGATCATGAAGGGATGTTGCAAGACGCTAACTTTGGCAAGTCTTGTTTCAAGCCAATCTAAAGTGAGAGACTATTGACTGTAGACAGACATACTTCCCAGTTCTGAGATCCATATTGACTTTATTAGCCTTGTTCCCAACTAAATGATGGGACAAGACATCAATATGCACCAATGGCCCAGCTCTCCCAGAAAGGAGGAAATGAAACCAAACCTGGAAGAAAATAGCAAGCATTCCCTGATCTGAACAATCCGGAGCTCAGGACTCCAGAGCCCGTAAAACAGATCTTCACTGAAATCTGGACGTATACACAGATGCTATCAGGGAGATAAATGTATAGTTTAAAATCATTTCAATAACTGTATGCTTTTTAAAAAATAATCATTTTTTTGACACAGTATATACCTCTGGCAAGCTTCGAAGGCAGACTTTTGTCTTCCAAAACTGAAATGTATGCATAATCTCAGTTCATGGGCTAAATGAACCTGTCAACATTTAGGTAAGTTACAAAGTCTCTTCCCTAGCAGCATTATCAACAGGTTTTATTTTCATTATGTGTATGACTGCACTTGTAAGTTTTTTAAGCTACAGGTTCTGGAGACTTGTGTCCCTGTCAGAATCCCAGTTATCATTAAAAGTATTAAGTTTCTAGCCCTCACGGATACAGAAGAAAGTCTGAAAATTAGATGCACACTCTAAAGTCCAAAACCCAGAGACACAATACCAACTGTATTATTTAAAAAAGTAACCCAAACAAAATGCACAACATCCAAGCCAATTTAATGATATTTGATGCCCAGCAGATGAGTTGAAAGCCTGGGGGTAACAGCAGTCATGAACTGTGGTCTATCCGTACTCCCCCAACTGACTTACAATGGATTTTCTATCTAGCAAACACTGCCATTTCTTCTCAATGCTCCAGAAGAACTTCACTAAAATATCTTTCCATATTTCTCTTGAAGAACACAAGAAAGGAGAAAATTGAGACTGTAAAATACACTATGCAACTGATTTCTCCCTTTCTAAGTCACATAGTTCAAGCCTTGGGTTCCTCTGTTCCCAGTGATGGACAAATAGCATGCAGGTACATAGCTGGGGTGGAAAGGACCTTTAAAGGT
>Ga0181612_117823_pt1 | contig 14434 bp, 15 predicted proteins | sample HoacroProtozoa21_FD_119630 | JGI IMG/M metagenome (GOLD analysis project Ga0181612, IMG submission 119630) | Hoatzin crop microbial communities from Cojedes, Venezuel. Combined Assembly of Gp0051906, Gp0051904, Gp0051908 | reverse complement strand
TAATATATAATTTTAATTCATGTTTATACAAGACCCTGAAATATGAAAACAGAGCAAAGTATCATCATACATTTTTCAACAGTTTTGAGGGAACATGCTATGTATAAAAATGTTGTAAGATTGCTTCTGCGTTTGGCATTATAAAGGCACAGCAGCTATCTCTTTTTGCCTGTGATAAAGCGTACACATTTTGTTTATATAGAAATAGAATACAAAGGAATAGAGATATTAGATTGCGCTTCTTCCTGATCATAGGTATCATGTTACTCCAAAGAATGAGAAGCAGAGTTTGTTTTCAAAACCAGTATGACACTCATTGCAGGGTGGGAAAGTTTTTACTGTAAGTATAAAACATTCCATTTTAATCTAGTTTCCACCAGAGAAGATTGATATAAATAAAATTTAAATAGAGAACACACTTCACAGATGCCAGCAGTGAAAAAGAATTTGTCAGCTTAATGAAAAGATATCAATTTTCTCCACTTTACGCAGTAAATTGTGAGTCATTTTCTAAATAGATTAGATTAAAGGAAAGATCAAACTCTGTGTGAGAGACTCTTGCACTGATGGAGACTTTTGGCAATGGGAATAACACAGAGGTAGGTAAAAATCTTTCAGGTCGTTTTGTTGATTTTTTTTAAAAAGCTGATATAAACTGGAATAGGAGAGTCTGCAACCCTGTGCTCACCTACTCCTTATAAACCAAAATCTCGGAGAATTGAATGAGACGTGTAGTTTCTCTTACTTTATTGGGATGCCATGTGGTGCGGAATGAATTACAGGGGAGGATGAGAAAACTGGAGTGAAAGAACATGTCATCTGAAGGGTTATGTATTTCATAAACAGGCTGAGATACCATTTACTCTAGGAGTTGTAAAGCAGTAGTCTGATAAGTTAAAGAATACAAATCGGAAACAAAAGATTTCAGGTTGAATAATGCTGTCTAGGAGAAATACAGGATGCTTCCTACAGGGAGTCCATCAAACTATCTGCTTTAATTCAATCTTACTCAATTTTAGAAGCATCAATCTAATGCTCACGCAGTGTAATCCTCCGCAGGCTTTGATAACAGACCTCTCACAACTCTGGGAAGACTGACATTTCTCCAGTTTAAAATACAAGCACAGTGCAGTCAGTCTGGCAAGCGATGTCTCATATCTCCTAATTGCCTCAGATCTAGTCTTGCTGAGTTAATTTAATATTTTTTAATTGTAGTAAACATTAAAGAGAGATCATCATATTAAATTTTTTCTTCATATTGCAATATTAAAATAAAATTTTCATATAATTGCAATATTCTCCAGGTTTTTGAACAATGTTTTATTAATTCACTGGCAGCAACTTTAGAAAGAATGGAATGTTTTTATATTTTTCCATCCAGAATTCTTGATTTTTCACTGCAATATATTTAGCAGCCAGAGCAGCGTATTTTTAAGAGTGTAGTAAGTGCCTGAGCAACCCTGTGGGCTGCACTAAAATATACCCATGAAGTATGAAAGGGTAGATTAGACACAAAGAATCCATAAACAATTTCCATTTAAGATCTGCATAAACCAGCAAAAAGGGTGCTAATTCAACAGCATGATAGGACTCACTAGTGAAGAAACACTTACATTGCCATTTTCTAACAGTTGGCATGCTGTTAGGGAAATTTGAATAAATAAGCATGTTGTAGATTTCCCTCAGAAGAACATGACTAATAGAGACAGTGGTGGCCAATGGCCTGAGAATCAGAAACTCCTGAGGCTTGTTTAATCCCAGCTCTGCTTCTGACTTCCTCTGCTACTACAGGTAAATCATCTTCTTGCTATACCAGTTTTCCATTTGTAATTTTCTTTACTTAAGAGGATAAGCGATTTTTTGCCTTGCTTCCTTGTATGTTCCCCTCTGTCTTTACTGACCTGTTGAGCTTCAACACTGTCTTGCAGCCATTTGGGACTGATCCTTTTTCCGCACTTGTGCAAAAACTAGAAGCATGGTGTCACGGACTCGGACTGCGCTTCCTAGGTACTACAACAATAAATAATAACATTAGAACTATATGAAGTCTGTGTGCTGCCAGGAGGTTTTTAAGCACATGCCTGACTTTCAGATGAATAGACACAGTCTGTTAAAGAGTGAATTTCCAAGCAAAATACCTTGGAACTTGCAAGGCAATTTCTAGTCCTCAATGCTGTTCAGCCTGGGAGGGTTGTACGCTGCAGCTTTGTCATTTTTCCATGTCCCTCTCTTTGCACCTTTAGAAACAAATGTTGCTTAGACATATGGCTGAGGAGCATCCATAACTGAAGTAAGACCACGATTTCTCATAGGTGGCACCTTCATGGTGAGTGAACATGCATCTTCATGTCCCTGAGTGCACTAAAAATGACAGTACTCAAGTCATCTGAGTACTTACAAAGTGTGCACAGCTGTTCCGAGGTAAAAACCTCTGTTTTGTTAGCTAGGTAAGTAGATGAAAACATCCAGATTTTAAGGAGAACTGTAGGATTTGTGTAATTATCTTCTGAGTCGGGTAGATCTCAGAGAACTCACAGCACTGAATACAGGCCAATGAAAAGCAATCAGAATTTTCTTAGGCCCTGTAGTTCAACTTGTGAGACCTTTTCCATGTCTCAAATGTTAAGGTAATAAAAAAACGGAGCCACCAGAAGCTGTTAGGCTTGGAGGCCAATGGGTTGTAGCACTCCTTCCCAGAGATGTCAGAAGGTCCCTGGTCAGCCGAATTGAGCTTGGCAGCTGGCTCTCAACCCCTGTACAGTTCTACTTTGCCAATGCTGTACTGAAAAGACATTGTTGGCTTTTTTAATTATTCCACATTTCACTGAGCTCAGACATGACCAATGCCTGACATTTTTTCTCTGACAGTTATGGATCATAGTTGATACTATAACTGAACCTTCACTGCATTGTCTGTCTGGAAACTCGACTTCTGCAATGAAAGGCAGAGCAAACCTCAAGAAGTCAGGTTTTTGCAGATACCTGGGCCAGAGAGAAAGGACATGAAATGATAAAATAAACCATGTATGATAAATTTGCCTCCCTAAAAGTGTGTAGTGTGTTATATGACCTTCCAGAGTGCTAGGACACAGCCTTACATTTTTTCTTGGAAATTCTTGAATTCATGCACAGCAACATGCATCTAAGGCAAGCGCTGAGCCACCCACCTTTATTTAGAGTTTTATGCTTGTGAGTTTATTGGTGTTTGACATAACCTTACTGCAAAGACAGTGGGTTATTTGAGAGCAACCTGCTGACACTAATGAGTGCTAATGAGACTAACGAAAACATGAAATGCTTACATGTAGCGAGCTGAAATGAATACAGGTGGCCAAGAATCCCCTCCCAACATGTATGGGGAAAATTGATCTTTTGTAGGTTAGGGAGACCCATTGCTGCTATTTATTACTGACGTTTGGAACTGAATCCATCCCTTGCTGCAGAACAAGGCTGAGAGCAGGCTGATAAAATATTTGTGCAGAGTAGCAGTGTTATTTACATCTTATCTGAACTGCTTCTAGATAGCCTAGTGAAAGCTTAATCTTATAATCTTATATATTTAATGAAATGCCAATGAACTGCAGCATAATTTTGTCTTTTTGGAAAGACAATAGGAAGCTGCTTATAAATATTCACACACATGTTTCAGCCCAGGGTTGAGGACTGGTGCGCCATGAAAGAAGAAAAAGCTCTCCATGCAGTGTTAATTTTTCATTAATAATAATTCATTAATAAAGTAAATGAATGAGTTGAAATGCAGAATGAGAAGAGCCAGACTGTGAGATGAGGATAAAGGAAGTACACAGAGGCTTGTGGGTGGCCTTGCAATACTATTCCTCCAGTGGCTACAAAGACCCTAAGTCATGTATATGTGTGTGTGTGTGTGTGTGTGTATATATCTATCTATATCTCTCCGACAGGGTCCTGTGGTCCTGATGCTCCTGTGGAAGTGTTTTCTCACACAACCAACATTGCTGGGAAATGACTGTGGTAAATTAAAGATTGCTATGACTGTCCCTCGTCATGGTGGAAGTGAGCACCCAACAGGAACAGTTATTGCCTGTTTTTGCATTAGAAACCAACGATCCACATTTAGGGTCTGATCTAACAGTTACTGAAGAAACAGGAAAAAAATCCTCCTTAGCTTTTGTAAGCTTTAAACCAAATCTGGCATCTATAAAAGTTGCCGTTTGCTCAAACGTGAATCCCCTCTGCTGCAGGAGGCTGGGTTTAGTGAAATGAAAGGGAAAAGCTGCAAGATGGGCTCTGAAGGGTGAAAGTCTATTACGAAATTTTGACTGAATGAGGTGCCAGAAATATAGCTTAGCAGCAAAGCACTCTATGAAAGAACACTGAAAATGAATAAATTATATAACTGTAACGCATTTATAAGGCATAACAAAGCATGCATAATATATTGGATAGTTATCAGTTATGAAATTAAGATCTGGTGTGCTGCTTGGGTATAAATTGTATAGTATTTGTCTCTTCTTGTTTCCAGTCCACAGAGAAGATTCCTGTAAACAAATAAATAAGGAAAATTCTTCCATCGAATATTTAGACATTAATAACACATAATATGATTATGTTATTGGTCAATGAAACTTAGCTTTGTATATGTTTTTCCAGGGGAAAATGATTTTTTTTTTTTAAATGCAAGCTATTACATTGCCACTGTTTATTTTCCTGTGAAAAATACCAAGTTCTCTGTGCTTTAAAGGCCTAAGGCTGAATCTCTAAGTTTAGAAAATGCTGAAATGTTTATGGCTGGGGTTCCAGACCTCTCTCTGTAATAGTGAGGGCTGTCAGGTGGGTACCTGCTGTTGAAGAAAGCATGTGAGGATGGAAGAAGTGGTAAAAGAAATGAAAGCACACCAATCTCTGATCACTGTGAGCAGTAGAAGGGTGATGTTTCTCCTAAAATCTGGATGTCAAGGAATTTCTGGAAAAGGAGACCGCTAAGAGGTGTGAAGTACATAAAGCCGCCTGCTACACTTCCCTTAAAAAGGGAAGATTTCTGAATCAAAACACTCCAGAATTCTGAGCTCATTATAAGAATCTAATGTCTTAAAATTGTCTGAATGTCAGCACTGGTCTGAGCCTCTTGCTGGGTTGAGTGGTACTGGCAGATTCAGTAACATAGAATCACAAAATCACAGAATGGTAGGGGTTGGAAAGTCCCTCTGTGGGTCATCTAGTCCAACCCCCCTGCCAAAGCAGGGTCACCTACAATAGGCTGCACAGGACCTTGTCCAGGCAGGTCTTGAATATTTCCAGAGAAGGAGACTCCACAACCTCCCTGGGCAGCCTGTTCCAGGGCTCCGTCACCCTCAGAGGGAAGAAGTTCTTCCTCATGTTCAGCTGGAGCTTCCTCTGCTTCAGTTTGTGCCCGTTGCCCCTTGTCCTGTCGCTGGGCACCACTAGAAAGAGCTTGGCCCCATCCTCCTGACACCCACCCTGCAGATATTGCATAGGTTAATCTGGGTGTCTTGCCACCGGTGGAACATTAGCTTTGTGCTGGACACCCTCGCTCTCTGCAGCACCCAGCTGACGACTTGTCAGCTCAGCAGGCTCAGAGTAAGCCAGAGGGATTAGTCCACAACTGACATCAACCTCACTGCTTTTAAGAGAGAGGTGATTGTATCCGTGGCCCTTGTGTGGTACATCGCAGGCAGTCTCAAGACCTGCAGCAGCAGGAGGGAGATCATCACAAGCATCAGACCCTCCTGTGTGCAAGCTTCTAGCGTTTAAAGAAGGCTTAAATCAGAGTATTCCGATGAAAACACTCAGACTAGACAGTTCTCTCACATTCATGAATTCTAGCAGTCAGATAGCAACAAAGGAAATAGCCACAGAGAAGCAGGCTGATCATACCTCCTGGGCTGTAGTCTTTTTTAAAGTCTTCCTTTTTCTGATGGGGAAGGACGAATTTGTAGTCTATACTGTCATGTACCCAGCCTTTCTCAATGAACAAGCCAGGAACCTCATCTGAAAACAGCCAATACCTGCAGGAAACATACACATTAACAGGTAGTACCTGTCTCCTCTTCTGGCTAGTTACACACATCTGCCTTTATTTGCACAAAGGGGAGAAGCATCTGTCTGCTTGACTCAAAAACTGAATGCATGTATATCTTCGTATTAGCACAGCTGAGCAACATGAAAAGCTTTTATTAGAATCCATTCTAAGAGCATTCCTGTGCAACAAACACGAAAAAAAAAGAAAGATGGTAATTAGGTTCTTGAGCACTGATGCAAACACTTGAAGCTCCGCTGGCTAGTGGATCCTGACCTCCACAGGAAGGCCTCAGAAAGCTGGCCACATAAACCAGAGAAGGCCGTTACACTGTCTGCGCCAAAAACTCACTTCTGCTCTCCTCCACAGCTCAGCACAGAGCGAGTCCTCCCAGCCCCCTCAACAGCAACCACTTTGTGGGGCTGCTGTCTGACAAAGCTCCTCTCAGAGGGGAGAGCTGGCAGCCCAGGATCGCTTCCTCTCCTACCTGTTATGATTACGATCGGTGCCAACCGGGGTCCTGCGCATCACCAGCTTCGCTTTCGCAATTCCATCCTGGAAAGTTTTCTCAGCTGCAGCTTTGTGCCTCCGGATTCTTTCTTCCTCTGCTTCTTTCTCCATTCTCACTGTTGGAATTAGCACAGAGGACTATTAGCTTTCTTTCATTGTATCCAGACATCAATATTCTCTTTTATTCTACTACACCACGGGGGTAAAGAAAAAAAATTTATTGGTGACTGGTTACCATTCTTTTAGCACAGCCATCCACCCTTTGTCTTACTTTCCACCCACCATTCTAGAAAAAAACCTCAAGAATTATTAAGAAGTCAAGGCATAAGGCTGAACTGGGCTGAGGAAAGAGGAAAGTCTGGATGAAAACTGTCTGGAGAAATTAGTCCTCATTATTATTTCTCATTCTGGATCAACAAAGTGGCATCCATTGCTGTTCAATCCCACGCAACAAAGGGGTCAAAGATCTCTACCTACAGCAAGGGATTCTGCTCTGGCCAGCTCCAGCGCTGGGAGCAGCCCAGCCGTGACAGCAGAGAGGTCAGCACAGCGATGGACACAGCTGCGGCTACGGGGAACGCTCTCCCCACAGCCTCACCTACCGAAACACCAGACGTGGCACAACAGAGGCCTCTTCCAGGCACAACTGTCTCACAGCAGTGACCAAGCCACATCTCCTAACACCTCACGCCTTCCAAAACACGCTACGATGTGGAAGAGCATGAAAACAGAAACCTCAGGCTTCCCACTCACGACAGACGTGTTGGAATTTCAGTAGCTCTCAATATCCACGGCTGTTGACAAAAAAAGAGGGGAAAGAAAAATATGAAGTGGCCTAAATCCTGGCACCACGGGCTCCTTGGCAAGAGCCTCACTGAACAAAACATGTCATCTCACATCTCTAGGTGAGGAGCAAGGAGTAAGACGGCTTCTGCCAAGAGACAAAACATTAAGGTCAACAGGATTTACGCTTCTCAGAATGGTTCAAGAGTCTCCCTACACTTCTGTCTGTCTCTGAAGAATAGGTGTACTTTCACCAAGAGCTGCCGGAACAAAAAGTCAAACTGAGTCACCCTGGCTCTTCCGAGCCTGACTCCAGCCCAACAAAGCCACCACCCCTTCCCGACTCGCACAAAAGGCTATGGGCAGCATTCTTCTGGGTCCTGAGAAAACCTGAGGAAAAACATAAAAAGGATGAAGAAATGAAGACTTGTCTTTGCATCACAAAGGAGGGCAAGCAGATGGAATGAGACTGCAAGGAAGGTGTGAGGTGGAGCGGGGCAGGCAAAAGCGAGCATACAGAGGTCGTGAGCTGGCTGCTGCCCCAGGGGGAAAGCCAACCTCTTGCTAGGACTTCTCCCACGGCTACCACCTACTCTCTCTTCTCTTGCAGCCATTTTCTGCATCAAGATCGGTTTGGTAACAGTTGATTTGTAAATACCTGGTAAGTCTCTGAAGTCCTGCCAATGTAATCAATCCTGACTGATTAGAGGAGACATGCTGAAAAACATACCCTTGCGTTTGTTAGACCAAGTCAACATCACAGCTTTTACACAGTAATATACCAACAATACAGCAGCTGGCAGTAATTGCAGCATGGCACAGTTGTCCTGTTAATGCACACCTGCCAGGTACAAGCCGCTGCACAACTCGTACGTCTGCAAACACCACCTCCTCCCTAAACCTTAGGGCCTCTCCGGGCGTCACAGCACTGAAACCAGAGCAAGCAGCGGCAGCCGCTCTCGCAGTACCAAATGCCTCGTGTCACTTGCGTCGGGGTCGCGCAAACCCCGTGAGGAAATCCATACCACAGGAAGCACCCTCCTCACCTTCTGCTGGAAGACAGAGGTGATACGACTCAAGGCCAGGTTGGACGGGGCTCTGTGCAACCCGGTCCAGTGGCAGGTGTCCCTGCCCATGGCAGGGGGTAGGGCTGGATGAGCTTTAAGGTCCCTCCCACCCCAAACTACTCTGTGATCCTGTGATTCCCCCAGGGCTTCTCTCCTCGACGCCTTCTCGAGACTCGCTGGTGTCACCTGAGGCTAGCACAAGGCACACTTCCCTCCTCCTCAGTGGCCAAGACTCCAGCAAACCACACCACCAGCAAACTGGTCCGTGCTGCAGCACGGGGCATCGGGGCGCTCAGGAGACAAGTATTTTTTCTGTCCAACTGCAGGGACCAGTTGCAGCAGGTACCATGAAGTGCCAGAACAACAGAGAGGCAAGGAAAGAACAGAAACTTCGATTTTCTCCTCTGTCAAAACTGTTCAAACAAAACGAGACCAAAGACACCAAACGAAAGGGTTCCTCCCTGCATCTCATTTTCAGTCACGATGGCAAGCTAGTCTCAGGTGGTACTGTCCTCTCTAGCAGGCTTCATTGGCTGTGCAAGCTTCCAGCTCTCCATCCCCCTCCAGCAGGCTGTACGGGAGCTATTGCTTCACGAGTGATAAGGCAGAGAACAATTAGTAAGTGCTGCAGTAACATGGAAATGGAAGTGACTTGACTTTTACTATCGAGAAGTCATGTTACTTCAACAGGAAATGCTGTATTGACTTCTTTTAAAGTCAAGAAAGAACAAAAAATACATTTATGCTTTCTTACACTGCATTCTTTTTTGGGCTGAGACTCGCTTGGCAGCACTGGCCACAATCGTGATAGGTTTAACCTGAGAGAGGTTAGCACTCCCAGTGTTACACGTTGGAAGAGCGGTGACAAAGAAGCCTCCGCCTGCGAGATACGCCATCTCCAGACACCTAAAAGAGTCCTTGCTGACAAAACACCTGTTGTGCAGTGGTTCCTTTATATATGAACATTGAACCACTGCACAGTAGGTGTTTTCTCAGCAACGACTCTTACCTCCCCCAGATACCAACATTAACAAAAGCAAATGCAACCGAAGTGGTGTAGAAGGCCGTACGCTGACAAAGCCCGCAGAGAGCCTGGGTGATGGCAGGAGCACACCGACGCAGCTCCCACTGTGGTTACCCAGAACTGTTTCTCACACGCTGAAACCACACCAGCCCCCGAGTCTGCAGTCCTGAACAGAGCAGCTCTGCGCTGCGAACCCTGCAGCCCCAGCTGCTGCACCACCACTGCTAACCGACAGCTCCAGCACTCTGAGGGTGCCTGGCAGCAACTGCTCAACAAGTAAAAGCAGCCCTGGACGCCTGAAACGTTGGGTTTGTTATCTGGAAAGAAAGCAGTACGAATTCAAACCTCAGTGAAAGGCTCAATCCCTCCTTCCCTGCCAGAGACCTAGTTTTCCCTGTGGAGTCCAAAAGAATGAATTAAACTTCCTCAGCATGCAAGCCAAATAATTCGTATCTCTGTCAATGTAAGAATGCTTTTCTTCACGTGTAACTAGTGCAAGTTGTCAAGCGAGAACAAGAAGTATCCCAAGGAGTGAGGTCTAAACCGCATTTAATTTTGCAGTAAAATCTGATCATGAACTTGAACTTGCTGTCCATCAACTGGAACACTACAAGAACTGGGGCCAAGAGGCCATTCAGCTGCAGCATGTCAGGTATTTAATACGCTGTTTTTCCGCAGAAGCAGGACAAGGCTCCAGATCTTCAGCAGTTCACTGACACTTCTGAGACTCACAGTTCTCAACAGAAGCTCTGAAATGTCTATTTACCATCAACGTGAGGCAGGGTTGTATCCAGGCTGCTCCCTTAGGAGCCCCAGGGTACTCCACGTTCTTTACCTACTCTTGGCCTCCTAGAACAGAGACTCCCATGTTCCAGCTAAGGCACAGGCTCCAGGAGGGATGCTCGTCCCTCAGCTGTTGCAGAAAGGAAGCAAAAATCTCATCCACTTCCATCTGCCCAGTACCCACGGTTACAACCACAACGGCCCTGAAGTGTAATTCCAAAGTATTTTTCTCCTTTTCATTCCATGTTCCTTAGCACAAAGCACTACTTTACTTACACAGAGGCATACAAAGTTTGGTATTGCAACTTGGGAATTATAGAGGTTTGAGTGGACAGTTTATATTTACACAACTCCACAACTAATTTTTTAAAGTGAGAAACTGTAAACTAAAATGTATTGCCTAAGTCCTTGCCTGGGAGAACGTCTGCTAGCACCAGCCTGACAACAGGCGTGGCACCAAGGCCAGCAGCAGCTGTAGGAACTAGCTTTTATGCAGGAACTATCTACTCTGTACATAAGAGCCAGAAGATGTTTGGATGTAGACAAGTGGTTTTTTTGTTTTCTGTCTCAAACCCAGATTTTCTGTTCTCCAACCTTCCTGGCCCTGACAGAATTAGAAAGGTACTGAACAAAAGATGTCCACAGATAAAAATCTAGAAGCAGTTCTTGTTTTTTCTTAACATTCTAGATTTTGAGCTGCCATAGGAACCACAGCAGCTGAATTACAGTTTCTACAGTGAGAAAACCCCTTAAAATCAGATAAAGCTTTTGAAAATAGGCTGTCAAATTTGCCGTTAACTTATTACCCTCTACTCCACAACACACCAACACTCTGCCCTCCTGGTATTTTTCTTACCTCTCATTTGTATTTCTTGTTGCTCCCTCTCTTTCTTGGCTTGGATGGCGAGAAGGCGCCTGCTCTTCACAGCGCTGATCATATCAGCTTCGATTTCTACCCGGTGCTCTATTTTCATCATCTCATTTTTCTTCTTTTCATTTCTTCCCATCATATTTTCATCTTTCCCGTTCTCCTTGTTCTTAGCCACCATTTCTTTTCGCTTCTGTTTTTCTGCTCTCTTCTTGTCGTTTTCTTCCTTCAGGATAGCCAGGCGCTCCTTCCACAGCTCAGCTGACGTCTGCTGCTTGGCCTCCACGTGGTCCTGCACCGAGTACGTCATTAGGATCCGGTGGCACAGCGCTCCAAGTATCCGCAGTTTCTCTTCAGGAGTCAACTCAAAGAACTCCGACGTCTCCAGTTTCTCCAAAAACTCATCCTGTACTTCATTATCCTCAAAAGCTGCCGAATCCTTGCTCTCATCTACGTTATCCGAGACCTCACTTTCCTCTTGCACATCTGACTTGCGTAGGCACAGGCGAACCAACTCAGAAGCAGAATGCAAAGTAAGCGGTATTTCAGAAAGCTTCATGCCCAGCTCAGCGTAATCTTCAGCAATTTCATCCTGCAGCAGGGTCTGCAAAAGAATCACCAGTACTCGGTTCAAATAAAGGAAGCCTCCCTTTTCTGCACAAAGTGCTTCCATCAGGGAAACCGCCGTAATGGGATATTGAGCATCTGGCATCAGTAACCCTGAGTAACAGCTCAGGAACTCCACCACCATGGCCACGTCCCCAAAGAGTGTGTTAGGAAGGCCTTCTGGAGTATCAACCAGTTTAAAAGCTGGCAAAGTCTTCCCTTTAAGATCCTGGTCCTCGAATCTTTTCTGTTTTTCCAGTTTTTCCTTCATCTCCTTCTCCTTCCTTTCCTTTGCTCTCTCCTTCAGTTTCTCTTTCAGCTTCTCCCTTTTCTTCTTCATGTACTCCTTTCGCTGCTCCTCTGTCATGGTGGCCCATTTCTTCCTGTGCTCTAAAAGCTCATAGCGCTTCTGTACTAACCCTCGCAAATCCTCAGGGAGACGAGCACGATCCTCGTTTGAGAGTAACCGAGCTGTTTTGGAGATGATGCAGGAAAGAGCACTTTTTTTGTCTTCCCGGTCTTTGTTTTCTTTGTAATAGGCAATGAGATGGAGTGCTGCAGGAGGCAGATGCTTCTGGGGTTTGCTGGAAGACCTAGGGGTGCCTCCAGAGTTCCTGGGAGCCCTGGACACCTTAGTGGTGCCTTTAGCCATGTCCAGTAGTGTCATTTGTTTCATTTTCATCTTAGGGGTCTTCAGGCCCTTCCTAGGAGACTTTGATTTCCCCGTTGACTTCTGCCCGTTCAGAACCCTTTTGCCTCTTTGCTTTTTGTCCAAGGATTTGTTGCTGCCTTTCCCCAGTCGGCTCCCCTTTGGAATGTGAAAGCTAGAACCGAGTTTAGCAGGTGACATGATTTTCATCACCTCTTCCAGCTCCTCTTTAGGACATTTGGAATTCTTAGAGTTTTTCACCTTCAGTGGGGAGCCAATGATAGACTTCTCCAAATGCACGTGGCACCACAGAGTAGGGCTCAGTGGCTGGCCCAGGGATGGTCCGTCAACTTTGGATTTCTTAGAAGGTTTTCTGTCAGGTGACCGACAGCTCTTCCTCTTGGTTGAGGGGTTGAGAGTCATATACTAGAATAAAAGAAAGAATGATTTGATACTAATATTTAAAGGAAGGTTATCTAGATCCTTTTCTGTCAATTACTTTTGCCTATGTTAATTTTCGATGTATTTTTTCCAATGAACAAGGAGTACTCAGTACGTTAAGGGTAACAGGCTTCTGCGATAGCTTTCGATATTCTACTTTGTAGTCACAGTGTTGGCTATGAGGTCATTATCTCATTCCAGAAAGTTCACATTTAACTTTATAAAATGAAATACTACTAAAAATTTTACATGTTTCCTACTACACTGCATAAACCCATTTTGTTTCTACTTAAAAAGTGAGGGAGTGGGTTTGCCTGGAAAATGCTGACATGAATTTGAAAAGCTATTCCCCTGCTCAGAGATTTCGTAGTGAGCCGTGCAGGGCTCAGCCCGGGACCCCACCCGGCGGAAAACTGAGGCAGCACAGAAGTGACGGGTGACAGGAGTTCAGAGACTGGCTTCTGAACTGCCTGACAGCGTCTGGAATGAAGGTGAGAGGGGATTCAGTTCTGCAGCAATGTGATGAATATCCGACTGGTTTTAAGCTGCTGAAATAACCTACCTGACAGCGTACTTTTAGCACAGAACAGTTTAACCCAGAGCCAGAGAGAGACTGATTTCAGCACTATCTCAGCATCTCGAAATCAGTTTCAGGACGCACCCAGAACACTAAAGTATTTCAAGAAGTGAAAAATAAAATACAAGGATATAAATCCAATCTCTTTGTCACGTGGAAAACATGCTGTGGAAAGCACCACCCCTAAACATGAAGCTAAGGACTTTGGTTGGTCAAACTGGAGATGTTACAGGTGCGTAACTTCCTCTTATACTAAGGGTACACCTCCATCTGTCAGTGTTCTGAAGACAAGAATCTGGACACCACCAGCAAATACTTTAATTTCTATTAAGGCAGTGACCCCAAATACTACAGCGAGGGCAAACACTGCTCACATATGAAAAAAGTATTTTTCCCTTTAAACAAATTTACAAGTGTCCAGAAGAGTCCATAGAAGCTTTCTAGAACAGAACAGTGTTCATCACATCTCCTGATGAGGAAAAAGGGATATAGCAAGTATTGGTCTTCTAGTTTTAGAACAACACTTGACAGAGTTCATGAAAAAGTGAGTTTACTAAACGAACAAAATAGTGCTTTCTACACCCAAAGACAGGTTTTAAAACAGCACATTTCATGATACAGCATTTACTCGGTTAACAGCGTATATGGCTGGTCATTACACAGGGCTGGGAAAAAAACCACATCCCTCCCACTTATTCAGTACAAAGTTTGTGGTATCTGCCATCACTCAGCCCAGCACCCTCCAAGAACCCAGCATCACGAAGTCAAACACATCCAGCTTCTGCACTGTGCCCATGAAAAGGGCCCAGTAACTGACATTACCAGGTAAGGAGCACAGCACTTCCATTTGCCTACGAGTAAAGGCATGAGTGAGGTGAGTAAAACAAACTATTGGAGAAAGTCAAAAAAGGCAGTCACACCTCCAGTGTTCGGAGCAGACCACTGTCTCAGACGTTGCAGCTGCGTCACAGAATCACAGAATCACAGAATAGTAGGGGTTGGAAGGGACCTCTGTGGGTCATCTAGTCCACCCCCCCTGCCGAAGCAGGGTCAGCTACAGTAGGCTGCACAGGATCTTGTCCAGGCGGGTCTTGAATATCTCCAGAGAAG
>Ga0181612_115877_pt1 | contig 14434 bp, 9 predicted proteins | sample HoacroProtozoa21_FD_119630 | JGI IMG/M metagenome (GOLD analysis project Ga0181612, IMG submission 119630) | Hoatzin crop microbial communities from Cojedes, Venezuel. Combined Assembly of Gp0051906, Gp0051904, Gp0051908 | reverse complement strand
GGGTGCCCTCTCCCCCCAGCCTCTCTGGGCCGACGAGGGGCAGAGCCATGTAGGCGCATGGCAGTGTCTCCAAACAAGGTCCAAGCCCCACATCAGCCTGTGCAGGTAGACTCGCTCCTCTCTGCTCTGCCCGCTCAGCCCTTCAAAGGCAGAGCCTGGGGGCAAACAGGTCGGAGCGAGACAAGCTCTAGTCCAAACACTGGAGGCTGCTTAGCTGAGAGATCATTTTGATTTTTTTTTTTTCTTTTTAAAGTCTGGGTTTTTTTTCTGTCTGGGTTTTGTTTTTAAAGCTGATTTGGAGCTTGTGAAAGTCACAGCACGACCCTTGCTGGCTGAAAACCTTCTTCCCAGAAACACCCTGCACCAAGGCGATGAACCTCAGCTTCCTGCAAGACCCTGCCAGCACCTTTTGGGGCTAACCTGCAACCATCTCCAGCCTCAGCAACCTGGTCAGCCTACTGTCTTTCTGCTGAGAAAGTGAGAACGCTGGTCACAGTTCCAGTGCCAACCGCAGTTCGTGTTTCAAATCAGCTGAAGTTTGTTTTTTTACACTTTAGGTAGGAGCTGCAACAGACCGTTCACCAGCAGTTCAAGCGATAGTATACAAGCCCCTCTAGGATGCCTTGGAAGAGCTCCTGATGAGTTCACCAATGATTGAACATTAACCTCTGGGTGAAAAGCCAGCCAGAGGGATGTGAGAACTCCGCCGAGCCCTCCAGAGCATGACAGAAAATGATGCAAGTGTGGGAGCTAGGAGAGACAAGGTTTTGCGAGCCCAGAAAAATACTAAAACGTTTAAATCCTTAATTGTTTTTCTTGAAGATTTATCCAAAACTGAGCTCTCCTTAAGCCTGTGAGTTTGCAGAGTATTGTCAATAAATTAGATCATGCACACAAGGCAGGGATGTCAAGCCAAAAAGCTCTAGCCCTGAGTCGCTTAACGGCAACGCTCCCCAGAAAAACGGCTCGAGATGAAACATGAGATATGTATTAATTATCAATGGTCTAATAGAAAATTTAATGAAGACAAGTATCTTCTTGCACTTCACCCACGATAACGATGCTAGTACGTCAGCGAGATGCATACCTTACGATGTGGCGGTGAATGTCAAGTCTGAAGCCATTACAGCAATTCACCACAATAATGGCTAGCCAATGTATGGGCTTGTAGCACTTAATCAGAGCAACGACATTCATCCACAATTATTTACGTTATGGTAACAAAGAGCTGCCAAATGCAAAACAAATGACATGAGGATCTGCAAGCGAATTCCTTCCCGGAAATTCTCCTTAGCTTGTGCATAAAGGCCCTCAGGATGGAAGTCTGTGCAAACTCAAAGCATTACCAAAGTGGCGGCGTTATTGTGCCACATTTTACTGCCTATAGGTCATGCACCCAGAACTATTGCTGAAATGAGCTCCTCAGCCAACAGAACTGTATTGGTATCACTTGAGCTGGCTCTGATTTACACCCGAGAGTTGTCTTCAGAATTTTACAGGAGGGAAAGAAAAATTTGGAAGAAGACATTTGCTTACATCTGCCTGTCAAGGAAAAGAAAGACCCAGTTGTATCAACACATATACATGCATTTAACTTCCAGTATATGAGCAGTCCCGACTTACCTCAATGGGCTTTGGATCAGAGCCGTTGTAATTACCAACCACGATTCTCTATTAAGTGCAGTACTTTTCTATCAGGGGCATTTATGTGGGTGTTTGTATAAAAACACTGTCAAAAACTCAGAACACCAGTAATATAAAATGGCAACATTCAGGTTCAAATGCAAGGAACTAATTTATTTTTTTTTAACATTACATCCAACTGTTTTTCACCACTCACAGATGCCACTGGAACAACTGGAGTATAAAAAAATTGCCTAAGAACAATATACTACACAGACCAGCTAATATTGATTGCTTTAAAAATGCCCCCCGTTAAACCAAATAATAGCCAAATCTCACTGCAGTAAATGGGCCTTTATATCATTAAATACTAATTTAACAGAAATCTGAATGCATAGTGAAAAGCATAAAAACATTGAAAATGAAGGATTACTTTTTTTTTTTTTTTTTTTTTTTGCATCATACGAGTCTCCAAAGCAACACCCAAAAGAAGAAAACAATGATTTCTTATTAGCTGGCCACTGAGCTGCACAGCCCAAAGCTGGGACTAAGCTAAACTCCAGCAGGCACTGTCCATGGCGCACTGTGCCCCTGAGCGGGGAGGCCAGAGGACACCCCTCACCACAGGCTCTGGCCACCCTCGATGACCAGATTATGGCCCGTCATGTAGTCCGAGGCTTCGGAGGCCAGGTAGACGACGGCAGCCTGCAGGTCGGTCGCCCGAGCCAGCCTGCCAGCGGGGATGTCGGCCAGCCAGCGCCGCACCAGCGGCCGCAGGTCCTTGGAGCGGATGAGCGGCGTGTCGACGATGCCCCTGCAACGAGCACACGCACACAGAGATTAGGACAGGGTTTTCCCTGGTAGGAAAGGCAGCACTTACAGGTGTTCAAGATGTTAATTTGGAAGGAAAACCGTGGAGTAACACAAAGGAGATGCTCGAGTCAGATCTGCTCTGCCTCTGCTCAGTCATGATACGAACTTCAACAGCGCTTCCTTCCTATTGCCTTTCACTGCTGACAGGCAGGCTTAGAGGTTTGCTTTAAAGTGAGTACGCACAGACTCCTTCGCTAGTAGCAGTACCCTCTCACTTTTAGGTTACTCGGTGTAATCACTCGTTTAATTTTTTTTACAGAAAACAAGCATGGCATTGGAAAAGAAAGCGCGTGGAGCCGGGTCTGTCGTGGCTCTTGGGAGCTACTGTCCTTCTACTGAGTTCTCTTCTCATCACCTCGCAGCGTAGCGTCACACAGCGTGTTTGTGTACAGCCCAGAAACGGAGCACGGCCCGACTTTCCCTGTGTCAAAACACGGGGGAAACAAAAGGCAGTGCCCTGCTGGGCACCAGATCCTTCCACACAGAACAGGAGAGGCACAGATAAGCACAGCACGCCCAGCGCAATTCCCCTTAAGCCAATACTCCAGCAAACCACACTGCGTGTACCTGTCTCTCCTCTTTTACATTAATCAGTGGCTACACCATTTATTAAAACTCTGCTAAGTTCATTTTCTTCAGGCACCCTAAAAATGAGTGATGCTCTGGGAAGCACAATGCAGGGAGAACGTTTGGCTGGCTTTTATGATTTTAACTGCGACTGATTTGTCATACTCCTCCTTAACAACATATTTGTATTTTGCGAAATGTATAATTTTTTCAGCCCCTGAACAAATATATTTACATAACTGTGTCTAACGAGAAATTACATTTAACTTCTCAGAAATGACAATAACTAAAACCTGAACTGCCAATTCCACTTCATTAGTGTGGTAGAAATGCATTCCAAATGTTAATAAAAATTCCAACATGCTGATAAATTAGCGCTTCTAAGGAGCATGTGACACCTTGGTTAACATATTCAACCTCAATTATATTTCTCTTCAGCACCCTGTTATCTGGAACCTTTGCTGGCAATCAGAGGTGCTGTTTTTCAGCGGCCAATTTTCTAGATAATGTAGCTTATCAACACTGTGGGTAAACTTGCCAATGAAATCAGGCTGCACTGAACCACACACACGCTAATTGCATCTCTTTTTTATGCATATTTACAGACTGTCACTTCAAAGAAATCAGTGGCCCATTGAGGCAGCCAGTTAGCTGGAAGAATTGCCTCTTGCAAATGAAAATTAGCAAACAAGCTAGTGATAAATATGAAATGAACAAAGTATAAAAATACCCGTTTTGTTCTGAAACTTCATCGGCATCCCAATTTATACTTCCAAGGAAATCATTTTTTGAGACACACTGGATTCTGGGTATGAGATTCACCTTTTGTTTTAAACTAAGGCTGAAATCTGCTGTTTACTCTGTTATGAAGTGGAACTAATTCAGACTTTCCCCCAAACATTTCTGTTTTACCTAATGGGGCAGGATTTAAACATCGGCCTTATTTTTTATTGTAATTGTCAATAAACACCAGAAGAAAAACTGAAACAGCGAGCGATGTAGCTCGCTTCAGCTCTGGCAACGTAATAAAATCAAACTCATTCCAGTATAGGACTGCAGACGGTTTACTTCTTTCCCCCCAAGCACAGCCCCCTGCTCTCCCCACTCACTCTCCCAAACTCCTTGAGAACTGGCTTTCTCCGGAGAGGAAAGTGCTTTGAGCAGCAGATGTGAAATGTGTTGGGCTCCTGTCCCTTACGTGCCTCTCACCATGCTCACAAAACCATCACCATAATCATTCTGGCTTTACACCATCGGAGATCAGAATAAGATCTGTATGATTTTATACTTTTTTCAATTTATGTGTATGTTTTAACCCCAAGTGAATGCAGATTAGGGACGCACAGTCCTCCAGCACAACAGATTTTGCTAAAAAGAGGACATTTTTCAAGCTGTTCGCAAAAACGATCTTTGGTCTGATCACGGCAACCTGTAAATCACGGCGCTGCGCCTCTCGCTGGACCTTTCTTTAGGTTCACTTCAAGTAGCAAAAATTTAGATGTGTAACAAAACTCCATTATAAATTTTTGTTATAGAAATGAGAAAAAAATGTAGCGCAAAACTTAAAAGTTGCAAACACACATACTGATGGCACTATAAATATTAGGCATGTCATTGATACTACACATCTTCTGGGAAAGCTCTGGTGCCAAGTTGGGCAATTTAATGTTGTCGAACCCTTTTAGGCAGATTTTAGTTGGCTTCTAACCAGTTCCAGCAAAGACAACTGCCAATGCATTAATTCCCTACCTCATCTCGTATGCAGTGCTGAGCCTATCAGTACTTTCTGTTGCATGTCAATGTAATATCAAACTGCTGGTTCCTTAACGTTAGACATGAGCATCAATATTTCATTATTGATACACAGGACAATTTGAGATTATAGGAAAAAAAAACCAACAAAAAACAGAAAACAATTGCCTAAAACATTTCCACTTTAAGAGACACGTTAGGAAAAATATCACTTACCAGATACTTAACTGGAATTGTTACGTGCACTCAATCCCCAAATGAGAGCAAAAAAAAAGATTCCATCTGTGTGTAACTTGATTTCTTTCAGATGAGTTATTAATTTGAATGAGTTAAGTACACTCCACTTAATCAGGAAGTGTTTAATCAAGAGATCCACTTAATTGGGACATCTCCCAAGGAATTAGATTTAAGTCCAAAGATACTCACCAGCAACGACTGCTGTTTAACGGGGATAGTAATGCTGCTTAATTGGGGTGCCTTCAGGTGATGCTGAGGTGCTCCTTCTCTGCCTCTCCTTACCCCGAGATGGGGTACACCCAAAAGCTGCACTGATCCTGCCCTGCCTGCTTTCCAGCTCCTTGTACCCGCCGGGTAAAAGCCTGGGACTGCACCGTATGGCTGTCTCCATACTGTCCCAGGGGAGCAGGGCAGGCATGAAGGGGTTAAGACCCTTTGCCCATCTCGGCCCAAACCCAAATCCCTGAAGTCCAGCAGTGGGGAACACGTTTCCTCCCCTGGGACTGCGAAGTTTCATGGGGTCCCCAACAATTTGGCCTGCCTGCAGCTGTGGGTTGAGCTGAAGATCAGCTTCCAGCTGCCCATCCCAAAGGTCATCATGTTATGACATTTTATGCCTTGCAAATCAAGCAGGGAGACACAATTAGCCTCAAAAATGGACAGTGACTCAGTGCAATGACTGCAAAAAATGAAGCATTCCAATACTGCATGCGCCAAAAACCAGAGTCCCTCAAAAAATCCCCTGCTCCATCACACCCAACACACGTCGCACGTGCGGGGAACAGGAAAGGGACTGGAGAACACCATGGGCAGCCAGGCTCTGGCCGCCAGCCAGTGCTCGGTAAGGTCCCTATTCACGCCCAGGTCTCCTCTGCAGCCCGGCCCCCACCTCCTTCTTGGGAAGACTCCAGCACTTTCTTCATTTTGCACGGCTTCAGGTGCGCAACAGGCTGCAAGGCAGTCGTGCTGGATGGTGGCAGAAGGGCTGAGTACAGTTTCCACCATACACAGAGACGCTTACCTGCTGCATGGAGCAACAGGCAAAGTCAGCCAAAGCATCCAGGGAGTCTCGGCCACCTTCTCCCCGTGGGCATAAGGTTTGCCTGGCCAGCAAGAGAAACCTCAATCTTCAATTTTATAAATGCAATAAATAATCCTAAGGACTCTGCCATAACATTTTATGCATTGATAAATTTTATGCATTGCTCTGCACAAGTTTTATGCACTCATTAAGAAATTAAGTTGATAAAAAGTGACCAGATAGGAAGAAGGAAAAAAGGCCAAAAGGTTTGCATGGTGAAATAATGTTTAAGGCCAGGCTGGAGTGTTTGGAGCTTCAGCCAGAGGCACGCTGAGAGTGCCTTAAAGCATTAATGCAACCGTGAGTGGGAAGAGCAAAGGACTCATGGACCCTCTTAAATATTTTACCTATCCAGAGATTATCTTGTGTACCATCGTGCCCTATATCTGTCTCTGTGCTCCTCACACTCCTCAAAACTCCCTCCTGTTATGAGATGGCTACATGCTAGGTTGGACATCCATGCTCAGAAAGACTTGCGCATACAGGACATTTTTCAACCCTGCAAAGTACTCTGATGGCATCAACAGATGTTTTGCTGCACTGAGGGTGCTGCCAGGCATTGGGTCCCAAGCCCAAGTGGGCTGAAGATGACTTCAAGAGACAAGACAAGACCAGTGGGGTCCACAGTCCTAATTACGAGTCCAAATCTGCACTGAAACGCAGGTTCGCATCTCATACAGGCAGAAGGGTAAACGTGAAGATTTGTTCACTCAAGCATAGGTGGCTTTTGCTTCTGGTGAGGAGGGATATGAGCTAGACAAATGGCTGCAGGCTCCTTCCTCTGAACCACCATCCCAGAGCTCCCTGGGCAGCCCCGGTGTGAGGGTCTTGGCCAAAGCTTTGAACTGCCCGGGGCAAAGCTCTGCCCAGATCCCCAGCTGCGGCGGGGGAACTGCTCTGTCCAGAACGGGGCACCTTCAAGACAGCAAAAACTTTTGTCCTCTGTGGACTCTTTCTGGCTGTTCCTCCAAAAAGAAAAATCCCCCTACCTGTTACAGGATTTTGAGCTCAGAGCTAGAGTTTAAGACAGGTACAGATGATAAAAATAAAACCCCAGTTTGGCTTGAAAAGTAGAAAAAGGGAAGCGTGACTGTTTTTTCTCCATGCTCTGACAACTGCCTTCAGAAACATAACTTCTTCAAATACAATTGTGTGCTTCCAACTCATACAAAACAATGAGTTTTGGTCATTCAGTGGATATTTTTAAAATTTTTGTAACCTCCCTAGAAAAGGGCAATTCCTCATCTAAGAACCTCCTCATCCGTGATTGCTGTGGATGCGGCACTGCTATCCCACCCCTGTTGGTACAGATTACCCGCCTGTTTTCAGACACAATTCCTGCCAGGTCCTGCTGAGCTTCCCGAATTCCCTTCATTTCCCCCGGCTCCCGAAAGCCAGTGTAAATTCACTAGCACTAGTTGTGAGAGCACTGTTGCAGTGCTGCTAGCATTGGCGTGAGGAAAATCCGATTAGAAAGTAAGATGCTGTTTAAAGAATCTGTGGATCACATAGAGCGATGGCTGAAGTCATTGGTATAATTAGCAATAAATAATCATAAGGAAGACAGCTAGCACAAGGAAGTGGAGAGCAGACCAACAGTAAAAACAGAGGCCCTTGCCTTTGAGCTCTGTGATACTTTTTTTTTTAATTCCACTTTGTGGATTAAATATGGAATTTGTTTTTCCTAATTTGATGTACATTATATCTTCATTATTACAATTTAACCCCTGGGTTAAAATCCTGCCCTTCTTTCTTACTCTGACTGACTACAATGCTCTGTGGAATCTGACCACTTCCATTTAACCCTATCCACTTGGGTTTCTGCTGAGTACTATCAAGCACTGTTAATTGTTTAATTAAATGACTGTGTTGGGCATGTGTGTGAGGAACAGGGACAGAAAAAGTATACATGGCCAGAAAACTTTTTTTGTGTGAATAAATACCGTAAAATAAAGCATACAGCTTTAAGACTCTAAAAATAAGGAAAATGTAATTTGTAATAAATACATATATATATTTACAAAATTACACCTGACCTCCTGTGATTGTCAGAGCTGAACAGTATCTCAATTACAGCAGTACAATGTGGCTTTTAGAGTACCTATATATTTGTCTCAAGTAAAAAGGGGAAAGAAGTATTGTCTATTAAGTGTCAAAAGCCTTTTCTTTAACCACGGAAGGCTTGGACAGACTAAGGAAATATTTCATCTGGAAGAGAAATGCTAAAAACTACCCTTCACGTTATTGGAAAACCTATTATCAAATGCTAAAACCTCTGCTTAAATCCCTGAGTATACACAGCAACAGAGCAGGCTTGGTTCTAAGTATTTAAACCTTTGTTAAGGAAAAGACAACATAAAAAGGGATGCAATCCACCTGCTAATTAGAAACTTTATTTGCCGAGATACTGTTCATTTGAGCTTTTTAGAACATTTCATTCTCTTTGTACTTTCAAAATGAGACTACATTTTACTTACGGGGAAATGCAGTTGACTTTTACACCTCTGTCAATCCACTCGGTTCCTAATGTCTGTGTTAATTTTACGACCCCGGCTTTTGAGGCGTTGTACGCCAACTGCTTCTGCGGGTGCGGGACTAGAAGGGATTCAGAAGTAGAAAATTATTTATTCTCCACAAATGAAGACGGCTTAGGCACTACATGGACAACTCCCTGCATTGAGATGAACCATTTTCCCTGCTACTACGCAAGGAGAAATGAGAATTTATCCACCCACAAGACCAAACTCTAAATGTATATTTTGCCATCTAACATATTCGCCTCAGCAGCTGGGTTACTGTAAAAAAATAGAGGAAAAAAGAAAGAAGAATTAAAGAAATTTAAAAGGTTCTGTATTTGGACAAAGCCAAAACCAATGTATTAAGCATACATATGCAATATTTAACTACTCCCTAGAAAAATAAATAGTCATATACACACATGCACGTTCATATATTATACACATATGCATGTTTATATACAAAATACTTGTATGCTGTAATACTAATATAGTGAAGTATAAGGATACGATATAACATAATACGATATGACCAAATATTATATAATGTAATATGATACTATAATACCATATAGTATAAGTGCATAATATATTTTATATAACATATTATATTATCTGTAGCTTCTTGGAACAAATTATTCTCCCTAATTTTTAAATTACCCATAGTCTGAAGCAAACGCACCGCATTATCTAGTGTTTGTATGGATGTGAGCACAGGTGCATCCCAAAGATTCAGAACACCCACCACTTTCAAAATCTGCAGCTTTTGAAAATGTTTCAAAGATGTCACATGTCAGTCAGAGAGGGAAAATGATCGGCTTGCTAATTACAATGTTCAGGCTTGTTAGTGCTGTGTGCTCGCGTGGCTCTGCCCCTCCGCCTGCTCTCACACTCGCAGTATTCCCAGGGAAGCTACTTAAGGACAAATCCCCAGTGGGTGGAAAGTGCTTTAAACCCACGGGAGTCAAACCAAGGCGGTCCAGCTGTTGGGATTTACACCTGCAAAGTGTCTCTCCTTGGAATTTTTCAGCCGCTATCACGACCTCATTAAATAAATCCAGTGCAAAGCACTGATCCATAATTAGCACTGGGTTGGTACTGTCACTGAGATGCCAACTCTTTCAGGGTGGGTGAGTGGGGAAAATCAATGCTAATACCAGCAATCACAAAGGCGAGCAATAGGTAAGGCTGAACCCTGGAAGCACATGAATTGCTGCGTTCGTGTACGGCACAGCAGGCAAACACCACAGCATTGTGATAAAAGCACGTAAGGGGAAGTGGCAGTTGGGATGAAACTGGCCTTAATCATGAAGTTCAGCTGGTGCATCAGTTCTAGATCGCTACCATCCATGGTATCCAAACATTTCCACAATTGCTTTTATGGACTAAAACTATTGGGTTTGAGTATGTTAATTTAAAGGGTGAAAAGACAGTAACAAATCCAGTTATCCAAACTCTAAAAGAGCCAAAAGACCTTCTCCAAATTACTGAGCATGTGAATACAGACCTTTGCCTTGAAAATAGACGTCTGTGTATGGATTTAAAGCACACACTTGATGGGAGCAACAATGAATGTTTCTTTTTTTCTTCGTGTGCTGAAGGTTTGTTCAGATTTCGGAGGCATTTTGCTTGCTACAAAGAGCAGTTCACACCATGGTCCACCCCTCTGCCAGCACTTATTCTGCCTCATTTTTTGTTCAATATGAAATAACTCGCATTTCGACCAGCAGAACTTCTTTGCCCTCCGCGTGTGCCTGCTGCCCCCGAGACGCAGCGCACCGTGTGGGCTCTCTAAAAGATGTGGAACGTAATTTCTTGATTAATTGCCATGCATCAGCTCCAAGTTACATACAACTTCGGTAGTTAACCTTGTAACCTCCCAAAAGCAGTTCTTTGCTAAACTTTCCAAACATGTCTGTTTGTGATAAATCATTCGGCGTTTGCTAAGAGGATAAGAGTTTTGGCACCGGCTCTGTCTCTAACGCACGTGGGTGAGAATAGCAAGTTGCTGCAAGCTATCAGAACCAGCTTTCTGATTTGGGGTGGGTACTCAAACAGAGTTTTCAAGAGTCCTTCTGTGTAAATGATTTGGTCTTCATAAGAATATCTAAGGAAGGTAACACGGAAGATGGAATTTCTCTCTCCCAAGACACTTGCCCCCTCTCAAGTGGAAGAGCTCGAGAAGAAGCCAACGGGCCTTGTGAAGCTCTGGCGCTGGGGGGGCTTTCTGCAGCTGAGCACCCCACACCGCCTCCTCTTCCCTTACCTAAGGTAGTTTCTTATAGACTGAAGAGCAAATTTTCAACCCTCCAAACTCCAACAAACCGAGGCTAGACCTTGTGAATAAAGCTATGCCTTCAGCAGCATCACCGAAAAAATCTGAATTTGTAAGGCTTCTGGGAAGCGAGGATACTCGCTCCGGTTCCAGGTGGAGAAGATGGGAGGAAAGCAGATAAAAATGCTGCCACCATCAGCTGCGTTATATTTTAAACACCTTAAACACCTGCCACTATGTTTTTGCAACCTTGCTCAGTGCATAAGGCTTCTGGCCTGACCTTGAAGTAGCCAGGTGATGTTAATGAGAGGAGCACCCAGATAAAGACCAGACCACTTACCGCTGAAGATACTGACTGTAAAAATTAGATCTGAGTTACACCTGTGCGAATCGCAGAGCCGCAGCAGCCTGGTCTCCGCTGCTGAAGCATACGTCTGGAATAATTCCAGTGAAATACCAGAATCAAAATGCACATATGCAAAATGTATGCAGCTTATCTTCAATTAATTAAAACTGATTCTGAGCAGTGTATCTGGAAAAATCACAAACAAAAACCTCCCTATCCTACTAAGTGTCTCCTCATTTCCCTGTATCTCTGAGGCAGGACTCAACCTACAACAACAACAAAAAAATATCCCCTAACTATTTCTAGAAACATTTCATACTATGCCAGTTGGCCAACATACTTAAATAACCAACCAACCAACATATTTATTTAACATTCAGCAGATGGACATGATATGAACATCGTGGTTTTCAGTCGTAGTTTTATAACTACTAGATTTTTTCAATGCCAAGATTGAAACAGGTTCAGAAGGTAAACACATCTCTTCATCTCTTAACTTCTGGCCTAGCATGCATTAACTTTCAATGACATTTACACACATCTTGTGATGACCCTTCCAGGGTGCTCTCAGAGTTGCTTCCCAACATTTATTCCTGCTCCTGGACGGATACCGCCCTCAAACATGATCCCTGTGTGGGTCTCAGTGGACTTGGCGTGCCAGCCGAGGAGGTGTAGCCCCAGCTGGGGTTGGGATGGATGCTGTGGTGGAATGGCATCACCTCCCAGCTTAGCAGAGCTGTGCCAGAGCCCGGTGGGGCCGGGAAATGCCTCTCCTTAAGCAGCAGAGAGCACTTCAGGGCTGCAAAAGTGAGGTGCCAAACCAGCAGACCCCCAGCTGGTGCAAATTTCCAGAGCTTCATAACTTTCTCTAGGGTGGAATACGTCCCAATAAATTTTGCTTTGCGACGATGATGTGGATGGTGACAACCCCAGCTCAGATCAGAGCCCCACTGTGCAGAGGAGAGCATGAAAGTCTGGGGCATTTGAAATTTAAAGCTCTACATTCTTTTCAAAACTACTTTTCTTTGGGAGATTTTGTAACTCTACAAAGCTGGGGCAGAGGAACAGTGCCTGTGTTTAAGCAGAAGTAAAACAGCTGGTAAAGACACTTGAAAAAAAGATTAACAACAACATTATAAATGCATTTTTGAAGAAACATTTAAAGTTACTGTGCAATAAACTGAGCAGAATGTCATAGAATGTCAAACTGGGCACAGTAAAAATAAATGTTATTCCCAAGGAAAATAAAAAGACTGCATATTTATGTAACATTCAGCAGATGGACATGATATTAATACAGGGGTTTTCAGTTGTACTTTTATAGCTACTAGATTTTCTTGCCTAACTTGGCAACCCAAGGCACCATTTGAGTTTTGGATTTGGACAATACTGCAACAGATGTCCAGACCAATAAAATAAATTCCTAAAGGGCTATGCTTAATTTGTGTAATTGATCAATTTTTGTTACATGGGCCTCAGTTCACCAGCATGTAACTGCCTTCCAGATTAGCTCAGCAGTAGGGATTTCATTCCATATGTTACAATGGTTTATTGGCGCTTTTGACGACACTGCTGATTCAGCAGCGCTGGTGGAGACACCTGTTGGCAACGATAACGAAATAAAACCACGGATACCGGGGCAAGGACCGGCACAAAAGCTTTCGGGTGGCTTGTAAACATCACAGGGGCACAGGCTCCTGCACTCCAACGTGTTTGCCCGAGATGAACGGGGAGTACACCAGCACCTCTCCCATGCCATCAGTGCAGCAGAGTCAGAGAAGGTGACTCCGCCTCTTCTATAAAAAGTAATAAGTGCTCTAAAACATAGAGGACAGATAAATGTTGAAAAATGATATCAATAAAAATTTTGTAGTACATTTCCTCTAATACAAAATGTCAGTGATTTACTCCTTCCCAATACAGGTTTAATTGATTCAAATAGCATCAGTAGTAATTAAAATATGGATTCTGAGGCACAACTGTTAGCTCTCATCACTCACCTATTAAACTTGCCATAGATGCTGTGTTAATTATCTTCCCATATCCTTGATTCAGCATAATGCGGCCTGCAGCCTGTGACAGAAATTAAAGGAAAGACCAGTGACCCTTTTTGTGATTGTGCTAATAATGACATGATAATAAATTAGTCTTCACTTTTCAGAAGAGTTTATGTGCGAAGAAATTTTTTTTTAAGCACTTGATATAAAAACTTGGTATAAAAATGGCTGATGCAGGAAAAATCCCATTGCCATTTCACACCCTCTTCATTGTTGGCAATACTTTTTCAAAATAATCACTGGTGTTGGGAATGGCCCCCCCAAAGCTTGCTGGTTTTCAGGAATTGTCGTGTAGCTACCCTCCCCAAAATCTGGCCGTTCTTCAATGCCTGGGCTTGGGCAGCCAGTAAGTACCAGCTGCTTTTGAAAATATTGACCAAAATCGGTAACTGATATAAAGCAAACCTCTTCTTCATTCCATCAAAACTAGGACCAATTTTCTTGTGATAATTAGTAATAAAGTGTTATTAAATCTTGGTAAAGGAAATGCTTAGAAAATTATCACCCATTTGCCAAACAAATCAGCACGGCATTTGACGCTTACTTGGCAGCACAAAAATAATCCTCGCAAATTAACATTGAAAGTTTTGTCCCATTCTTCTAGGGAAGTATCTTCACTTGCAGAGTTCATGTTGATCCCCGCATTGTTGCACGCGATATGAACCGTGCCCCAGCGCGCCACGATTGTATCCACCATCCTTTGCACATCCTCAGGGTTGCTTACGTCTGCTGCCAGGGCGATGCTTTTAATCCCTGCGGTAAAAGGAGAGTGATAAAGTCAGAACAGGTATATCCAGAGAAAGGAGAAGAAAAAAAAAAAAAATCTATCTTATGATTATTTATTAGGTCATATATATATGTATTTTATGCATATATGTATGTGCCACCTTAATTCAGTGCTCCACAAATTATAGCAAAATGTGTGTTTGCTATTGTAATACCGCTATTAAAGTTGCTAACTGGTGCGGGGTTTGCTTGTTGGAGGCAAACGTGAAGCTGAGGTAGGAGAGCGGAGTTTGCCACTCCACCAGGACGAAGCTTTGAACACTGCACCATCTTCTGTCCGAACCCTCAACTGCAGCTTCCCCGCCCGGGAGCCGCTCCACG
>Ga0181612_160997_pt1 | contig 14435 bp, 5 predicted proteins | sample HoacroProtozoa21_FD_119630 | JGI IMG/M metagenome (GOLD analysis project Ga0181612, IMG submission 119630) | Hoatzin crop microbial communities from Cojedes, Venezuel. Combined Assembly of Gp0051906, Gp0051904, Gp0051908 | reverse complement strand
CCCCCCCAAAGAGCACACTGAATGAAATATTTCATCTACTTCCTGCCTCCACATTCTCAGAGCCTGACAGGGATAGCTTCTCTTTAGGAAAGCAACTACTATTTTTCATGCAACTTGAGAAACGCTAACTGAGTCAAGAATTTCTCTGCTATGGCAAAAGCCTAACTGTGTAGAGTCAGCTCTATAAAGGTAATTAGACACCTAAATCTCAGTAGTATTAGAGAAATTAGGCATCTGAATAGTTTTAAAAATGTGGCTGTTACGCTACAGTCAGTCTCACTGCAGAACCCAGTTCCAGAGCTGAAATAGTGAACTGCTACCGTGGGATTTTTCAGCACCCATCTCTACTAAAGGATTTGTTTGTGACATGTTACTTGCATTAGGTGATAATTCATTTTATACACAGTTATAGACCTGAATGGAAGAATGTATGAAGCGCTATAGTATTTAGTAAGTTAAAAAACCCTGTAAATCATTTCTTTAGGAGAAGAAATATAGCACACTAAAATATCAAATAAATGTAATCATACAGTAAACCATTTTCACTACTGGAAAATGGTACTTTTTCCAAATACTTAACAGACACTTCTCAAAATCCAAAACCTTTATAAAATGACAGGTCAGAGCAATGCACAGGTCAGCTTGGATGTTAGGGACAGAGGTTCCTTTCAGACTTTGGGCTGTGGCTGGGTGTGCATACACTGTCCCTCACAGCTAATGCCCGAGTCCTCTCATTATTCCCTGCATAGCTTCTAGGGGAATTTCTTCTCCCATGGATACAGAAGGGATCAATATATTTTCTCCTGATTCGCAAGATAAAAGCTTGCTCAGGAGTTTCTAAAATAATTTTCTCTTGAAAGACTCCAGCTGGCAGATTCACCCATTTATGTGGTGTTCTGTGTAGCTGTCTGAAGACCTACAACCAATTCTTTCACATACTACTTCTCCATGCAGTTCACTCTTTCAAAGAGATGCACAAGCGGGATAGAATTAAATGTATATATCTTGTATATATCACAGGAGAGCAGCAAAGCCTTCTTCCCAGCTGTCTGCAACCTTAATTTCTCCTTCTGCTCTTCTGTGGTTAGAAGACTTAGTAAATACAAACAGTTGTCTTCAAATTAGGATGAGTGAAGGAACTGCCTACAAGCAATATCATTCTGCCCTTTGATCGTATCTAGTGAAAGGAGCTGGTTTGTAATGCCATAAGATCCTGGAAATGTGTTACAATTTGCTTACCAAATCCACCAGATAACTTTGCAAAACTACATTCTCGTACTCCTCATTCATGCAACTAAATGAGGACAATTTCTCACTTGAAAAGTCCTTGTACTCCTTCTCATTTGTGGCCTGAAAACTACTGTGAAAAATGAAGTATTTCAGAAGCATTTTTTATCAGAAACAAAGTTACATAGACCCTATTCATTGCAAGGAGATTCATCACACAGGATGGTTTAAACCGTCCCCATTTGTCCTCAACATTTCTCAACAGTTTCAACTATGGCATTTTATCTGCTTTTATCTCCTCTGATTTTCCACTCAGAATATTTCCTCAGCTCATTTTACTCCCAGTACCATGTGTGTTCAGAGCCAGATTGTGTTTCATTCAGCGCCTGTGCCCTAACCCAACTGCACTGCTAAGCACAAGCTCCCATGTTAACACAACAACTGGTTCCAGCTGGCTCACGCTGGGGACTCTTGGAGGTACAGGCTGCCTGCGGGAGATGCCTGGCTGCGAGATCGCTGCGGCCCTGCATGATACGCTGCAGCTGCTGGTTTGCAGAGCGCGGCTGGGGGAGGCACGCCGATCCCCGTCCTCGGGAGGGAAGAGTATCCCCAGCACCACTCTCGGTAGGCAGCACAGCACGGCTGCACTGCTCTTTCCTGCAGACAACCCAGGAACTCACAGCTCTTACCAATAGCAGATAAGCTAGCTGCTATTGCAGGGAAAGAAAGAGAAAGCTGCATCTCTTTCTGTTAGGTTACTGAGTCTGACCACCTAATTAGGTAAACTAGGGTGTGATATTCAGTATCAGGGTGTGATGTTCAGTAAGGCTTTAAAAGGCTATATATACTCAGCCTCTATTACCTTCTGTTCTCTATCATCCCTCATTCTTGTGCGGTTCAGTGTTCAAATAACATCTTACAACCTTAGCTGATAATCAAACTTTTTTCTGTTCTTGTTGCTGTGTGTACCAATAGAAAGTTGTTTCTTCCAGCCCAAGATGGCTTTGTATTTTTTATTTCCTGAGAGTGTATTATTTTTCATTCTTTGGCCTTTTTCCTACCAGGTATAAGGATCTCACAGGAGAAGGTCAGATGTGAAGAAGCTTTTTCTTTGTTGACAGTGGGGTTTGGTGGGGGGAAGGAGGGGAGTACAGGGGCAGAATGATAGCTGCGAGGTATATCTCATCACAAGTGGGCTTCACCAGCAAGAAACAAAACCATTATGCCAAAAGTAACATGAGGGTGGAAGGTGGGGCTGTCTGTCACATCCCGCAACCTGATTTCTCCTTTAATGTGTTTTTGGCCAGCTGTCAGGGTTGCATCTCACAAGGCAACTCTGGTGTGCCGTATCTCATCCTCTCTCTCATTCATTTCTACCCCTGAACTGCACCTTCAGGGGAAAGAGAGGTTGTCTGTTTCTTTGTTTTAAGCAGTGACAAAGGTTTTTGTCACATAGCTGTTCTCTACGTTTTCTCCACAGGGCAGTTGTCCCTGGATTCTGATCATGGTCCAGGATGCTCACCTCCGCTGTGTGATCTAAGAAGTGCATGTTAGGCTGTGGTTTTTACTCACTGGTGGCTTCCTGCCTATGATTTAACAGGTGTCATTTTTTTCCTAAGAAAGGACCAGAATTTATTCACTGTGATAGAAATTATCACTATAGAAAATGGTACTGCCAGGTTATAATGGTACTTATTTAAGTAGATTCATACTGATGATACTCATGGGCAAGGGAAAGACATGCACATAACACAAGACTTCAGAGATTTTATAGAAATTCTTCTGCTCTTTTTTTAGTTATTAAAATCATGCAAGAAAAAAAAAAAAGGAGCGAGAGAAATACTCCAAAAAGGAATGCTCCTAGTATTTGCCAGAACTTATGTTTCCTTTTCTCATTTATATTTTGTGTTTGTAGCACTGAGTCTTCATTAAGTGACATGGATTTGTTATGAAGGTCAGGACATATGTTATCATTGTAAACAGCTGTGCTTGAACAGCAGTTGCTATATATAACCAATGGATGTGTTATTATGGTAAGATATGTGCTTAACATGTAATTGCGGTATTTTTTCTTTAAAAGCACTTCTCCAGTGTTAGGGATCTAATTTTATACCTTCAGTTCTAAGTAAATCTTTGCTGTTCCAAGGATCAAGCACTTAATACTCACAAACTGCTTTTCAAAATATTAGTGTCAGGAGCCAAGTAAGTGGTTTTCTGCAATTCACAGACTCTCCTACAAATCTAAGTTTTTCCAAAGCTCCTTTTCTGATGTTCGCCATCAATCCAGTAGCTTTTTTGCTTATCTGCTTTTGTTGAAATTATGTGCAGTAAGTTTTATCCTTTTAACTCGCTCTGGCTACAGTAGGGAGAGAACCACCTGTAACAAGCTATCTAATCCACAAGGAACGACTAATAGACCAGCTTTAACTTGCAGGGTGCTTGTAACATTTTATCTCCTGCCCCGTTTGCGCATGACTGCATGTCTTAGAAACATTTTCTTTAGTCTAGAAATCACAGGTAGAGATCTCAGCTTCTGTTACAAAGCTGCATTTAATGATGTACAAATGATATCTTTGAGGTAATGCATGCTCGATAAGCATGCTAAGAGTAGCTGAAAATGTTGGAGACCACCTACAGAGTACTGTGGAGAATACACCCATCTGCAGATAATAAGCAGTGGGACTCTACCTCTGAAAGATACAGTACTTAAAAGAACGTGCTGATTTGAAAACAGAAGTTGTTTGATCAGTTTAAGGAGTCCCAGAACGGTCCTTGATTTCTGCACTGAGCTGCAACAGTGTTGTACAGTGCATGGCCGTGTAAAATGCTTTCTTCTTACAGTCAATACAATAGAAGGTAAAACCTGCAAGTACAGTGAAGCAAATTTACTTCTCAATGTCTCAGTGAAACTTGAATTCACATTTCCATTCTAATACTCCATTTCACACTGAAACAATCAGCAAGTCTCACATCAAAACATTAGGCCTTCTCCAAGCTAAAGTAAAGCTAGGGAAAGTGTTCACAAATGTTTGCATGAATTCTAAATTGCTTTTCTATTCAAAAGTTTTCACACCCCTTTTGGAGATTAATCCATGAACATTTGTGCTAATGGACATCTGCCCACACAAATCTTTGGCTCTTCACTAAGTGACAGCTTATTTTATTTGCAAATAAGGTGTCGGTGTCTCAGTAGGGCACTCACCATCACCCAGTCGAAGAGTAGGAACAGTGCCATGTGATTTAGGTTACTAATTTTAAACAATAAGTTGTGAATAGGCAAAGATATAGTGGAATTAACAATAGAGGAATACCGCATGAGTAGAAATGTGCTCTGGCTGGATTTTTGGCACTCCAAACAACTAAAAAAATAATTAGGCTGTTGTGAAAATGGGAAAGGGGCTGCACCAAGTAAGCTGTTTCTGTAGTAGTATAACCTGTTACAGCTGTACTACTTTATCCTGGTTTCAGCCAGGTCAGAAAGTTGATGGCTTGAAGTTTTAGAAGAGAATATAAGAAAAAAAACCTCTTGAGACATATATACAAAGCAAGGACCTGATGGAGTTATGCAACTGGGTGCACACCTAGTATTAACTTGCAGGCACTCAGGCACACTACTGAAATTCTGAACCAGACTTCCCAAGCTATTAATACTTATTACTGGGTTCAGCAAGACAGCCAAAAGCCCACATACATTCTGCAGCTTTTGGCCTCAGAAGTGAGCTGGAAGTGCCAGGAAAGCAGGCTTCTGGTGGGTGTTTTTTGTTTGCAAGCTTGGCAATATCTCAGAGCTGTTTTCTTAGCTATTGATTTTTCAGGTGGCACTCTGTGATATTTAACCAGCAGCTTCAGGAAAGTGTTCTTTTCACTCAACTGACAACTAGAACATATGACGACTGTTTTAAGATTCTTCCTCTTTTCCCCTACCAGAAACATACAGCAAACCTGAACCTTTGCAACTTCTTTCTTCAATGAAGAGAAAGAAATGGAGTGAGGGATTTCTTATTCAAGCAGTGGAAATGGCTATTTAATTTGCCACCCTGCCCTCAGTAGGCTCTCTTTTGAAATGCAGCATTGAAGACCTCTCCAGCGGGCCTTGGTTACCTTGAGGAGTACTGTAAAAGAACACAATTGCAATGATAAGAAACTGTGGTCTGTTCTGTTGGTGTGTCACAGCTATGCTGTGGCTTAAATGAAACATTGAAGACTAGTAATGCGGACAGAACAAACATTGACTTGCTTTGAGAAGGTGCCACTGCTTAAAATGGAAACAAGCTCTACCTACTCAAATATGGTTTGCATGGCAGCATGGGCCAGCAACCTCTCTATACACAAATATCTAGCAATCTTTCTGTCCTTAAGGAGCTGGATATCTCAGTTTATATACAAGGCAACTCAAACTAAGACTCACAGGAATCCAGAAAAGCAGCATTGACCAGTGTGCCAGTCCAGGGGCACAGGAAACCGGCTGACTGCCTGCTCTCGTCTCTTTTGATAGTCTTTGCAAGAAAGGAAGATTTTAAGGAAAAACTTGAAAAGTGGTATTGCTGGACAGATATCTCCAAAAATTTTCTCCTTGGAGTGGTGAATAATCATTTGAATGCAACAGCTTAAGACTCACTTGCTCAATAACATGTAAGAAGCAAGCAAGTGGTGATTGCATACATGTCTGTGGGAAAACACCACATTGAAATCCTTTTCAGAGTCAATTTGAGACTCGAGTTTGAATTGTTCTGAACAAATGCATGCTCTGTCTAATCCATGGAAAGTGACCTTGTCTAGCAGCAGTTTTAGTTTCAATGACTCAACATCTTTGGAGCGAAAAGTATCTTTTTCATCAATGCTTCATCACAGAATTTTCAGCTGTAATTCTGAGTTTATTGGTCATTCTGTAAGTACATCCAACAAATAATAGCTTTAAAACTTATGATTTTCAGTGACCAGCTGTCAATGAGTACTTCTTTCTGAGATACACCAGATCTCTACAAATTTACAAACTCAAAAGGTTGCCTTACAGATACTCTGGTACCATTTTATTGTATTCTTGATTGATTTAAGATGTCAGGAAAGGTCAGGTCTAATCAGTACTTGGATGGGCAAACTCCCAAGAAACCTGACACAGGGGCAGGTTGTGGTGATCCAGCATACAGGACTTGCACCCTATGGCTGCCTCTTAGCAAGGACGGGGTAAGCAGAACTTTCTGTTCCAAGATCTTGACAGCTTGTAGTCTCTATTGCTCCTGCAGTGCTTTTTTAATCATTAGGATATTAGCTGTCAAATTTTAATCAAAATCCCAATTCTGGCCATGTTGAAATAGACAAACTGACTTTGGTGGAAGCAGAATAAAATGATAAACCATTATAAACCTAACAGTTCCTGCATAATTTCATTTTGATAGATAATCTTTTCTTTTTGTCCTCAGTCATTGGGTAGTGTTATGTTCCTTTAAATGGCTACCCTCTTCTACCCTAGAGGTAACTGCAATTCTGTGATATAGATGAATTTGTCTCTTTGCCGTATACAGCATATGACACGCTTACATCATTGCATGAGAAGTTCTAGGCTATTGTATCACCATCACTACTTGTATTGTGGACACAATATCCTCCCAGTCTGTAGCAGCACTGTTGTGTCACTTTCAGTTGTGACAGAATAGAAACACAAACAGAAGCTCAGAGAAAGCAAAGGTGTAACTACTTTTCAGCCAGACTGAATGTGCCAGCAACATTTGCAATATTTTGCTCAATATATTTAGCAGTGAAGTTGGTGGACTGTTTTGCACATTCTCAGTCCACCTCCATGAAGCTGCCTCTAGTATGCGTCTCTTTCACCTACTTATGTTAACATACACTAAAGGCTGACGTTCCAGAGTGTGACAGGTAAAATGGATGCTGGTCTAAGCCAGTGTGTCCGCTCTTGTGTTACAGTCCTATCCACAACGAGAGTTGGAGAAGCAGTCTTCTCACTTCTTCCTTTTTTGCCAACCCCCGTTTTGGTGGGTGTTCTTTGTAAGCTGTTTCTTTTCCTTCCTGCCCACTGCACAAACCCAGTATTGTGTAACGTGCCATGAGGAACCAGGGTAGCGCAGGCTGCTCCTGCGTGCCCCCTGCCACTCCAATTCTCTTGTTCATTAAAAGCTCGTATAGACTTTAAATCAGTTCCACAGGGCTTTGTGATGACAGAAATCTGCCCAGAGACAATTTAGCTGATTTTTTTTTCAGACTTCAAAGAATGTTGTGTTCGCACATGTAGTTCAGAAAGAATTATTGACAAAGTTGGAGTGGGATTAACAAGAAGTGCTGCTGGGGTCACGGCTGTAAACTCTGAACCTGTGATGTGTCATGGAGCATCAGGCTTTCTGTCTGGCCTTTACAGCTTCTCAAATCTTTACGAGTCTGAGACCAACTCATATGCATATTGTTTGTTTTCAGCTTTCTGCCCGTTTTAGGATTTCAGGTTTTACACAGAGATTTTTGTGTCCATCTTTTTCTACAGGAACTTCAGCCTGAGTATGCTCATCACAGTCAAAAAAGATAAATCTAAGACCTTCAACATGTGAGAACAAGCATTATCTTTATATTGTATCGTCTTTATTTTGTTATATGTAATAGTCTGTATATTATCTATGCAAGCCATTGCCATGTTCTCATAAGCTGATCTTTTTGTAAGCCAAGTTTCCTTGCCTGAATTTTAGTTCGTAAGTAGCATGAGCCAGATCAGACAGCATTTTACCTAGAGAAAGATTTTCAGCATCTGAATCAACAATCAAATCTGAACAACTGGAGTGGGAATAGGGGAAGGGTGGGATTAAATTACTTCAAAAATTCAATTATAAAATTAAAACTTTAGATGTTTCAAAAACAGTGAAATGGCACTTGAGCACTCTGAAGCTCTTTCGAAAATTTCTTAAAAGGGATATGCATTCACACCAATTCTTTCCCAGGAAAAAATTAGTTCCAGAGATCATAACAGAAAAAAAAATTCCTACAAAGACTTGTGCTGAGATCTATTCCTGAGTCGTCGGACAGATGATTCCAAGAACTTCACCTAGAAAAGTGTGACTTAAGGTTCCTTCTGCAGAGAGGATGAGAGAAGGAGCCTCCCTAGAATTAATAGCACAAAGTTCTTTCTACAGCTGGGGGAAATACAAGGGGTGGGGAAATCTTCTTGGGGTTTATTATCACCGAAGATTTTCACTGTGAAGTCTTGCTAGTTGGATAGCTTTAAGAGCAAGATTTAGTGTAGTAGCTGGACATAGTTTTGCACACATTTAGTTTAAGTCCACAAGACTTCTCCTGTGATGACATTTACATGGTTCACTTGAGTATTTCCAAAATCAGAAACTTCGGTTTCAGGGCCAATTTTTGCCCCCAAAATAGTTATTAAAGTAAAAACCTCCAAATGATCCCCCCGGCCAAGAATCCTAAAAATTCCCCTCCAACCCAACTCATATGCTAATATAGAAACTGCACTTTTACCTTAATGAGATATAATATATTTCACACTTAAATTTAAATAGCATGGCACATTCAAATGAGGCTGACAGCTCATGAGATAACTCCTTGTTTTAACTCCAGAGGTTACTAGATTCATCTAGCTGGCCTGGGCAGAGTCAACTCCTGGAAAGCCTGGTGGGGTGTTACATCCTTCTTCCTAACTACCTTTTCACCCCTTTCAGTCTGCCCCTACTTTTCACACCACCGGTGCAAATGGACACCTGTCCTGCAGCCTCTGGGCTCTCACAAGCAGGGGGGAGATGCTGGGGATAGCCCTCATGTGGGCTGTGCAAAAAGCGAGCCCCCAGACTCACCACTACTGCCTGCTGAAGGGAGGGGGTCATAATCCAGCCTGCAGCATTTTTAGCCACTGTAAGAGAAGCAGGCTAAAGAATTGCCATGCCCCTGATTTATAATCAGGTCAAATGACAACAGCTTGTTATTCTTTCCGGTGGGTGCTTCACCCTTTCATCCTAATACACATATAGTGTGTGGCCTCAGATGCACGTTTCTAGTCCCCTGAACAACAGTAGCACAAAGAGGGTCTTAAGCCCCCTTTCATCAGCATAGTGTCATTATCAGAAACCCTGTGTGACCACTTGTGTGGCATCTAACTGTTCTGTCAATATCCACAACTGTTCACAAGCTGCTAAAAGTGTTTTGTGCTGATAAGGAATGTTGAAGTCCTTTTTCTTCAGGACTTTTTTTCTTGAAACTCTTTTTATTGCAAGTCTGTGTAGAGAGAGCTAGTATGCATTTACCTCTGAACAATAAGGTGAAAAACGCCAGGCTCGTTCCCACAGGATGACTTTCTACAGTGAGTTCTCCAAGTAGATACATTATGTATAATTAAAAGTAAGTAGAGATATTATGTATAATCAAAACTATGCACATTATATGTATATAAATACATACATGTATTATATGTATGTGTGTCTACATATATGTATGCATATATCTTATATAGATATATTTTTTGCCTTTTAAAATTTCTTTTATATATTATATGTAATGTGTGAATAAAAGTGGAACAAGTCGCTGACTCATGCTGTATCAGAGAGCTTCCCTGCTGAGCACAGCACAGTCATCATGAGGGACTGTTTCATATTAGGACCTTTGAAGACTCACGTTATAACATTCAGACCAAATCCTCAAGGACTAGAATCCACAGAGGCACTTTTGAGGGAACTTCTAGCACTGTTGGCATGCTGTACATCTCCCACTGCCCACTCCCAGGGTACCCAGTGAGCCACCCACCATGTGTGAGGGCTGGCAGCTGCCGTGCACGTGGGGTGCTCCCAGTGACGTTGGCAGCCCTCGAGGCTGGAAGCAGGACGCACACAGGCTCACCAGCACTGAAAATGGGTCCTAGCCATGTGGGACTCCTCAGGGCACCCAAGGGATTGAACACCTCCAAGTGGATGCTGCTTTCCTCTGCTGGCAGAGCACCGAGGGGCAGGAGGAAAGGCAACTGGCGTGCCCACCTCTGCGAGGACAGCTATGTTTTATACCAGTGCAAGTCTGTTTCTATCTCAGTTTCACGTCAGTTCAGGGAGGAGATTGCAGCCTTTCATACCCTGAGACAGGGCTGGAGAGTGTGTAGCAAGGTGGGGACAACTCCCCTGGCTTGGGATCTCCTCTTCAGCAGGAGTCTTACTGGTAAGCTGCAAACCACACCTACCAAAGGTGAAGCGCGCTGTACAGTGCAGCAGCAGTGCACAGCACACAGGCTGCCTGCCCTTTTTTCACATTCAGTGAATCTGGTAGTTTTGAGTCAGGACTCTCTTCTGTTCACAGGGAAGACACGGTGGAGATAAAGCAGATGAAGGTCTTCAGCAATAACTTGCCCCTTTCTGTTCATTTGTTTGAAGACTGGAAAACATACAAATAGTCTGTAGGTGTGAACTCTGCTGTGAGAGCCCGGCAGACAAAGACAACAGGGTGGGGAGAATCCAGCACCCACACATAGCCCTCCTCAGATGAAGTACAGTTAAATCCTTGGTTCTCCCTAAGACACATATCATTTGGCACTCATCTGAGACAGCTCTCCATTTTCCCGAATTAGGAGTGATGCCACCATCAGTGACTAACAGTGACAGTCAATCCTATCAGTGCCTATGAAAGTTAAGTTGCAGGCAAATGAAACTCGCTTCCATGTTGCAGAGTGGTGTTTCACTGAGATGTTGTTGGGTTTATTTTCCCTGTGTTTGCAGACTGAAGCATACAGATGACCCAGCAAACAGTTTACAAACACCAGTCACTTTGCAGCACATCAGCAAATTTTCCTTACGTCTGCTACAGATGCCATGTAAACCCAAGAGCTCCCCAGTTGGAATCTGCCCCTTTTGTCCTGGGGTACTGAGTCACTTTGATCCCTCTGTGACCACAACTGAGCTTAGGTGGGCCAAAAAGTCACCAAGTCACACAAATATTATACCACATCCATCCAAGGACCAAGGTCTCAAACACCTTCTCTCCTACAAAAACAAATTATGAAGCAACCACTATGGCCAGAGAATAAAGTAAGCTTTGTCTCAGAAAAAATTGGTGAAAGGATTGTAAAGTATCTCTAGGCAGCCAGTTCGTGCATGTAATATATTTCCTTGGAAAACAAGGTAATGCATTCCCTCCTATAATGAATTAAATTCCAGATAAATTAAATTCCTATGAGAATAAATTCCCATCAAGGTGAGCAAACAAAATCCAACCTCAAAGGAGTATAGACTTTTGTTGCAGTTTATGTACCTGGTAATGAAGATATAACACAAGACATTCCGAGTGATGCAGTGGCGGGGAAGTAAAAAAAATGATGTCATGTTTCAGCTGCGTTAAACAGCAATCTCATTGCACTGATTTCTGTGCAACTTGTTTCTAGGAAATACTGCTCCACTTCAATTTAGTTTCTATTTTATATCTAATTATAAAAAGACTAAATACACCTAAGAGGTTGCTTTTAGAAGGCAGCAATGAGATACAGTTATAAAATAACATAGAACATCAAAGCCAAAGCAACTTCTGATAAATGTCCTGATACAAGCTTTGTTTTGTTTTGTCTTAGTACTTGGCTAAAAACAAAATGTACTACAAATACACATCAAGCAGATTCTGTTTCAAAATGTAACACGTAATGAAAACTAATGTTTTTGGTACATATACAAATACTAAAGCCCTTTTTCTGTGTGCTGGTGGTATGTGAATTATCACACACTTCTTGAATGGTTAAGATCGAGGGTTTTCAGTTTGGCCTTTCAAAATTTATGGCAAAAAATTATTGCCTCATCACCACATTCTTAATAATTGCTTTTGTTCATATCATGCAAAGCTCACACCAGTGCTTTGTCAAAATGGAGGAGACACAAATTCTTCTCTGGCTTCTTTATACAAATAGTAGCAGATGAGTTAGTTTTCACAGTATTGTGAGCACTAATGCAAAGGTTTAAATCTACTCTTTCACACCATCGATTTGATAAATTGTTGCTGGTTTGGATGTGAAAGCAAGAGGTTTTGGAGCCCTCACAAAGGAATCAAGATGTTTCTAAGAGTGCAGAGTGGTGCTAACAAGGACTGGACACCCTTAAACGTGCAGGTCGTCAGATCCTGCAGCAGTCACATACAGTTCCTGTGGAAGCAGTGACCCAGTCCAGGTGGGAAATTGCTCATCTGGGTGATCTAAAACAGTTACATCTCCACTGTAGCTGAGCACTCTTCTGGCTTATGCCAGCTTTGTACACACCATGTTCAGCAGAGAATAAAATCAGGCTGACAAGCATCCTTAAGTACCAGTAAAGGAAATTACCTGTAAGCTTGCCAGCTACCACATTAAACACGCTGACCAATCATGCCACTGGCTGCAGCAAGTCTCACAGTGAGAAGGGAGGGTGATATCCACCAAAACACTATGTGTCACAGGAGGTGTGAGGAGCAGTTCCTCAGCTCATGTTCTGCTGCAGCTACTGGGCTGGGCTGGTGGGGTGGGATAAATTCCCTGGCCATCACAATTAGGGGTTGCCTATTCCTTCCCAGAAGTCCTAGCAAGAAGGATAACGTCAGAGCTGCTAGGCAGACGAAATGGCAGAAAAACAGTTTAGAGGGTCAAGAGATTGTGGACAACTTCTACAGATCTAATGTGTTTGTGTCTTCAGGCACACATGAAATGCAAGTGTGAAATGTGGCCAGAATGTCATGTTAATGAAAAAGTCTTGCTGGAAGTAGCTGTGTGAAGCTGAGCTATCTGGCTGTTCGGTGTATGTGCATGGGCAGTGGTTTCACACTACGCTTTGTCCAACCACACAAAGGTGTGAGGTCTTCCTGGGAAAGACATAGCCAGTATGATACGCCCATGGTGGCTTAGGACCACCCACAGTTTTATTCCTGTCCCTGACAGTGCGCTGTCACTGTCTCAGTATGTGGTGTCTGCCTTGTGCCATGAGCCTTTCTGATTCTACCTTGTGGCAGTGACCCAAAGGATGAGCTGGTGTGTGCTGAGCTGCAGCAGACGTAAACTGAAATGAAACAAAAATCTGAACTTGACCTAACAGGATAGTATAGGTTTAGCCATGTCTCTAATGTGGCTTATGACTTGAGTAGTAAATAATTTCGTGTCAGCCAATCATGCTTCATCAAATGAAAAGACAGAGCCTAAAGACGTACCTAAAGGATCATAGTCACTTGGTCAGTACAGAGAGCTGAGAAAGAATCCCAACAGTCCCCAGGATCTTGGTAAGACTGAAACTTTTTTGCCAGCATTGCAGATGGTATAGTTAGTCTATTAAGTATGGATATTCATCAGAAAACAGCAACATTTGTTTTCTTTCCTCCTTTCTGTTTTCTGTCTGATAATAAGCTGTCACCATTTTATCTCCTATTTATAGGAATTCAAATCAAATGTCAAGTACAGAAATATTTCTTTCCTTGTCACTGACTCGTTGCAAGTATTGTGGTAAATTACCCTCTGCTTTTCATTTAGTATAATCAGTAAAGTTAATCTGTGTCCTATGATAGCAGAACTTATCTCTAGCCTGAAGCTGACGCTTTTTATTTGTCTAATTGTTTTTAACTGCATTTCTGAATAAGTACAGTACGTTTCAAGTCCCTCTAATTGAGATACTGACAGAAGTCACATGGATGTCATTGATAAAGGAAAGTGGAAATACCTTGGAAGAAATAGGATCTTTGAACAGTAACATCAAGAAATGGCTTTTGAGGTGAAGACTGTGCCTGCTGTTACAGTGCTGGCCATAACTGATTGAATTTTCCTCTGGTTCTGGAAAGTTTTGAAGAAATCATGTGAGCTGAAACCTTGCTGAAGTTGTAGCTGATCTGCTAACACACTTTTATGAGGAAATACTATGTATGGAGTCTGGCGCTCCAAGAGGTCACACACTCCTGAAAATGAAGCAACGGATTTACTGGCCTGCAGCTGCCAAACAGGTCTTCTCAGTAGTGCTAATTTGTTGTGGCAGGAATAGTTTACATTACCATTGCATTATAAAGAGCAAGACTGAACTCTTTACTGCCCCTTCTTCAGAACAGTTGTGGTAGGGTGAAGTTACTCACCCACTGAAACTCAGGGAAGACATACAAAGTTCAGTGTGCATTTGAAGTTTCTTAATTTTAATAAAATAGCTTTGGCTTTTGAGTCTAAACATGACTAAAACTGGTTTTGACTAATATTTTTCTTAAGTGTTTCTTAACGGGTTGGGGGTGAGATCGAT
>Ga0181612_102987_pt1 | contig 14435 bp, 7 predicted proteins | sample HoacroProtozoa21_FD_119630 | JGI IMG/M metagenome (GOLD analysis project Ga0181612, IMG submission 119630) | Hoatzin crop microbial communities from Cojedes, Venezuel. Combined Assembly of Gp0051906, Gp0051904, Gp0051908 | reverse complement strand
CCACATTAGGGAATAGTTAAGCCAGGAAGTTGCTGTTATGGGCTTACTGTCTTCTTGACAAATAGACTTCCTATCTCTTTTTTTCTGGGATTTTCCTATTGTTGGTATTTTTGTATACCAAAAAAACCCCAAACCAGTTGAGACAACCTCAAGCAGGACTCACAAAAGAGGTACTTAAGTGAGATGCTGGCCTGACGGGTTCACGGCTTAGTTTGCTGTTAGGTCACACCAATAGCCATTACAATTAATCTGGGATCCACAGTGGAGGATTCCTAGTTGATGTTCCTTTTTATAGGGAAAACCAACAAAACTCTGTGATGTCAGATAGAAGTGTCAAGCTCACAACAGGAATGCATAATTTTAACGAACTCTGGATGTGGAATATGTATCTATGTAGTATATAGATATATATACTTGCCATGTGCAAGTGAGGGACCTTGTGGCCTAAGACATAAATTAACATGTTGAAAATTTTCATCTGTTTCCTAAACCTGTCCTCCACCACCCTTGCCCTTCCTGGCACACCAGGTATGCGATGGACCCCGGGTGAGGCGCCCACAGCTGCTCACCCCCATCATAAGACAGCCCCTGGTTCTGTCGCAGGCACTGAACCCCCCGGGCTGGGAGCCAGAGACGCTCAGAAATTGGGCTGAGCTGCGGCTGCAGGCGAGGAGGAGCGTGGGGCTGAGCAGAGGCTGATGACCTTTCCACTTGCTGAACAAGTAAAAGCGAAAAAATGTAGAAGTACCATTTGATGGGGTCTGTTCCCAGCTGTGGCAGCCGAGCTGCTATGTGCCACCACGTCAGAAGCCAGACTTCATTTAGTTCAACATCTTGGGCTCTGCAGCAGGTTTGGCTGAAGCAGCACTAAGGAGAAGAGTCAAGAATCAGTTATGGAGAGCTAATTGATCAGCAGTCTGGGTGCAACATATTGCAGTTCAGATGGCCCTGGGCAAGCGGGAATAGGGTTAACAGCTAACACTGGGGCTCAGTGTCTGTGCAAAATGGGATACTTCTTCCTGTGGACCTTGGGCAGAGATCCCAGCAGAGGGAAATCCCTCCTGGTGCCTCCTCTTGGCCGTGTCCTGGCTGACCGTAGGGCAGGACTTCATCACCCCCACACCGAGACCATCAAAGGCAAAGCGCGGCTCTGGCAGCTTTAGAAAAACCTGCAGCTCTCAATCCTGCTGTGCTAGACCTTTCCTAGTCCTACCCCATATGCTAATACACTGAAGTTCATGATACACAAAATAAGTGCTATATCAATAACCGTTAGAATGATAATAAACAGAGTAATAACAATAAATAATAATCCAGAGAAGTACCTAATAAATGACAGCATTGCAAAGATATCGAGTAACCTAATGCACAGCTAATGGCTTCTTGTGGTAACAAAATTACCAATAAATTATTACGTATTAGAACCCAATTTGTGCTGTCTGTAGAGCTGGAAGCTTGCGGAGCTGTGCTCCCTGGGGAGCGTAGGGTCACCGAGGCCACTGCCTGAGCTACCCCAGCCATGGGTCTTCCCCAAACCTTGCACTCTATGACAGGTTCACCGCATTCATGAACCATTCTCAATGCAGCACCTGCTACCTGTAGCCAAGTTCTGACATTTTGCCATACCAGATGCTTTCAGAAATTCATGGCAGTAGGCAGGTTTTGACCCACTTTTTTTTGTGCGTTCCACACAAAATTATATTAAAATGAATGAAGGTGTTTTAAACTAATCACTGCGCATCTCTCAGTGTGTCCCCAAGCTCACTAAACTGTATGTGATCATGGGCACAGGGCCACACAGGGAAATATTCACATTACATAATTTTGTCATATCTTCCAGAGCTGTAGGGTGAGTTGGACCTTTTCCTATGAAAGAAATGGGTGCTGCAGTGAAGGCTGAGGTTAGGCAGATGAACAGGCAGACCGGTAGAATACAGACCTCAGCTTTGCTTTGTACCTGGAACAAAATATCACTTGAAGTAATCAGATGTTAAAGACAAAGCAATAACAACAGCCTGATTCATAGGCTTCCAGTTTGTAAATGTTTACATTGTAAATAAATAGCTGAAATATGCTGCTTGTCCCAGACATAAGCAATGCCTCAAAAAGTAAAAGCAAATAAGAATTATACATTACAAGAATTGTATTTCTCATCTTTCATCAGCAGTTTTCATTTTCTAACTTCAATCTGTTGAGAGTACTTAGGAATCTTGTTGCAAAAATGCTCCGTTGGTTGCTCGAGATTGCTTTCCTGATGCAATATTGAAAGGGAAACAAAATCCCTCCCCTGTTGGGGCTACTGAGGCAGTGATATATTGGGGTGTACTTTGACAGATTTTTCTTTAAGGTCCTGGTTACAAATAAATGAAGAGTTAAACCTACATAATGAACTCTTTGTTCTTTGAGAGCTTTACATTATTTAAAGTCTTTCACCCAGCTTAGGTCTGCAATTTCTTTCAACGTATTTCCTTTTGGTTACAATGGTATCTGAAGATGGATGCAAAGGTTAAAATGCAAAATATTAGTCTGCTGAGCAGCTGGAAATTGCATGGACTGAAGGTGCCAAACCTGAAATAATTCCTCCTTGGAATTATCAGTCACTCTGCTCTTTCCGTGGACATAATTTCAAGCATATTGTGGTAGTGTCAAGACAACGTATTTTCATGGCAGCCCGATTAAACTAGCTACTGAGCTTTGCATGTGGCTTCAGATCCATCACGGCCCCGGCACGCAGCGGAGCTGGCGTGGGGCCAGCTCAGCCGCTCTCTTCTCTGTAAGTGAAGGAGACATGTAAAACTTTAGCATGATCATAGACTGTTCCCAGAGCACTTCAGACCCAGCAGTCCCCGTGGCCGATGTGGAGAAGATTGCCTAACAGCAGCTCCCCAGAAAAAATGGGGATGAAGAGTGTAAAAATCCCCATGGAATCCATATGGACATAAAGGGCTTCACACAGGGCTGAAGCTGCTGGAATGGTGATTAGGTGTATGCGTTAGCCAATAGCTCACTGTATGGCTTGGGCTCTTCACTCATTTTTCGGTGTACAAAGGTTTTTGTTTAACATTACTCTGATTAGAAAAAACAATAAGTAGAGTCAATGAGACTGCAGTAAGTCATGAAGTGTGTTAGTTTTAAAGTCAAATGGCACTGTCTTCTCCTTTCACTCACATAACTTTGTTATAAGACTAGAATTAAAGTTTATATTTAATCCCAGCCTGTCCTTAGCCGGCCTAATCACACTGCTTGTTTTGTTGTACAGACTGTGCAGTCACTTGCAAGGTACATTGTACAGCCATAAATAATGGTAATAATTGTGGTAACCGACTGCAAGATTATTCTCCTGCTAACAAGGGATACTCAAATGGTTATCTTTTGATGAAAAAAAACAAGGGAAAAAAGATTAATTGCTACACTTCCATCCCAAGCCTGGAGCAATGATTGATTAAACTGCAGGGAAGTCTAATTAATACACCAGCTTTCCCTGAACTCCCCAGTGACATGATGAAACGTGGTTTTCTAGCTTTTCAAGAAGTGAAAAGAGAGCCCTTCAGAACTGATGGTGCAGAGTGAAGGGGACACCACTGAATTATTGCCAGGGAGTGTCAGATAATGTTTCACAAACACGTCTGGCTGATTTTCCGATTCCTGGAGTTCCTGGACCGAGTCCTAGATGTGGTGCAGTGGTTGGAGAGCCCCTCACAGCGCCGGTGCTGACAGGCATTCTGCCATCCTGATGAGTTATCTCCCCTGGCTTTGGTCTCGTTGGGACTGCCAGCACCATCCTCCCGCTGCCAGAGGCACTCAGAGGCTCTCAGTTACAGCAGGTCGTAAGGGTCCACATCGGTGTTCACACAGACCCCCTCAGCCCTCCAGAAATGGGAGGTAAAGTGCCTGAGATGAAGCCTGTGTGCAGGGACAGCTGACATGCCGTACCCTGCGGAGCCTGGCTGCCTTGACCATGCGTCGGAGCCTCACACTGCTCGCCCACTGCTGCGTCCCACTGAAACACCCCAACCCAGGGAGCTCAAAGCATCTCTTGCCTCTAGCTAAAGGACTAGGTTCAGGGTAAAACGCCATACTCCCTGTGTAGCACCTCTCCATCCAGGCTGAGGGAGCCAAGTGCATGAGTCAGGGCTGCGGGGAGGGAGTGAGACTCATCCTACTTTGCTTCTTGTCATCCTCAAATGAATGACAAAACTCTGCAGAGGCTTCACTACCTGTGGGTCAGGTCAGCTATGACATGTTGTAGTGTGTACTGGTACTACCGAATTGGAAGAGAATTCTGGCCAATTTACTCACAAATTATTTTTGAAATTCTATTCTAGGAATATAAATGTTATTGAGAGGCACATTTCATACACTGGTTATTTTTTTTTCTCTTGTTGGAGCAGCCAAGCACCAAGCCACAGGCTGAATAGCTTGAGGGATGGTTATCTCATCTGTCCAAAGGACTTTTTAAAATCACAGGCCTGTAGGGTTGCCCCAGGAATGCCATACCCTGGTGGAAATCAAGTTCTCATCCATTTTTGCCATGTGCTCCCTGTCTCCTGGTCCTGAGAGGAAAGTGGAGCGGAAGAATTTCGTATGGACTGAATGACTGACACTTCCAAAATGTCAGACCACAGGCATAATCTGTGCTTCACCTTCGTGCCTGGTGACTTCAGAGCTTTCCTCTCTCCCTGTCAGCTGTAGTCTCCTTGCCTTGATCCTTAGGAAACAGAGGGAGACTGAATTATTTTTTGCAGGGGAATAAAATGGAGGCCATGTCTAAAGATCTCCTGCTTACTGGCAGCTTGAGAAGCTCAAGGAATTTTTTCTGTTCAAGAGACTGAATGGAGTTGAAAGTGTATCTGTGCATGCAAATTCACAGTGACCATTGATTGTGATATCAGAAAACAAGAAACCAAAAGAATATATTTGCTGGTAATCCAATTATGCAAAAGAAACAATTGCCAGTCGTTCTTATCTGCACTGCGAATGTCACCAGCTAACAGACCTGAACACGACCCAAGCTGTAGTATGATGCATGGTCATTTCAATCAGGAGATTTTCTTGTGCATGCACAGATTTCACTTCCATGTAATACAGACCTTCTTTGGGTTTTACCTTTTTTTTTAAGGAGATCTGCCCTAAGGGTATGGACTGTCTCTCACAGGCTAACAGGATCAGAAGCCATTATTTAGGATGTGAAATAACTTACAGTGAGATGCAGAGCTGGAAATGGTGATAATGTAATTTCTGTAAAAGTCATCTGTGCCTTTAACTATGCCACAGACTTACTAAACAGCAAAAATACTTGTTTGCATTATACAGTGGAAAGGAGGAGTTAATAACAGGAAGATATTTTCAAGCTGGATTTGTTTTTCTTCTAATAGTCTCATTAGCAGGCATATTTCTGCTATCCATGAAGATTGCCACAGAGGTTCATTTATGGTCTGATTCAAAGTCTATTCAGTGAATCAGTGAGAAGACTCATTGATTTCAAATAAGTTTGGGTCTGACTTTTAATGTTATTGGCTCATGTGGCAATTTATTCTGATGTTCCTTCTACTTACGCATTACACTTCAGGGATTATTTCTTCCTGGATCATGCGTTGTACTATATATGTAGTGCCTGAATTGCCAAATGCCTCAGGATATACATGTCAGAACTACTGGCGTTTTCTTAGTGTTAATTCTAGTTGGCTTTGGACACAGGAATGGGTTGCCATACTCAGTTGCATAAGCAGAGCTCTCCCTTGTGTGGGATAAGATGGATTGAGCCTTGTGAACGTCTTGATAGGGACTTTGTGGGGAGCGCCCAGCCCAGATCCCTTTAGATCAATGACTTTGAGCAATTTAACTGGTCGAGTCCTGGTGACTGGCACTGGGGGCTGTGTCGGGTGGGTGATGCTTCAGTCTTCTGAGTGCTGTAGTTTTCAACTTTCTTCCTAATTACCCAAAGCTTGTATGAAAAGCAAAATAAAACAGAAACGAGAATCTTTTTCATTCAGCAGCTGAGAGCACTGTGCGGGGATTACTCTACTATTAGGATGAAGCTGGGCAGGTTTTTTTTTTAAGAGGTAGGCAAAAAGCATTTCCGACTGTCATAAGTGCAACTTCTCCTTTCATGTGACACATCTGGGTTACGGTGAGCCTCCCCGAGGCAGACAGCTGGTGGTGGTTGTGTAACGTTACAGTTCAGCAGCCCGGCGCCAGGCACGAAGGAGCAAAGGAAGAAAAATATATAGAAAAAAAAAGAAATCATTCAGCAATTAAAAAATAATGATCATGGGGATAGGCAGGATAAAGGGTGTTTTTCATCCTGCAGTGGGTCTCATTACCGGAGGAAACGTCGCTCGTTGCTGCTTTTCTGAGCCGAAATGTTATTTTTGGCAGGGCTGAGGCTGTCGACCAGGTGACAGTGTGCTGGGCTCCTGGGGCTGAGCCTCCCAGCCCCACCGGAGGGCACGGAAGGTGCTGCCAGGGAGCTGGCAGGGTTTACTCAGAGCTGCGGCACCCAGCCTGCTGCCTAAGGGCTCTTGTGGAAGAAGCAGAAAGCAAAGGCTGAAATCTCCTGCCTGAGGGTTTTCAGACTCAGACCAGCTGTACATCTGCTGTTGCCTCCGCCTCACCCCTGGCAGCCTCAGGAGCAGTGTTTATCTGTGTTACACTCATGCCCTTGAAAAACATTCTCCTTTTTTTGGGCCACGTGAGCATTTATGTTCACTCCACACTGGGCAATTCCCGGTTGTCCAGACCTCTGCTCTCAGAACAGGGTACCACAGCACACCACCATTCAAAAGCACTACAGGGAACACACTGTTTTTCACATTTTTAAACTAATCTAAAACAAAGACATCAAGCAACACTTGTAACCTGAACTGGGCATTCGAACAGGCATACCTGCCTTTGCCTCTGGTGTCCACCTTCTCCGCAGTGCTCTGCTCCGTGTCTGCCACAAGTGCCGTTGCAGGGCTGGAAGAAGCCAAGGAGCAAACGAAGGGACCCCCTTCACTGTGAGGGCAAGACAGCGAACAGCAGTACACATTCTCTGGGTGGCCCATTGGGTCACAAAATTTTGGACTCTGGCGGTAGTGAACTGGCAGCTACGACTTTCCAACGATGACAGTAAGCCAGAGATTCAATGATCATTATTCACTGCTCAGAAATGTCATCCCCTAATAACGCATTCACTTTCTGAGCTTGGGTTCCTTTAATGCTTTTATCTTAGCAAGGAAAGAACATGAGTTACTTTTCATTTTAAATAGCCTCCTCTGGTAATGTTATTAAAATGCAAACTGAATAACGATGAAGTGGACATACACTAAATAAAAATGGAAATGCCATCTAGCTTGGAAGCACTCAGAGCTTTTGAGAAAGGCAAAATTAAACAGAAAAATAATTCTGGAAGTGCTTATGATTTTGCAGAAAGCAGAAAATACAGCATTATTTCTAAAGTCTGTGTTCCCCCTAGTCCCATAACTTCCTTGACTTGAACATGAAATTTGTCATTGTGATGGTGTTTATAAATTCAAGGGAAGGGAACAACACTTCAGTCACCACAGGCTGAGAAATGAAACTGCAGACGTGGATTAGCAATTCTCTGTAAGATCCCTTACAGCCTCCCTGCCTAGCCTTGTAGCGCCGTTGCTATTTTTAACCGATTCTTGAAGAATTGCCACCAAACGTCCTCTCCTGTGACCATTAGGAATATCAATAAAAGCACTATCATTAGATAACCTTGTTGAAGGGCAGGTGACGAACGACATCACTGGAGTGTGGCACACGATGCCTGACTGCAAAGCAACCTCTACAGCACTGTTGGAGGATGCGAGGCTCTGCCTCGTCTCTGCTGCAGTGGATTTGTTGCCGTCAGAAGCTAAAGGCTCTTCAGCAAAAGAGGGCAGCTTTCCCTCCGGCTCCCATTCCTTCCCCCAGCAAAGGGGTTATTCTCATCACTCGCTGCATCTTCTTCCCAAGGTATCAGCAATGAATATTCACCACTCCAAAAGAAACAGTCATACATGGCTAGGATCACTCAGGGAACATGAAAATATTTACACTTCAGAGCTAGAAAAGCAATTTCAATGTTGTAGGACATCATCTGTATGAATTTATTCATATTACTACTTTCCAGAGAGAGAAGATACCTCTGAACCTTCCCTGCTACTGAAAAATACTATAGATAGTCTATAAGCACATAGAAAGTTGATGGTAAGCTATTTCCCTGTATTTTCACAGATTTTACAAAGCAAGAAAAGTATTTAATGTTTCAAAGGCTATCGTGACATTTTTTGGGTGTCTTCTACCAAGAACCATGATTTGTGCTTTGGAAATTCAAGACCTGCCTGGACAAGGTCCTGTGCAGCTTGCTGTAGGTGACCCTGCTTCGGCAGGAGGGTTGGACTAGATGACCCACAGAGGTCCCTTCCAACCCCTACTATTCTGTGATTCTGTGACTCTGTAAAATAATGAAAAAATAAATATATTTTGCCAGCTGAGAATACTTCCAACAAATCTGAAGAGATAACTGTCTCCAACAGATTCCATGCTGCATCAGGTATTGCCTTGTGCTCACACCTGACCCAAATTAAATGTAATGCCAGAGGAAAGGTGGTATACACAGATTTGGCATCGGCAAACAGAGGAATTAGAGATTCAGGCAGAAAAAGAACAACGTTGACAGTCTTTACAGTTTGTCAGCAATATAAAGTTGGTCATACTTTAAGAACCTGCAATAAGAATTACTTTTAATCGCTGCACCATATGGATACAACACTGCCATCTTAAAAATACCTTACCTAATTACAAAATTTGACAGAACAAGTAACCTGCAAATTTGGCATCTCAAAGACATTCACTGCTCAAGCTTAAACTTTAACTGACACTCTCGTTCTTACTTGGAGTGAAAATAAAGGCACCAATACAATCTACTATCCATTTAGAAACAGGTATTTCCTTAAAAACTTTGGGAAGCGAGAAAGAAGCTATCTCCAGATGAAAGATGAAACTAACACAAAAAAAGTAAAGCACTATTGTTCTCTTTAATAAATGTTTATCAAAGTGTCATGACTCCTCTTAACATGGCAGCTCTCCTTAGTTTCTTAAAATCAGGCAACCATGCAGATACTTCAGAACTGTTTTCCTTCCCCTCCGAACAATCCCTTGCCATACTGCCTTGTGCTTTGCTACTGTCTGTCTTGCTGCCTGCACCAGCACTACAACCCCTGCTTCCTTCTTCAGTTTACAGTGCTGGCAAGAACACTGGGGCAGACCATTCTGATGTGTAATTTCCGTGGAGTGTAGCCATAGTCATAGTACATGCTGGGGCAAAGAAAATGAGTCAGCCCTTATTTGCCTCTCTGCCATTACAGGAATAAATATAAATTCCATGTAAATGACTTTCTGTAGATATATGCCATGCATATGCATACACACAATTATTCTGGTGGTGTTAAAAGTTTTGATGGTGTTAGGGCAGTCAAAGAAAGATCAGGGTATGCTTATTGAAAAGTTAATCTTCAATATCAGAAGAACAGCATCAAAGCTGAAAAAAACATCACTTAACATTACTGTAACTACTAAAATTTCAAAGTTTTTAAGTTTAATAGATACTAAAAGAAAAAATGATAGGTTTGGGGGTTTTGTTTGGTTTACATACTAAATTTGATAAGAGATATGTACAGTTTCAGGCAGAAATATTATCTCAGATCAGTTGTCAGACACAGCAATCTAGAATTCTGCTTCCCAGAATCCCAGAACAATTCCTTCAGCCTCACTTTTCAATTTCCATTTCACCTGAAGCTTAAGAATTCCAGTGTCAGAAAATCACCATTCTTCACTCTGCCCACCAATTCACAAAAAAAAAGAGCTCTGGATTTAATAGATAAAGGAAAAATTACAATTTAGGAAACTAGATTTTAAAGCTCTTCGGACAGAGTAGGTAATCTAGCTATCTCCTAAAAACAAAAAATATTTCAAAAGCACCTTTGAATTTTAGCATGCTGGCTGTCCAAGCAGGCAACTAGAACTGACTACCTGCAAACCTCTGAAAACAAGCTGTTTCCTAGCAATCACTTTTTAGAAAGGTCATTCCCTTAATCAGAAATTAATTATTCAAGTGGCGCTATCAAAGTAAAACCTAGCAATTTATTCTCATTAAAACTTTTCAACTTGTTTAGTAGGAGTATCCTACTTTTATGTCCTACTTAATAAAATTATTTATCAGATCTAACAACCTTACCCACTAATGAAAATGTAATCATTTTACCTCATTGGTCTCACTCTGCTGCTGTTCTTTCTTTTCTCTCCTTTTCTTTCTTTTTTTCTCATTTGTAGACAATCTTCCCCCTGGACCCTGAGACTTATTGGCACCTCGGCCACTTTTTGCTTTTCCATGCTCTGAATCGGTATCGCTTTCGACTTGTAATAAAGCGAAACGAGATGCAGTGGTAGGAACTGAACTGGTTACAGTAGATGCCATTGCCACATCTGAAATTCCACTGAGGTGGCTTCCTTTTACTTATTAGGTTTCCTAGGAAAGTAGCACAGAAATCAGAATGAAAACAGTGTTTGACCAAACAGTAATTCATACCTGTATATCTGTTAGTATAAAATAAAAAAACCCAGACCACCAAAACTCGGTATTAATTCTTTCTATTTTTATGAAGTTGTAGTATCCTAAGTATTTGAACAAGAACCACAAAAGGAAAGAATAATCTATAAAACAACAGTTATTTTACGCTAATACCATTAGTTCCTCAGAGATTATATTTTATGGAAAAAACAAGTAGAAGGCTTTAAAAGAAGTTGGCCTTCATGATCTGAGTCGAAAAAAGAAAAATAAAAACCCAAAACGATATGGAAATAGTGTGGTGCTCGAGAACTGTTTCGGATGCCATCCTTGGAGCCTGACAAATATACGATCTGAGAAAGAAAGCAAGTAGATATTATGCATACGCAGGCTCCATTTTGGGGTAAGAAGCCTTATTTCTTATTTTACAAGTAGTATCATTTTGTTCCCAAGCCACTGGAGATTCAACAAGCAGTTTTCTCCACAAGAAGGTGAGCCAGCGTTGTGGCTGGTACTGTTTCCAAACATTAGGCTCACCTATCCTTACAGCACAACACAAGCGACGTGTTGTGGGGAGGCAGAAATGAGAAACACACTTAAGCCTTCCGGTGCCCCCTGTGGCCCCCCCTGTGGCCATAACCAGTGTGTATATCCCCATGACGCAACTTCAATGTACAAATTATTTATCTAGTGTAAAAGTTCAATTTTTGTCATAGGAATATTTGGCTAATTGCAAATTTTCCATGCAAAGTTTAGTGAATTAGGAGAAGATGGAAAGTGATGTTATTTCATCAGTGATTATAAATTTCACAGAAAACAGACATCTAGCCATGTTGATGTACTACGATAGAGAGGTGTAGTGAAATAATACATACTTGAAAGAGCTGCCTGAAAGGAATTCTTAACAGTTTGACAACTGTAAGCATAACTTAAATGTCTGCTTAGATGGTCTACAAATGCATTGCTTGTTAACTACTATTACAGAAGAACATAAGAAACTACAGAAATTTCAAGCGATAGTCTGGAATTTAGAGATAAAAACTTTCTCAAGGACAAACCTGCACAGGTGCTCTAAAGATGCTCAGACATATCAGCAGGAAACAATGGTATGGTAAATGGTCACCACTGTGACCATTACACAGAAGAATTATTAAAAAGGAATACTAAATTTCATTTCTCAGAAGTGAAAGAGAATGAGCAAGTAAGCTAGTACTGTTCTTACTCAAGTTTACCGAAGAAAAAGGTTACAGTAACAGCTTTGTTCTTATACAAAAGTTACCCTACTCTATTTCTTTCAAAAAAGGAAAATTAAGCTGATCACATGAAGCTGGTTGTATCCTAAGAATAAAACAAACTTGACATCAAATTGTGAATCCACCTGATGCTGATGTTCACACTCTCTGATCAGATCACAACCAACGGATCTAAAAAGAACCATATCAGTTGCATCTAAAGCACTGTAAGTAATTCGTACTTGATACTCTCTTTAAATGATTAAATAACAGGGTAAGTCTGGACCTTCCTCGTTTTGTGTGTGTGTGTTTTTAAATGTATTTTAATACTCAATAACTCTACAGTTATGCCGCTTAGGAGCTTAGTTACAGATGAGAGACGTTTTGCCATTGCTACTTGAACATGCAGTAAGTTGAAACCTGAAACTCAGAGAAAAGATTAAAGAGATGCATCTTCACAGAAATACAGCACCAAAGCTAAGTGCTCAGTCATGCTATGACACAAGCTTACAATAATGGATGGTGCTCTTCGCACTACACCAGTCTTAACACTGGAAGTTTGTAAACCCTACTGTATTTGGCTTTAAAAACCCCAGTGCACTACAGGATGATTCTTGTTAGTCAAAAGTTTGGTATTTCTATTCTCTGTCTACTTACTGCTATACATTTTGGTTTTCATATAAACAGCACAACACAGTCTTATATTAAGTTGTCAGCTGCTAATGGTGCCAAATAATTCTTTTTGCCCATACAACTGGAAAACATTTCATATTTTCACACTGAAGTGATAGCAGCTAGATCCTTCAGAAATACAATTTAAGAGAACACATTGGCAAGATACGATTATTAGTCACTCTAGAACAACAGACAAAGAAAGATGGTTGGACTTTGTTAGCCATAGCAGCTGAAGGTCTACAGCACTATGAAATAAGGCTGCAAAGTCCTCTCTCCCTTTTCAACAAATACAAAAAAAAATATAACAGGTACACTCTTGCTCTCTGACTACAGTTGGCATGCAGTTAAGTGCCCAGCTGACAAGCATATTAAGCAAGTACCACCCATGGAATTCTGCTGTCTTAATTCACTGAAATACTTCAGTGACAACATGAAATTAATTTACAGAAATTTATTTGTGAATTACATTTGTTTCCACAGAACAGAAAAAATAGATAGTAATGAGCTTGTAGAGGAAACTGCAAATACATGAAATTATAGATTATTTTTCAGTTAAGTCTAGAAGAGCTGTAAACATTGCTAACTTAGCTAGTAGGACATTTCCATACAGCTGTTCATATTACAGCAGAATCTAATCATTCCACTTCTGCAACACTTAAAGACGGATCCAGTTCACTGAGGCCTACTGCCACGCCATGCTTCACATCTTGATGCCACACCTACAATTCTGGCAGCCAAATTTTACCAAGTACCTGATATTTCAGTTCCAAGATTTGGCTCCCCACCACCACCGCAAACCAGTGGACTAATTTCAAAAGTTTTCAGTTAAACATAGATGCTTGCCACCCATTTTACACTTTTTTTCCTTTAACAGAGAATTACAATACGCGTTCTTCTTTATTATTAGAGACATGAATAGTTTTAGAAAATGGAAGCACTGACATCCTTGAGCTTGAGGCTGTGCTCAAAGAGGCCTTTTGATAACACCAAAAAAGCATTTAAATACCACAGAGTGTTTTGTAATTCCACAGATGAAACTAGGATCTGAAAATTCATTTCAACTTTTACAGTGCTTTCATAAAAGAGTCTGGCAGTCTGAGAAATGTTATGCATTCCTAACAGTCAGTCAGCCAAAGCTTAGCTAGATACCAGACAGTTCCTTTCCCTATGATAAGGAATACAGTGAAAATCTCCAAGAGGAGTGAAAGGAAGCAAAGCATGCTTGTGGCATCTGCACAGCTCATTAATACCTCAAGTGAGACCACAAGTTAAAAAAAGCCCAAGAAATTAACATCAGTAATCGGAGTTGCTTCCCTGCCTGCTGTGCATTAGCACTAGTCATACACTTCTGAGAAGACTTTCTGTAATGTATCCAGAAAGTAACCAGCCCTCCATTTTTATGGTAATGAAAAGATCACTGATAATGGATTTCAAAGTTGCAACATCACTATGGCATCCACACACAGGTGGCATCGACAAATTACTTAGTTTCAAAACCTCCTGTTTTGCAAATCACTAGCGGACTACTAGTTCCACTGTCTCTGCAATCTGTCTCAAACTACAAGGCTGGTGAAAAGAGCTCCTACAACCAAAATGATATATTATTCAGATTATTAATGTATCAGCAACATAAGATTAGCATGGTAAACCATTTAATTTCAAGGCAACATAAAAGCATTTGTTATGGCTAGCAAGTAGTAATTTTTTTGGTGCTCTACTCATTCCCAGGTCATACTCTTCTATAAATCATGTCAGCCTACGTGAACAGATTATTTTAGAATTTGATATTAGATAAACAGCTTATACCAAATTGGTCTCACTTACGAAACATGTAACATGTTCCTTTAGCGTGTCTGATACAGTGATTTGTAAGCACACAGTGCTTACTCTACCTTAGGTTCTCGGTAAACAAGGAGACATTTTAGAAAGTTAAATTGGGACATGCCTGAAAAGAAAAGCAATCTTTTTAACTT
>Ga0181612_149833_pt1 | contig 14436 bp, 4 predicted proteins | sample HoacroProtozoa21_FD_119630 | JGI IMG/M metagenome (GOLD analysis project Ga0181612, IMG submission 119630) | Hoatzin crop microbial communities from Cojedes, Venezuel. Combined Assembly of Gp0051906, Gp0051904, Gp0051908 | reverse complement strand
CTGATGAAACTTCTTGTTTCATTATTTCAAGTACAAAATGAAACCCAATCTTTTGTGTTTAAAAACTGCAAAGTTTATAGGCTACCCAGAATTGAAATGTATAATAACATGACTATTTATTACCTTTTAAGGGGTCTCTTCTTCACTGATTCACTGAGATTTTTCTGTAGGAGTGTAATTCCTCTTAGGGCTAATAAGATAACCAGTAGAAGCTAACCCAGCATCCTCATTAGTACCATAATACCAGCTAACAAAACTCTCTTGCTCTAACTACTCCCTTCTTTGGATTTCACCATGAAATTTCTTCTAAAATAGCTCAGGTGTTTTAAACTATATTTGATTGTTTTAAAGAGCAAATATTCAAGCATCTTTCTTTTACTTGAATACACAAAGCTATGTGCACATATATGTGATAAATGGACGTGCTGTTAGGTAAATGAGCAGTAGGAAACCCACAATCACTTCTGGATTAGAATGTCAATCTATTGCTTGTGTTGGTAGTGTCTTTGGCATGCTAGGTGCTTTCCAAATACAGAAGTATAGTTTCTGGCCAGAACTGGCTGGAATTTTCTTATTGCAGTTGAAAAATGTCAGTTCATTAATTTGCATCAACATGCTGCATCTTCGAAGGATTTCTCAGGTCTACAATTGAATTTCTGCTCAAAATGAAAGATTTGCATCTCTGCACTTCATTATGGACTGGTGATTATGAAATACACCTGGGTCACTGGAGAGCTGGATTCAGATTCTTCCTCTCGTATCTGATTTGAATCAGCTTCTTCAAATCAACGTTCTCACATCCCAAGTGAGTGCTCTAATAACCATACTGTGGCACTTCCAGGGTAGGTCTTTTTAAGTTCCTGCTTCAGGCTGTTCCAATTTAGATAATCATTTACTTATTCAGTGGGTCAGAAGAGGACTGGCTCTTGGCTTGAGCACTTGAGTGTGATGTGAGGGACTGGGTCCACCTTCATTGTGCTGCGGAGTCTTACATCCTTGTGCTGCAGAGTATGATGTGGTGAGAACATTTATGTTCTTAGTGTTGTCTTTCTGGCTCTTCCTTTAGAAAAGTTGCAAAAGGTACCAGGTTAATCCTGGTGGGGAGCAAAAGGCAATTCTGAAATCTTCAAAGTGTTTGTGATATGGGAAAATTGTTTCTTACTCAGCTTTATATCTTTGTCAAAAAGTTCATAATTCAGTGATTATAAAAGTCAGTTGGTGATGGATACATCTTGATAATTCAAAGAATTTTCATACCAGAATGGAGTTTTGGTGCCATCATTTTTTTTCTGTGGATTATGTTTTTGAATTGGTTAGCTGATTCCTACATCCCCCTGAGCATCAAGTGTCTAGCAGGGTTAGACCCTTCCAAGCAACCACCCTTGCAAGCACCTTGGACCTGTGTACAGTGTAGGGCTTGTGGAAGGCAGTCTATCTGGTAGTACTGTGAGGCAGAGAGAAATGCCACGTAAATGCCAACAGATGCCTTAGAGATGCAAGCGGAACTATGGTGTTAGTGTTCCATCCCTCATGAAGAAACTCATGCGAGATGTGAAAGACCTATGGAACTGTCGGGTTTTTCATTTGGGCTTTCTTAAAAAGGAGAGAAGAAAGGTCTTAATCTGTAGAAGGGGGATCCGCGGAGGAAGGAAACCCTTATTTCCTTAGAGGCAGAAATACTCATTTTGATAGCTGCTGTCTCCTCTCTCTTTCATTCTTAACTTCTCTGGCAGCACAACTCTGGCAGATCCCATGCTGTATTGGTTGGTTCCCCTTCTGGCTGCTCTGCAATAGTGATGGATAGGAGCCAAAGGAATAAATATAGCTCTGAGTTCCAGTAGTATCCCCCTGCCAGACTTCTACGCAGAAACCTGGGAGGTCAGAGGGGGGAGAGGGAACGGGTGATATGGAGTTTGGGCAGGCCCATGTCTGACTCCTCTAGCAGCGAGAGTGTTTCTGTGGTCTTGGAGGAGGTAGAAAGGTGCTGCAGTATCCCACTGATACCTTCGTTTCCATGCAGAACTGAAGGGATCAGTAGAGATATTTCAAAAGCAGTTACCATTGGCTGTGCAGTTTCCATGTGAGTTTATTAAATGTGAAGATTTTTTTATATATAAAAATAACTTCACCCATTTTTTATTTCCTTTTACGTATTTCACTGTGGTTGGAAAAATGAAATCAATCTAGTCAGCTTTTCATCGGTTTCTCTTTGGCTGTCATGCAGTTGCACAATGCTGCAGTGCTTGGCTAGCAAAAATGTTTACAACGAAAAATTGTTTTCAATGGGATTAAAAAAGGAATCATGGAAACATTTTTATTGGTCTTCAATTTTTGTGCAACTTTGATTTTTACAAGATCTAAGCAGCATCAATGGTGTTCCTCTAACTTGATCTTAAAAATTATGCTGTGTTTTTTATATATACTTGTAAGGTATAGACAAGATAGTACCCTCTGTAATAATGCAAAAAATTGCTAGCTAGAATATTTCTATATCAAAGTCCATGGAAAACCATGAGCATCTTGTAGTTGGCTTTCAAAGGTTTGAGGTCAGACCCTGAACCTGTGTTTAAATACCTGGTGTAGGTGGGTTAAACCATCTTAATAATTTAGAACTGGTCTGAACTGATCTCTGATCTAGCAGTGCTGTGAGATTCTTCCTACAGCTGAGGTGGGTTTGGGGATATGTGTGCAGCCTTTTGTACCTTTACTGCCGCTGGCACCCATAGGAATTTTACACATGAAGAATGTATAAAATAGATCCTTGGTAGGTTAACCATAGTAAAATCCTATGAGTAAAATATTGGCTGACTGTTACCCTTTGCATGAAAACTCTTAAATTCTTTTTAAAAAGGTGTTTGTGATGAGCATTGAGTTAGTCTAGATTTTAATTTATTTTGCTTTACAGTGTAAGTGGCAAAGAGCTATCCTGGGGATGGATCAAACTTGTGGCTGTTGACGGCTGCTTTATGAATATACAGACTCAGGCAGTCTGAGGAGGCATTGCACCTCTCCAGGGGGCTTCTGCCACTGATAACAGAGGGGTCTTAGAAAAGCACCCAGAGCTCCCCTCCCTCTCCTGTTTCCCACACTGCCTGACTTTCTACTGTCATTCAGTGTCCCTCAGCTGCCACCATGAACCTATTGTATAGGTGAGAACTGGGGACCCTTGGGTACCCTTTGAAAAGTGAAAGCCTTTCTCTTAGAGAATTGTGAATTTCACAGGGTCCAAGCTTGCAAATACTTTTTTCAGTGTTTTTATGATCAGCATTCACCACTGAGTTTGCGAATTGAAGACCTTCATGAATGTTGTAATGACCGAGTCCATAGTTGTCAATGATACAGTATCTTGTTCTCAGGTGTGAGCAGGATGATTCAGATTTACCTTGCTTCTAGTTGAAGTCATCATTGTACAAGTAAAAAAAAAGAAAAAAATACTGCTTTGTAAATATGATATCCTGGCCTCTTTCAAACACCAGCTGTTGATTTGCTACTTCACAGGTCATGGTACTAACTCATTGACTCACACTATTAACCTTTTACTTACCGAATACAACTTTCGCCATGAATTCATGTCCACCATTAAGTTAGACATAACTTCCATTCGATGAAATAACTTCTGTTGTGGAGAGAAATGAATTATCATGCAGGCTTTTTCTGTGACATTGAGAAAGGTATTGCAATTTATGATTTACATTTTTAATAAAAACAGCTGGTTTTGAAAACTGTTTACACATGTATAGTCTAATGTAACACAGTTTTCATTGCTCTGTAGCTGGTATGAACATCTAAAATAGATTTGATGCCTCTGTAAAAACCGTCTGGCTAGTCCATATTCTTCAAGTGCATGACATTTGTTCATGTACCTTTTTCAGAAGATATTGATGTTTTTAATCAGACAGAGACTATTTTTCTGGGTATACTTTGCTTTGACGAGATTTTCTGTTGGGAGATTGGACTTTTGAAGACGTGTTTCATATATTTGAGTCCAATAAAATATTACCTATCAGAGTGAAAGACTTTTTTATGTTGCTCCTTTACAAATATAGATTTACAAATAAGTCCTCAGACAGTTTTTATTGTTGCTTGTTGTTATGGCACATCATATCTTTTACTAATTATACTTTTATTCTTGGTTTAATTATATTTATTCTGGAGGAAATATTTTATTATTTACAGAAAATTGTGGTACAATTTTATAGTTTCTGTTAATGAAAATGTCCTTGATTTTTTTTTTTTTAACATGCTAATAATCTCTCCACCTTTTTTTCTGATGCTGGTGATGAAGCTGAACAAAACAGAGCGAACCAAAGATAAGTTAAAGGAGAAGCAATGGCTTTCAGCATTCTTCCAGCTGCATGTATATGTACCAGAGCAGGAGTCTGACTACAAAAAATTTTCTCAGGGTCTCTCTGTGGTTTGCCACAGTGCTAGGGAAACATGTTGTCAGGAGAAGCAGGGCTGGCAGATAAAGTGAGGAGGAGTATTGCTCATGCCTTTTCAAGTTGGATTTGAAGACAACTTTTCCTCCTTTCTTAATCTCCTCTTACTTGAAATAGGAAAATGGTTAAAAAATAAGAGGGGAGCCTCTTGAACTATTTCCATCCTCTGTTAGGATGCATGTGTTTTGTACAGATCTGTTCAGAAAGCATCATCTGTGTAAAATGGAAGTTGGCCTCATTAAATCAAATGTTCTGCTAGGCTTGGAAGTCATTTGTACCTTGTTCTGGGTCCTAGGTATTTCTCGGCTGCCTACTTGCAGAGTGTAGAATTTAGTCCCCTCCAGTTACTTCATTTCGGGTTTGCCCCCTGTTGAGATCATTATTTACTACTAGGACAGCTTTTATATGCTGAGTAGAGATCATTTATTTCTGTAGAAATAAGAGGACTTAACAGCAGTGCACAATCAATATGCAAAACCCTACTAAGATAATTTGTATTTAAATGTGAACAACATTAATTCTAAACAATTTTCAGCCCTTATTTAGTCCAATCGTTGCTGAACTTCTAGGTGAAGAAGGCTCTTCTAACTTATTAGTTTATTATCAACGATATTGCCAACACTTAAACCCTTCGGTTAGGTAACCCAGGTACCCTATTATTCTATTAGGGCTTGCTGCTCTCTGGTTGAAGTCCATACTGCAACACCTATTGCCTGGGCACAGGCATCCCATCCTTCTGTAAGCAGGTGTATGCAGAGTTTGGCTCGGGAACAAAGAGAATGTAAATAATAATTACTGAGTAATGTGTTAGAATTTTTATAGGATGCTTGCATGTCTGTCTTGAAACTGCATGATATGAAGGTACCTGTAGAAGGAATAAGTATGCTGATCTTTGAGAAATTGATATGGCAAGAATAAGAAAACTTTAAATGTTCTCATCTTTTTATTATGTTCAATGCTTTCGTTTCTGTGGTTTACATGTTTAAATTTTCTAAGGAAGGCTGTATGTTAACAAAAGCTTCTGTAGCTTTTAGGAATTCTTTAGTGTTTGGGGGGGATCATTATGTTCCTTCAGCTGTGAATAGTTTGCGGTTCTTTATCATTTGTTTCATGAGCCCTCTTTAAGATTTCTTTTTATAAACATGACATCCACATACATCTAAAGAATGTCGATTAAAGCTGTTCAGTGCAAAAGCTTACTGGTACAGCGTTACAACTCCACCTGTACTGCTTCAGTTGATCTTACACTGAGCATTTCCGTAGCAGCGTGTGATCATGAACTAGTGTGGAATCAGTGGTATTGAAGCATGTTCTTAGTTGTTTTGCTAAAACTAGATGTAAAGTGTTAAAGCACATACTTAAGTCTATGCTGAATGGGGTTCTCTGAAGTTAGGAAAAGCCAAAGCAGTGGATAATCTGGTCACAATTCTCTTAGTTTCAGTGTTAGGTGTTAAAAGTGTTTTGAAAACCTATGATGCACAATGTTACCTCTTTTTTTTAAAAAAAAAAAAAAAAAAAAATCTCTGTTGCCCCCATAAATAATCCATATGGTTTCAAAAGTCATATGGCATCTCATAACTGTTTTTTAAATTAGCTGGAATAGTAATTCTTTTAAAAATATGGCTCAAAGGAATACTTGCTTTTCATACTTTAGAATAGCTGTGGTCTTGATTAGATTTAGAAAAAGATGTATTAAATATAAACAAATACAGTGTTCATCTAAACGTTAATTAAGCTCATGTCACAGAACTTTGCTTTTTTCTGAAGAGCAGGAAAGCTCTTTTCGTCTTCTTGTTCTTTCCACCAAGACTTGTCTGGCATCATTCCACCATCTCCTTTCCATAGCAAAACTACTCCAGGCACCCAAAGTGACAGGGCCGTTCCATCACCCATGATCACTCTTGGCTCTGAAGTGAATGAAGCTGTCGCTTTGAAGCAGCTCTTGTGAGGGTAGCCTGGCCGGGCCCTTACCGGGTACAGGAGAGGGATTGTGGAAGGCAGAGGAGTGCTGAGGAGTTTTATACCACCACACACTGGTGATGAAGACAGCAAGTATGTGTAGCGAGTGGCCAGGACTCAGGCAGGAGCTGGAGTACCAGTGTTCTCTCCCATGTTGGTGAGGTAGACACAAGGGATGTAGGGGCTGCAGACCATGGAAGGTGCAATTTGGAGGCCCGAGTGAGGAAGGGCAAGGTAGAGAAAGGATGGGAGAAAAGTCTTTAATTGTACGCCCGGAGAATACTTTCCTCCATGCATTCAGATCAGAGCAGTCCACAGCTATATAAAATAGCTCTTACACTCTCACAGGCTGTTCTGAACTAATATTTGCTCTTTTAATTTTCTTTGCAGACCTTGATATCAAAGTCGCTGCACTTTCCCTTCTTGTTGGAACTCCTGGTAAAATAAGAGATCTATACCAAATATTGAAGAATTAAGCCTAACAGAATGAAAAATTAACATGCTAAATATCCTGAGTAATGATACAAACAAGTTGCCATGTCATTCTGCCCACCAAAGGCGAAGAGCTCTCTTTTGTCCAAAACCAGATTATGTTCTTCACATCTCTAATGGCACTATTAGCAAATTCATATTGGAAGCCAGGACCTTATATGTGATGCTGTGTCTCCTTTGGGGCTGATATTGAAGCACAGGCACAGTATAAAACTTCAGAAAGAAGGCAAATATCAGATAGTTTTAGCCCAGGATTAGCAGTTAGGACTCCAGAGTGTCATCTGAACATTGATTATTTGTCAGATAATGCGATTACATTTAATGGAGGGCACTGCTCAGGAGTTGCATAGTTTAACTAGCACGTTCGGTTTTTATGCACTCTACCATGTTTGCAGTCACCGTGGAAGCATGAGTGACATTTGACACTCAGTTGCAGTAATACTTTTCTAAAGCCAGCTGCATATCGCAACACTGACAAAACCCAGAAAAATGCCTGTTCTGCACTCCTTGATACCAAGTCTTGTTTACGTTCTTCCTGAGAGGCGGAGGCTGCAGAGGAGAGCGGTGTTGGAGGATGGTGTCGCACGTTGTGTGCCTGTCAGTGAGCTGACACACTTGCTATTGACTGTGACATGCCACTTACAGGAAACCATGCAGTGTTACTGCAGCTGGGGGCACAGCATAGGTTATGCAGCAAATTGCAGTCCGTTTTCCTCTCGGTGATAGACCCACCAAGAGAAGCTAGAATCTGAGCGAGCCCACAGATTTCAGGGCTTCTGCTCTCCCATTAAAAGAAAGGAAGAAAAGAAAGATATGCCTGAGATGTTCTGAGATAAAACAGAGAATAATCCTGTCCCTGTCCTTAGGTGAATCCTGATAATAACACAGAGGACTAGAGTATCTTCCTATTGAAGCGCAAAAGGAGTGATTGAGTAAAATTCTTGCCTGTTTCCCTATTGACTTTATAGCATAGTAGGAAATCTTGGCTCCATTCCATCATTAGGACTTTTATCATGGAGTTCATTGGAACCAAAATTTTGTATTTGGAAAGGAGCTGAAGAATTGTCAGCTTTGCTCCCCCCATGTGCCATGTGCTGATTCGTGCTCCTTGTGGACGTAGTATCAGCTGTTCCTGTGATATCCCAAGAAAACTCTCCCTACTCAAAAAGCCTAAGGCTGGTAGACTGACATACTTTTTTCTTCAGTGGCACAACCTGGCACCTTCTTCTCTGTAACCAGAAAAATTACTTTGAATTTCGATGATCAGGCAAGCCCTAGGACACCCTCCAGTGCTCTTCTACTTAGCCCTGCTGTCAGTTCTAGCTTGGCCATGCCTAGATTTGCGTAGAGTCTCTCAGGTTATCACTGGCAGGCAGAATAGTTCCTGACCTGGTGGTAGCAGTCAGAGATGCTATATTGACTAAATGCTCTGCTGTCACAGTGATGGCCGTAATGTAAATGCTCCATCACACAGAAATGAAAATTTGATTAAGTATCTGAACTTGATGTATTCATGACAAGGCAGTATTTGGCTCAGGCTTACTTTGGACTTTGAGTATCAAAAGTGATAGCCTTGCCTTCAGTGACACTGAGATCTCCTAAACTGTATTTGCATGTTCCATCTTGGAAGGGACTTCTGAGATTGGGACTGAGTTTCTACTGCCAAGAGTGAAGGTCTTCCAAGAATGGCTACCTTACATAGGGAATTTAAGCCCTTTATCTGAACTCTTCCTTTATTTAAACAAACAAACCACCCCAAACAGTGAGGAGTTCAGGTAAGGCTAGGCTTCCAAAACTGTCTTGAGTTTCAGTTGGAAATAAGCAGTGGGTTCCAGTTGGTAACTGGGTTTTGAATCTGTGCAATGGATACTGGTTTGCTTTGGCTGTTATTGATTGTACAACCAGAAGTAACAGATTCGAGTAGAAACCAAAAGGGACAGATAAAAGTCCTAACATGGCTCTTCTTCAGCACTTCTCAGAAATCCCAGACTTCTGCCTTGCTTCATCTGTAAGACTGAAAGAAATGTTTCCCTTTTAACAGGAAATTAAGCAGCACAGCCAAGTTAAAAAAAAAAAAAAAAAAAAATCAAATCTACAAGATATGTTTGGGTATTTATGTGTGTAAGTTCTCAGTGAATTTTGGTGATTACGTGTACAATTTTGAAATTCTGAGAAGGATGTCCAGCAGTGGCACAACGTGTGGATGCACACGGCTGTGGTTCATGCAGATAATTCATATTTTCATAGGACTTGATAGTCAGCATGGGAGTAATCTCAGACTTGGCTAATGAAAGTGGCTGCACCTGGTTGAGATTCTGCTGGAAGCTTTACTCTGTCAAAGATACTTATGTCCGGGTGCTTCCTACTTTATAAACCTCTCCTCTTTCTTGTGCCTTTAGGCTTAGTTGTGGTGAAGAGCTGAAAAACTTCAGATCATCACTGTTTTGGCAAAAGCTGACTGTGCATAAATATGAGTATCTCTGAAGGCTGCTCCTGCATGCAAGCTTATTTGGTTATTTGAAAATGTTTTTGAATCTGACAGCTGAATTGTTGCCTCAAACTTTGTAAGCTGTAGCTTATGTTCTGTATATATTGTATCGATAACAATGTGGGTTTACATTTTTATTTTAACCTCTGACTGCATTCATCTGGTAGCTACCATAATGACAAATAAATTTTATGTTGATTTCATGGTAGTAAGTTGTCCTTTTGTGAAAAGATTCTAAAATCATATATTTCACCAGTGCAACCTGGCGGAGCAGCAAGCACGTTGTACAATGTACATGTGGATGTACAAATGTGCTGTGCGCATGTACAAATGTGCTCTCCTCAGCTGTCAGTGCAGTATGCTGACAAATGAGCATATGAAGGCAATTTGAGTGTTGAACCTCCTCTAATTCAACACATCATTTGGTTTCAAAATAGTTAAGTAAATTGTATTAAATAACTGTAAACATTCCATATAGCCATCCAAAACAAATCACATCTTGCATAATCATAACTTGGAAACAAAATATTGAAATATAAATCAAGGAAGAGTTAAAAAATAATAATTAAAAAATTGGTAAACAATAATGGTACACTTAATGTTGCTCACATACTTATCCTTAGTAGATATTTGACAAAATTTTTGTGGTTATTTAAGATACCATGTAAAATTTCAGAACAGTTTGGGTTAAAAATACTTAAAATATTCTTATTGCTACATCCCTTTGAATGTTTATTTTCTGAAACTTGAAAACTGCATGCAGTATGACTTTTGCAATGCAAAAGGCTTTTCATTCCATAAAGTGCCTAGAAATTCGTTATGTGATCAGTTATATAAATAGGCTTATTGTTTAGAATGTGTCTAAAATGAAGTCTGTCCTTTAGCCATTTGTTTCTCTTATTGAACTTTTAAAGATGCATATTTTGAAACCAAACAAACCAATTCCAAAGGGGTCTAATTTTCTTCTGTTTCTCCCAAAATGTACAGTATGTTCTAACAATTTAGACTCCAGTTAGGCTAGTGGGGAGTCTTTCATTAGAAAGCACACTGTAGCAAAGCATGTATTTTTTGTTAAGAAACAGTGAATGATATAATAATTGTAAAGGACATCTACAGCATAACGACAGTTACGTGTTTTTTTCAAAGGAAAATGCAAACAATAGGTAGAAGAAAGTAAAATCAATAAAAGGACATTGTATGAATGTATCTGGTCCATTAGTTACAGGGAAATCTATTCTGTTCAATCTGAAATCACATTCAGCTTATGAGGTGGATAAATAAAAACGTTAGGTCCCAGTTATGTAGTCCTTTCTCCTTTTGAGCTTAATGGCAACTTCAAATGAAATGGGACATCAGGATTAAAGCCCAAATTAATCATTGTGCAGCACGATTTTCATCACCCTAACTTCCAGATAGGTTATTTCCACCGGGTAAAATCATTGAAGACTCTCTTCATTGTATACTTGGCTACAGTTCCTGTGTCTCCCATGTTATGGAGGGGGGGAGAGAGGGAAGTCAAGAGCAGAGTATTCTTCAGTTGTGAAATGGGAGTGCATGTGCACCTATTAAGTTTTGTACCTGAAAAAGTGTGCTGGAAGTTTGCTTATTTAACTTCAATTCTTCTTTCCTTCTTCCTGTTAAAAATGTTGTGTCATTTGGACAGAAGAGTATTGTGAGATATTGCAAATACGCCTTCCCCAAATCCTAAAATTTACAAGGGACAACGGATTTCCTCACTAGAATTTCTGATCCCTGTCCGTCAGTTGTTGGCTGATTAAGGTCAATGATAGCACTTATTCAGTACTTTTATGGACTTGTATCATGTGACAAAGTGATTGATTTAAGCACAGGATTGCTAATTTTCTATTGTAGCTGTTTCTTCTATAGAGCCAGGTTTTACATTACCAGGAGTTAGTTACATTGTATTTAAAAGCAATTCATTTTTTCCCCTACAGGTAGTGGTGCCGTTGCATACATTCAGAATTACATATTTCACTTGTGGGAGAGTGTTTTTGACAATGTGAAATGTACCCTTTGTTTCCAGAGATGTTTGGATAGGCTGAGATTTCGAATAGCAGATAATAACATGCAGTGTGTATTATTGATGTTGTCTTAATTGTCTTATTGACAACTCACTTGCACTTGAAGAGGCATGCTAATATCAGACGTTTTATGAGATTGCATATATTTTCATGACTGGAAGCCATAGCTACAAAATGATTTAAAAAGCAGACAACTATTAGTCGTTAAAGCATGTAGATTTTTTTAAATGCATTTTTGGGTCCACATTCTGCATCATCACTGTTTGGTTTTGTTAATCCACTCTCCTCACACTTAACTTTCATTTACTAGACCCTAATTAAGCCACGCATCGATATTTAGCGTGGAACTGGCTCCAGAGCAAAGCGCCACGTACCACCACCATTACCTGAAAAAAACAGCTTATAGGAATAGAAAATTACAAGTCTGGAAGATATAGGAAGATGCTCATATAAAGGGAAAATACAAGCTATTTGCCTCTCCAGTGGAAGGAGGAGGTGTAGAAGATAGCATACATTACATACAGCTTAAAATCATAAACTAGTTATGAATATACTAATTGTGATATTCATTTCTGGTGAAGTAGGTTCATTAAGATGTTGGAATAGTTTAGTTACTGTTGGTCTCTTCTAAAGACCTGTGAATTAACGTGTGACATTGTTCAAATTTAAAATCAATGAAAATAAAACTAGAATATACATCAGCATGAGCTGACAGACATAGACAAGTATTAAGGAAAATCTCTTCCTGAGAATGATTGTAGCCTGAAGTATTCTATATGTGAATGATGCAAACATGTTTTAGATTTCTTCTTTAGAAAAACTGCAGTTTGGACATATGAGCCTCTTCATGTGTCTGTCAGGGTGAAAGGACCAGTTGCTGACATTACTGCTGTCAACATTGTCTTCTGGGTGCTGTTTTTTCCTGTTGCTCATAAGGACTCCTTTGGGGACTGTTGCCAGTCCTGTTTGAAACGTGAACCCCGGTGTTCCTATATTGCTGTGAAACATCTAAAGGCAGAATTAAATGTAAACTCTGCGTGTCCTTTCTACTACTCGTTTTTTTGCTAATGTTACTGTGGTGGATTTGCTTGCAGATATTCAAAGGGAGGAGATGTTTTTTGGGTTGACTTTATCCTCCTCCTAGTGTAATAATCTGTTATCTTGGAGAAACTTGGGTTTCTACCCAGGAGATGAATAATACAGTTCTGTTCACAGATACTTTGTCATTTTCCCTCAGATTTTTCCTGAGATACTGAAGTGGTTGTGAAGGACCATAAACGCATTCTGCAAACCAGTTTTTAAAAATTGGCAAAAATTGTCTTCTAGTCTGTTATGCATTGCTTTTGCAATTAAACTTTGTCATGCATCTTGAGGCTGAAGAATTTGTAATTTCTTTTCTAAATGGGCCTCTGTGATCAGGTGTTTTGTTAAGGATCTTAGCAACCTTCTAAATTTTTACCACATTTATACCACTTCAATTTCACCTTAAATTGTGACAAGATCTGACACCTGGTATTTCTGTAAGGGGGCAAATGAGAAAGTTTTATATCATATGTAAAAATACAGTGTTGAATGGTTTTTATATGCCAGAGTGCCCTGTTAGATAAAAAATGTAGATTTGGGGGCAAATTCTGTCTGGTAAAGTGTCCCATTACTGCCAAAACACTGGTACCATCTGGCTGTAAAGCATCTGAATCCAAAGGTTTCAGCTTTGATCTCTAGGTTGTACCACTTTTTCTTCTCTGTGTGTTCCCCCCCCTCCCCCGAGGAAGAAGAGCAGTTGCTGGGGGGAAGAGGGAATGGTGAAGGTGCCCTATAAACTCTAGTTGCAGTTCTGGGTGCACAGCACCCACAGAAGTGGTTTCCAGTAGGCAGTATTGTTGAATAGCTCAGAAGTGACCTCTGCATACCGTTATCCTGCATTGCGAGCGTGTGGATTGGCCATATCTGAGGATCTTGTGCTTGATTTCTAAAATAGATCAAGTAGTGTATGCCTGGAGCAAAAGGTGTCCATCTGTGAAATACGAGCTTGAATGACCATAATATCAGGAAAAAATGGATGACACCTGAAAATTTAATTTGTTGATAAAGCGCTGGACAGAGCTTTGTTCCTGATTCTTTTCCTGACTTTCAGTGTGACCTTGGGAAATTCATTAGAAGGTGATTTTTACAGGTGCTGAACACCTCTCGTTACTAATGAGTCTTGTGGGTTCAACGGGGGCACTTATCACTTCTGAAGACCAGGCAGTGCTTGAATCTCTGTCTGCCAAGTTGGGTAATAGGATTTTTAAACCTTTAAGAAACACTATGATATTTATTGATGAAAAATATATAAATATGCCTTTTTTTTAATAATTTGCTTAGAAAAAATGAAGAGGACCTGGTCTGTCTGAATGAATGTAGATGGAGGAGTGTCTTGCTGTATGTCTGCGGGGTGGTAACTTTGGCTGGTGTGGAAGAAATGCCCTTGCACCACACTAGTGGCCCATCTTGTCCTTCTTCTGCCTGATGCTGGCAGCAAGAGGTGCTGGTTAGGGAGGGCAAGTGAGCTCGGTGGTCCATTTCCATCGCAATATCCTTGTACCCACAGTCATCGTAGGGGTGTTGGAGGGTACATGTTAATCCTCGTGGTATGCATCTATGGATCTTCTGGCTACAAATTTGTCTAGTCTGCAGTTTGTCTCCCCCTCCTCCTATGGCAGCATGGTCCCAAGCTCACTAATTTTTGTGAAAAGTAGTATTTTTCTTTTTCCTCTGGAGCAGCCACTCGACTTCCTGCATCATTTTATTTGACCTTTTTGGTACCTTTAGCACTGCTACATTCTTTTGGAAAGACAAGGCCATAATGGCACACGATATTCTAGATATGGGTGTGCCAAGGCTTTCTGTTGTGGCAGAAGGATGCTATCCATCTTGTTTTCAATACCCTTCTAAATGATGATTAAGGCTGTGTTTACTTTTTTGTACGTTATGGAACTGAAGATTTCAGAGGACTGTCAATTCCAAGATCTCTTCT
>Ga0181612_146362_pt1 | contig 14436 bp, 24 predicted proteins | sample HoacroProtozoa21_FD_119630 | JGI IMG/M metagenome (GOLD analysis project Ga0181612, IMG submission 119630) | Hoatzin crop microbial communities from Cojedes, Venezuel. Combined Assembly of Gp0051906, Gp0051904, Gp0051908 | reverse complement strand
GCCGTTGTGGATTTGAGTTGACTAGGGGTGCAGGCGTGCTGTACCCCCTACCCCGTACCCCTGCCGGTTGGTGGAGTTTTGCCCACAGCCGGCTGCAGGGCTTGGTGGGAGCCAGGGCAGAGGGCCTGGCACTGCTTGGGGAGTTTCACTGCTGGTGGCCCTGCTGCGTCTGTCTGTCTCCAGGCCACGGTGGTCTGTGACCTGGTGCTGCTCTACCTGGATGCGAAGGCTGACTTCTATTGGAAGGAGAAGTTCGAGGAGGTAAGGATGGGGCCATGGAGAGGTGAGGTTGGAGTGATTTAATTATTTTCTGCCCCTTGGTTAAAACTCAGTGCTCAAGATCTGGGAAAACCCCGGTGGAGAATTCTTAGCCTTCGACTCTCGGGCTTGGTGTCTGGTCTGCACTGAACCTGGCAGAGGTGAAGCTGTCACAGGTTTAACGCCATCGGGCAGCAGAGCGGCGGAGAGGGACCCAGCCGGTGCCCAGGCTGCAGGGACGGCGGTACCGCGACCTGAGCCGCAGTTAGACAGCAAGGAGTCCCTGAGGGCACCTCGCCCAGCTCCACGTCTGTTCACCCTCTTCCGAACTCCCGTGGAGGGAGCGCAGCTCCTCGGGGCGCACCTCCTGCGGTGTCAGTGCCCGCGCTGCAGTTCAGCAGCCAGGTTTTGTTGCCGTGTGCGGTTCCTGCTTTGGCACTGCCCAGCCCCGGTGAATCTGGGGGTCACAGGGTATGGGCTGCCAGGACCCCGCGCAGTAGGAGAGCTGCCAGGACCCCGCAGAGCAGGAGAGCTGCCAGCCCTAGCTGAGATCGTCTGTGGCTTTGGCCAGGTTTGAGAAGCTGCTGAGGACAGAGATCCCCCAGCTCCTCGTGAACTGCCCCAGGGCTGCGCCCTGTACTGGGGGAGGAAAAAAGATGTTCCTAATGCCTGGTCTCAGGTCACGAGTGGAGTGGGGGTCTCGGACAGTGAATCTGGTCATATGGAACGGAGCAGAGCCATGCCCGACCACCTGCCTGAGCTGTCACCTTGTCTCTGGTGTACACCGAGATGCCCCTGTTCACTTCACAGGCAAAAGCCCCTAAAGGCAAGACTGAGGCTGCAGCCTAGGAACGTCGGGAACGCTCTGCCACAAGCACCCTTCCCTCTGGAGAGAGCTCCAGGTAGATACGATGGGGACATGGCTGTAGCCCAGGTGGAGGTGGGCCAGTTCTCCTGGCCTGAGCGTGCGCTGCTGGGGTTAGGGTCTGCCTTTCCTGGAGAAGCGTTTGCATCAGCAGAAGTTCTTGGTTCCTGTAGCACAGAGCCCTGCCACCTGCAGCTTCCAGCGCTGGCCGGCTGGGGACCGAGCAGAGCTGTGCTGGGGAGCTGCTGTGGGAACTCGAGCTTGCTGGGAAGCAGCTGGCCCATGCTCAGCACAAGAGGCTTAAAGCACTTCACGCTTCTTCACCTTCCAGATCGCCGTGGGCCTTGACTTCCCCTGGCAAACAGGGACACAATGAAATAAAGCTGCTCAGATAGCAGGAGGTGCTCTGCTCTGGCTCTAGCCCTGGGGGTGGCTGTGAAGGGTTTGTGGTGCCAGTCTTGCACCTTGCAGCTCCCTGCATCCTTCCTTCCAGGTGGGATGGCTTCACGGAAGACCCTTCGAGCTCCCCAGGGAGCAGCGGGGCTGCCCACCCCTCGGCTGTGCCCAAGGCAGCTGCCCTGGGCTGGTGTCTGCGGGGGTTGGAGTGGCTCTGTGCTTGCTGGCAAGGGCTGATGCTCAGCAAGGACAAGCACAGCCCTGGGGTGAGCATTTTGGAGGTGCTGAACCCTGTGCTCCCACCTGCCCCAGGCTCTGTCAGACTGGTGCAGGGCAGGGAGAGGCTGGGTCCGTGCCTGGGGGGTGATCTGGTACCTCACAAGCCACCGAGCTGCCCGGCTCGAAACCATGGTGTGTGGAGGCACAGCGGGGCTCTGAGTACCGTTTAATGCTCCCTGCTAGGACTGGCCGTGTGGCATGGAGGGGTCCTGCAGCATCACCCCTGCTCAGCTGCCTGCCCCACTGTGCCCCTCGGCCCCGGCCATCCCCTGCCACCCTCCCTGAGCTGCCACAGGTAGAACTGTGCTGCCAGCTGCTTGGTCATGGTCTTCAGTGTGAGGAAGGCAGCCACGATCTCAGCGAGGAGGAAGGCCAGGAAAAGGCTGTGCACGGCCACCTCCAGCGGCAGGTGGACGATGTGGCTGTCCGTCAGCAGGAAGAGCAGGATGGGGAGCTGGATCAGGAGGGAGAGGAGGAGGAACGCGGCCAGCTCGGGCACCTGTAGGAGCAGAGGCAGGTGGTGGGGTGGGGGGACCCTCTCTGCTGCAGGAGCATCGGCTGCTCAGCTGGCCTCGGCACCTGGGGACATCCCTGCCGCGGGGAGCTGTGCCTGGGTGCAGTTGGATGCCACCAAGCCCGGTGCTGGAGCATTGCACACACAGCGTGGAGAGGGATACAGCAGGAGAGCAAGTGGGTCCCCTCCGTCCCCTGCCTGCACGTCCTGCCTGCAGCTGCCATTCCCTCCCAGGACAGCTCCAGGCAGGACTCCAGGAGGAACGGGCAGCGACAGGGCACTCGGGTCCTGAGCAAGGGGACATCCAGCACCGCCACAGCTCCCCAGGCCGGTCTGTCCCCCACCGAGCCCACGCAGAGAGATGGTGCTTACCTTCTCCTGCAGGTTCCCCACGTAGCCCAGGTAGAGGCGGGAGCCTTCAGCCAGCGAGAGGATGAGGAAGGCAGTGACCAGCAGGACCTGGTAGTGCTGAGGCAGCAGGTGGTACTGGAACAGGGCACAGCCTTGTCCCAGCCAGCCCCGGTGCCCCGTGCCCTGCTCCCCATGCTCTGCCAGCTCCCACCCGTGCTGGAGCCCAGCCCTGCCCACTCTGCCCTCCCAGTTTAGGCTTCCCTGCCTGGATGGGTCAGCGGTTGTTCTCACGGTTCCCATTTCTCGGAGCCGGAGGTGAGCCATCTTATCTCGCGGGGAACAGAACTGTGCATGGGGACCCACTAGCGCTGAAGAGGCTCCGCTCTGCCCGGCTCAGCGTGGCCCCTGCGTGCCCAGGGAGGCTGGGCAGGAGCCACGTGCCCACGGGACGGTACCTTCAGCTGCAGCATCGTCCCCTCGGCCAGGCACCAGACCGGGAAGTACCAGACGTTGAAGTAGAGCATCATCTGGAGCGGCAGGCTGGCCAGCACCTCGTGGGCTAGGCAGGGTGGGCAGGGGTGGGCAGGGCTGCCCAGCACCCCCGGCCCGGGGTCTCGCTGCCCAGAGCGAGTCCCTGCCTCGCAGCCCGCGCTGGGAGTGATGGCCCCTGCCGTGCCTGAGGGAAGGCTGGGCAGCAAGAGCTGCTGTTGGCAGCCAATGCACTTATTTTTGCTCCCTCTCATCGGTGGGTGGGTGCAGGGACCCTTCGGGCACCCGGCACCCAGAGGCACCCGGGTGCTTCGGTGCTGCGCTGAGCAGGCTCGTGGTGGCAGAGCCACAGCGAAATCCCCCCAAACCCCTCTGCGGCCGAGCCCCGGTGCCCGTACCTGGGTGGTGGGTGCGGGGAGTGCCACTGTCCTGCGTCTTGTTGTTGGTGAAGAGGGAGCTGCTGAACGCTGCCAGGCCCCGGCGGAGGCTGGGGGGCAGAGGGGTGTGCGCAGCCATGGCTGCTCGCCCCAGCCTGCCTCAGCCAGGATTAGCCATAAGGTAATTAACGGGATAACGGGTCAAGCTAATGCGCAGGGCTGCCCGGCCATTGGCTCTCTGTGCACAGGGCTGCTGAGCCGGGAGGAGAATGTGGGGAAAGAAAATTCCCCCCCACCCCCCCCCCGGGACAGCAAGCCCACGCGGGAGCCACAGGGATGCAGAGCCTCTCCTTCCCCCCTCCCCCCAGCAGCTTGCGGGGGCAAGCAGCAGGTCGTCCCCATCACCATGACAGGATGCGGCAGTGTCCCCAGCCCGGACACCCCCCAGGCAGTGCTCTGCTCCGTCGCAGCCTCTGCCAGCCGGGTTGTGTCAGTGTAATTATCGCTCAGAACTCCCTGACAGAGGAGGATGCCCAGGAGGGGATGGTGCTCTTTGCCAGAAATGCTGCTTCGAAGCCTGCAGACTCGTGGAGCATTGCACCCATCACTGCGAGCTCCCCTGCTAATGCGCCGCCCCCGTGGGTCTCCCCGCTGCTCAGTGTCCCCAGGCCCACCCAGGCTCGGGGGTCCTGGGGAGGGCAGTGGGGGCTGGGGTCTGTGAGAGAGTGGTTGAGCCAGAGACCAACGGCAGAGAAAAGGGAAGGTGCTCTGGGGCCTTCATGGTTAGTCCCACCCAACAGGCATGGCCTCATCTCACCATCTTCAGCCTCCAGCCCATCCCAGGAGGTGCATCAGAGCAGCTGCTGCAAATATTGGGAGAGAGTATTGTAAATGTGGTCCTTAAGGGCCAGGCGCTGGCTGGGGACATGAGAAGAGCCTTGGAAGGAATCAGAGATGATCCAGATCCCAAGAATACTACTGCTTTAATTCACAGGGGGAGAATCCAATTAAAAATATAAATCCTCTTGCTTTGGGCTCAGGGTAAAACACTGACTGCTGGGCAGAAACCTCCCCCAGGACAGAGCACTGGAGCCTCTCCAAGGCGGGGGGGGTCTCATCCCCCGGCTCTGCCAGGCTGACGGAGACAGGGCTGTGGGCTGGCCAGGTGCACTCCTGAGCTGGGGACAAGGCTCTTCTTCCGGCAAGCGGCAGAAAACACGACATGGAAAGCTGAGATGAGAAATGCAGCCTTGTCACTAGGCAACAAGAGGAACCGGTGACGAAGGCTGGACGGCAGCCAGAAATACTCTTCTGGCCACTATTCCTTGAGTATTGTCTCAGGAGCAGTGCTAATCCTGCGATAACCGTGGAGGAGGGGGACATCACAAGGCTGGCTGGAGGGACAGCCACCAAGCCCGGGGGCTGCAGTCTGGCTGTCGCACCTCTCCAGGGAGCCCCCGCTCCGCACCCGGGGGACAGCCCAAGAGCTGCCAGTGCCCAAGCCCAAACTGAGTCCAAGAGATGGGGAGCAGCGCTCCAGCCCCTTGTCTGCTGCGGGATGGGGAGACGCTGCGTGTGCTGGGACAGGGACCGATGAGCTCCAGAGCCCTCGGCGTGGGCAGGGACCCACCTCTGCTGGGGGGGGCTGTGCGGGACAACCAGCCTGCAGAAGGGAGAATGCAGAACACAAACGCAGGCTGCACAGAGACCGCCCAGCGCGACCTCATCTCCCTGCCCCCCCCAGGTGCTCCCCAGGGCGCGTGGGCACAGGGAGAGCCATGGCAAGCGCGGCAGCCTTGAGGCGAGGGAGCGGATGTCAGGCTCCACGAGGATGCACGTCGGAGCTCTGCTGGGAGCGAACAGGATTTGGGAAGGGGCAACGTGCTTGAGATCACAGAGAGCAACGAGAGGCACTCCCACTGTATATGGGGGCAAGGGACGTGCTGGGGCAGACCCGCCTGGGGACCCCCAGCCTGTTGGCAGCGTCTGCAGCCATGCGGTGCCTGTGCCCACTGCCAGTGCCAAACCCCGCTCTCTTTGGGGGCTGCTTTTCCAGCATCCCATAGGAATTGCAACAGCAGAGTCCCAGCCCGGTAGGCACCGGGGCAGAGAAGCCGTCGGTGGTCTGCTGGGAAGGTGAGTGAGTGGTGGCAGGCGCTGGGTTCATCCGAGTCTCAAAGGGAAATGACTCCGCCGTGGTGCTCCCGCTTGTCCGCGGAGCTGCCATTCCATCTACCCACGGCGAGCGCAGCACCAGGAGGGTGCAGCCACCAGCAGCCTTAGGAGCCTTTCCCAGTTAGCCAGGACATATCTCCAGTTCTAAAAACGGGAAAAAAGCAGCAGCAGTGAGATGTTTCCCAGCGCGTGCAAGCAAATGTGCTCAGCGTGCCTGGGCACTGGTCTGGGTACTGGTCTGGTCACCCGTCACCGGTCCCCATCCCAGCACCCGTGCTGCTCTGTGCAGAGGCACAGCCAGCCCAGGCAGGAGGGCAGCACCCCTTCCTCCACCCTCACTCTCATACCAATAAAACTGTCCAAAATCTCACGTGCAGACCCTCAATTCCATGTAATCCCCCAGCATGGCTCCCGCCACCCCTAGCCCCATCACCCAGCACAGCGGCATCGCCCCACGCAGAGGGAGCTGCAAAAGAATTTCACAGCCGTAACCAGTGTCCCCTCACACGAACTGGGGACAAGGCCCAAGCTGGGGGCTGGGCTGTCCCTCCTGCCAGCCCTTCATGCCCAGCACACCCGGGACCCCAAACCGAACATACTTGCCATGACGGACAAACAGCCTAAAAGGTGCGAAAGCAGCAGGAGACAGAGAGAGAAAAGACATTCAGGTTTTGGTGGTCCGGCTTCCTCCAGGCTCGCCAAGCCCCATCATGGGGGCCAGCAGCTCCCCCCACCGCCAGGCTGCCCATGAGATGCCACCTCCCTCCCAGCCACAAACCGGGGGGGCCAGCAACCATTTCCCGATGTACTGGAAACAATGGGCACAACCCTGCCCTAGTCATTGGTGCCTGGGTGGACCTGGACATGCGCCCTGTCCCAGGGGTGCCTGGGGGTGTCTGAGCTGGCCTGGGGCTGCCCGGGGGCTGGGAGTGCTTGTCTCCCCGAGCTTTTAAAAAAGTCTGCTTTTATTCCAGATGTGGAAATACGCCAGGGACAGGGACCCACATTCGTCCCTCAGCTCTGATTCCTGCTCTAATGGCTCCTTCCCAGCTGTTTTCATCTCCCCAGCACTTGCCTTCCAGCACAGCATGTTCTGCACTCCCCCTCTGCACGCAGGGGGTACACTCTTTCTTGTGCAAAGTCTTCAAAACAAAGTGAAGGGAGAAAAATGCACTTTGCCTATGAGCTACATCCCAAGGAAATGGAAGCTGAGACACCAAGCGCCGGTGTCCCAGCACCGCGAGCTCTCCAGCTTTGCTCTGGCAGAAGGCTGTGCACAAGCAGCACACCCAGCCCCTCTGTGTCCCCTCGAGTGACTGGGTGCCCAGCCAGCAGCAGGCAGTGCCGTCTCGGTGACGTGCCAGCGCCCGGAGGCAGCGAGCACCACGTTCCCATTGGGTCTGTGCAAGGATTCGGATGCTGGTGTTTAAGACAAAGACCCGGTGTGTGGGATGCCAGACCTGGAGGCAGCACTTGGGGGGATGGAGTGAGCAGGGCAGGAAGAGAGATGCAAGAAGCGTATGAAGTGGGGAGCAGTGGGAAAGAGCTGCCCAGTGCCCACCGGGGTCCTGCCTCGGGCTGCTCAGCCCTGCCCTGCACCCCACGGCTGTGCTCGGCCCCTGCCCTGGCACTGCTGGTTCCCACAGTGCGTCTACTTACTCCACATCGCGCTTTCGGATGGCCCTGCCAGCAGCCAGGACCTCAGCCACCTTGGACACGATAGGGTCGTAGTTCATGCTGGCCACAGCCACCACCTCGTCGCTCCTAGGGCCGGGCAGAGCAGAGCAGTTAGGGCAGCCCCGGGCAGCCACTACTCCATCGCCCGAAAAGCAACGTGCTGGAGAGAAGCAGGAAGCAAAGAGAAACAGCCGCTGCTGCAGGGCCAGGACCCGTCCCAAGGCGTGAGCACCACAGGGACTGTGCCAGCGGTGTGGGACAAGGGACAGGAGAGTGCTCGGAGCTGGCACTGCAGGCTGGCCCCATGGTGGTCTCACTGGTGCTCACATGCGGGTGTGGTGAGCATCACTAGGGTGCCCAGAGGACAGAGACAGCTCTGGGGCTGTCATATTTGAGGGCTGCTGCTGTGATTTAGAAGAACTCTGCTTTCTGAGCCTGCATCTTCTCTGCTGCAATGCTTGATGTCCCACCTGATGTAAACGAGGTCCTCCACTCTCCCCAGCACAAGAACCCATTCCCTAGGGATGTAACTCCAATTATATGTGCAGGGACTCACAAGTTTTCTTTACAGAAGACAGCCAGTCTCCTTCCAAGACGCTTGCAGCAGTACCTGATGACGCTGCAGTGCAGATTCCACCTTCTCCTGTTGACCCATGTTCAGAAACACAAACTGCCAAGGAGAACCCTGTCCCACCATGAACCACAGCCTGGGGAGACCCTACAGGTGGTTGTTTCCATCACACAGGGCCTCGACCTTGGCTACTCCACCATTGCTTGACGCCTCCGGTGCTCAGCACACCATGGGGCTGAGGCTTCAGGACTCCTGGGAGGCTCTGCACCACCTTCACCCCACACCACATGGTCTTGAAGCTTCAATGGTTTCCTTTACATTTGGTTTCTTGAGCACAGACAGCTCCCAGCTGGGAAGCAGAAACTGGCTGGAGAGACCTACCCATCAAAACCAGGGGCAGATGTGCTGCTCCAAGGGCATGAGGAACCAAGCCGTGCAAGGGAAAGGAACGGAAGACGTAATCCCACCAGCCACCCACTGGCTCAGCCTCAAGCCCAGCCAGTGCCTGACTTGACCAGCCGGGAAGGCGAATGCAGCCCAGACACTTCTGTCAGCAAGACATGGGGTAGCTGGTCCTTTTGTGAAATAACTCACAGGGCGCTGGTGAGATGGAGCATCCCACATCAGCAGGGGCTTTTAAACATTTGTTTGTCAGATGAGGAAGCCAGGAAGAATCCCTCTTTTCCAAAAGGTCTTTAGAGGCAACAAGAGTGCCCTTCCTGAACCTGAGATCTGGAGCAATCAGAAGTCCTGGCATAAAGGCTGAGGGAAGATGGAGCACTGTGGATGAGCACCACGTCTACACGGTCTTCCCCTCCTCTGCAGGGTTCAACGTAACGGAAGTGGGGAACCATGAAGAAGACGACTACAGCAATTCCCTGGACCTCCCAAGATCGCCAAGATCTTAGGGGTGGGATGACATAGGTCTGTTCTGGCTGAGGTGCTACGGTGAACAGTGTCCCACGGGGACATCTGCAGAGCACTGTCCCGTACACCTCCAGGCACAGGGCCTCACACTGATCCCTCCACAGCTCACACAGCTCTAAATGAAGATAAGTAAACAGCTTTCTTCTTCAGACTCCGGGGAAAAAAGAGCCTTATCGTGAAAGTTGGTGCTGAGGACAGGCTCTGGGAGTGGAAACCACCAGCAGTTCATGCAACAACCAAGAGAGCACGCACCAGAAGTGTCCACACCATCGGCTGGGCACGGCAGAAAGAAGCAGGAGGGGACAGTCGATTTGGGACAGTGTCCTCAGTCCAAAAGCATTAGCACCAACCAGAACAACAACCACCAAACAAGAAAAAGAGGAAGAAGTGCTCCCGGTGACCTCTCACAGAAGCAGAGACAGGGACTTGATTACAGCTGAGCAAAGCAGCGGGAGATGCACTGGCTGACCCCTGGCCAGCCTCCGCTCCCCCAGTACCTCCGGCTCTCAGCGCAGGATGCCCTCCTGGTGCCCAAAAGCCATCTGCGGGAGCCCCTCCTGGGTGGCAGAACAACGCAGCGCTCAGCAGCGATCCCCGCCGCCGGGGAGCTGCTGCCCACCGAGCCTGGCTTTGCTGCACACCGGCAGGTCTCCCCGGGCAGCCCTCACCCCTGGCGGCACGCCGAGCATGGGGCTGCTGAACCGAGCAGGGATTACGCTCCTTGCTCGGGGCTTTTCTTTTGAACAGGCTCTACAGATGTTTAATTAAAGCAACCTGACATTTCCTTTCTAATTAGTGTTGGGATAAATAGCTAAATGCTCTTGGTATGGAAAAGAGGTTTCAAAGAAGATTATTTGCTGGGAAGAAATGTGTGCTGGTGTGGCTGGTGGATGCCCAGCCCTGTAATGCTGCGTTCACTGCATGCAGGGGACTGCCAGCAAGGCCAGGGGACCCGAGACGGGGCAACACCACGGCTGCGGAGCGGCTTCGCGGGGGACGCAGCAGCAAAAGTACCTACAATTCTGCAAACCACTGCAGCAAAACTGCCAAAAATGGGGTTTTATCTTCCCCCATCTCGCACTCGCTGAGCAAACTGTGTATTTTAAAATGCTGCTCTGGCAGTTATGTGATTTAAATGCACTTCCGAACATGGAGAGGGTGGGGAGTGCCAGCCCCGCGGCTGTGGCTGAAGAAGGGGAATGTCCCGGTGCAGCAGCTCTCCCCAGCACAGGTGGTGCCTTGGCACAAACCCACCCTTTTAGGCAATTTTGGCCAAGGTGCCAGCAAGCTTAGAGGTGCATCCACATGTAAAGGGCCCCTGTGTGCCGGAGGATGCTGGAGCCCCATTGCCTGCAGCAGGTTTTTTATCTGAGGTGCACAGGCACCAGGAGAAGCAGAGGGCAGGGGACAGAGGGGCAGCGAGCCCTGGTGAGGTGATCTCTGCAGAAAAGTAGCTGGCTCCTGCCCAGAGCTCCCTCCTGATCCCTGACTGAATGCTGCTGCCGAGTAGTTTGATTGCTGAGTCGGGCAGACCTTCGCTTCCCTGGTTTCACTCTCCTCATCCTTAATATTAGAAATCACCTGAAGAAAGTCTCCGCGCGTGAGGAGGCTCTGTGGCCATTGATTTCAGATTGGGACGGGACAAAGGCAACAAAAGAATAAACAGCAGCAAGTATTCTGGGGATAAATTCATGGTGCACGGTCTTGCCAGTCTAAACTGCTCAAGAACAGCAGAGGCAACACATCCCAGCTGTCAACACATCTCGGGAAAGTTTTCCCAGAGAGGCTCCCAGCCTGGGGCAGAGCTGGGTTTCACTACAGGTGTAACAAAAGCTTCCGAACTCTTGCTAACCTTCACAGCTTGTTAATAGACAGAAGAGTTTTTTGAGCTTAATTTGTCAAACCAGAAGCAGAAACAGTGATGCCTGAGCTCCCAGCCCATCCCTGGTCACAAATCACTAATCAGTGATGAGACGGGAAGGAAATCTTTGATGGGAATTACCGGCAACAAATTAATAGAAGCCATTATCTGCTCTCAGATACGATGTGAATAAATGTAAGTGCCAACATCTGGCAGACGTTCGGTCCAAAAAGCAGTTTAACTTGCTCTATTCATAGCACGTTGTTTCTTTGGGACCTTTTATTAGTGTCCTGCAACCTTAGCGTCCAGAGAGCAATGAAACCGAATGAAAAGTTCCAGCAAAAATATGTTCCATCCTAGAAGAACAAGCTGAGATGAATGCCTGTGTAGGAAGGTGGAGAAAAGAAACACTTACTTGGTATAAAATGCCACAAACTTCAGTTCGTCTAAATCTCCCTGAATGACAACATCATCGAATCCTTCCCCGTGGCCTGGAAGGCAGAGAAGAAGAAGTGGATTCAGCAACAATTCCCCTGGATCCAGCTCCAGCCCCTAAGACAGAGTGTTTTAATCCAGAGCTACACGAAGAGCATGCTGCAGTCACCAAGAGAGCAGCACCAGAAGACGAGGGTACCAAAACGCACCCGTTCTCGTTCAGAGAAGTGCAAGTTCAGGGATACTGTCTCTGCTCATGCTGGGCCATCCCTCGTGACCACAGCCATCCCTCTGGCCCTGCACACCATGGCCGTGAGCAGACAGGTTTCAGAGGACACACCAAGACCCTCAGGAGCCAGGAAGGGAAGCAGACCCGAGGCAGAGGCTCGCCCGGAGAGTCCACAGCAGGGGAGGCGGCTGTGACTTCTCTACCCCAGAACACCTCCACCAGCACAAACTCTGCAGCAGCCTTGGGGAGCCCCTTACCCGCGTATCGGATGCTCTTCCCGAACATAGCAGTCCACAAACACGGGACTGTGCTGATCTCCATGCCATGGGCCAGCATGTTCAGCGCAGCTATACGGCCTGCAAGAGAGAAGCAGCAGAATAAGCCAGGAAGCTCCGCGCCAGGGCAAGCATTGTGGTCTGCCCTCAGGTCGCAGCACAGCATTGACATCTCTAGTCCCAGACTATAGGAAAACCAAGACCTTCTGCTTAGGCTAACAAACAAACAAACACACAGCAGCAAACACCAACAAGGAAACGCCTCGCCTCGTCCGAGGTGGGGCTCGGAATCCTCCCTGCAGTGCGGCTCCTACAGACTCGTCTCCTCTGCTGGCATGAGCAACGTGCTCGTCAGCCTGTTCCAACCCAACCCCTGCGGCAGTGACAGAGCTGAGAGCTTGCAGAGCTCCCACCACAAGCAAGGATGGGATGGATAAACCTCCGGAGGGCACGGAGACTGCTAGGGCACAGTCCCTGCCACAGAGGCATGTCTGGACCAGCACCAAAGGCGTCTGTGTCCAAAGGCTAACGCTGGAGGTGTGGTTCCAAAGCCTCTCACCCAGGGCACCCACCCAGAGGCCAACTGCCCCACGGGGCCGTGGCCTTGGAAAGCTTGAGGGCAGCCGATCACGCCAGGGTTTCCAGCCTTGCTGGCGTGAAGGGAAGGAAGGTCTCAGCTCTGCAGCGTGCTCCCGGGCCAGCCCAGCAGCGTGGGCAGCCCAGCTGGGGATGTGAGCCCGAGCTAACATTAGGATGTGAACTCCTAAGTGTCCTGGGGCAAGAAGATTTGGCTCCTGCAGCGACTGCAGGTGCCAGGGAGCACACAGTATATGGGAAAGCCTGTCCCTGGGCACCTCTGTGTTTGTAACAAGGCATCGTTAGGCAACGCACGCCAAGAAGGCTGACAAACGAAGGTATATTGGGCAGGATAAAACATACCTGCTTCAAAATGTTTAATACAAGTACCCAGTTTGTGCCTTGGCAGTTGTCTCATTCTCTTGCTAGAGAGCTTGGGAATTTCCTGGGGATCTGGAAAAGGCCCTTCGCATAAGCAATTTGCTGTTGCAAAGCAAAGGGCCTGAAAAGCACCTACCGTGCATATGGGCCATCTGCCAGTGAGGGACGTTCACCTTCTTATTATTCCTCAAGGCCAGCGGGAACGTGACAGCGTCACCGGCTGCAAAGACTCCGGGGATGTTGGTTTGCATCATCTGCAGGGAAGAAGCAAAGTGTGCATTGGTGGGGTTTGCACCCTACGCAAACAGAAACAGGGAACTGCTCTAGAGCTGCCACGGTCCCCAGGAACACAGGGACAGGCCTCTGCTCGGCTGTGGGACCCCCAGGTGGGACTTGAGGTAGCGTTCCTCAGTTTCAAAGCAGACCTCACGGGCAGGGACCCACAGCATCCCTCTGCCAGTGGGTTACTTGTTAAAAAGCTGCACAGACCGGCGTCCCGGAGCCCCTCTTAGAAGACTGGGGTCTGTCGGTGTTTGCAAACAGAGCCTGGCTTATTGCACATATGAGTAATAAGCGCAGGGGTGGGTGGCAATGAGCTCCTGCACCCCCAACATGCTCCTCGCTCACGGCATACACTGCTCATCAGCACCAACACCGCTCCCACTGGAGTCACTGGTGGTGGGGAGGAAAGATGAGATCCTTTGGGATCCTTGGAAAAGTGGATCTTTCACCACATCTTTCCCTCCAAAATATCCGCACCATTCCAGGACAGCTCAGAGCCGGACCAAAGCCACAGCATCCAGGGCTGGGGTTTGCAATCCCCTCATTTACAGGGGGGGGTCCCAGGCACTCCAGCGTGATGCTCCCAGCACCTCAGCAGATGAAACGCCCCTGTACAGCAGTTCGGAGCACCAGGGAAGCTAATCTCGGAGGAGAGCAGACTCGGCTACTCCTGCTCTCCCCCCTGGCAGGGGCTGCCCCCCGGGCTCACCTTGTTGACCACGACGAAGCCTTTGGAGTCGATGCTGATGCCACTCTGCTTGAGAAAGCCCGTTGCCGGGACGGCGCCTGCGGGAGAGGGCAGGGGCTGCTGGTGTGGTAGCTGGGCGTCTGCGCAGCCCCGGGAGGCTGACCCCGAGGCCAGCAGACCCCCCCCTGCCCGCACAACCCGTCTGCCCCACGGGAAAGGCAGCGGGCTGCTCCGGGAGCGGGCAGCGGAGCCAGGCACCCTACAGACCCCCCACTGCACCACGCCCTGCACCCCCAGGGTCCCTACCGCCCTCCAGCCATCAGTGCGCCCCTGTAATCCGCCCACCACCTTTTTTCTAGTGCTTGAAGATAATTTTCAATCCACTTCTCTTTTATTGGCATTTTGTAAAAAGTATATTTAAAAGGGAGCCCTCGGGTTTGCAGACAGGGCTCCTCTGCCTCCCCCAAAGTCTGCACCTTTTCTTCAGCTTTCATTTTCCTTTTTCAATCTTTTTTTTCACTAGCCTTCACAAATTGGAGTAGTCAATAAAACAACAAAAGCAGAATTCAACTAATTCTGTGATTCTTCCAGTCTGCAATATTTTGAAAAGCTACAGAGTGAGAAAGGATCTTTTTTTCCCCCAAGTGTAAAGGAGAAAAATACCCTCTTCTACAGCAGTGGCAGCAATAAAAAAACAACAGAGGAAAAATAAGTTCTGTTTGGGAAGGCTTTAGAAAAAACAACTTGAGAGGATGAAATTGGTTTGAATGGGTTCTTCTTCTGGAAAAAAACTAAACCATTACTGTTTTCCAAATATATTTGCATTATGG
>Ga0181612_131391_pt1 | contig 14436 bp, 8 predicted proteins | sample HoacroProtozoa21_FD_119630 | JGI IMG/M metagenome (GOLD analysis project Ga0181612, IMG submission 119630) | Hoatzin crop microbial communities from Cojedes, Venezuel. Combined Assembly of Gp0051906, Gp0051904, Gp0051908 | reverse complement strand
GGGGGGGCAGGGGGGCCGGGCCGCGCCAGCCGCCTGGGAGGGAGCCGGGCCAGAGACACGGGCTGCAGAGGCAGCCCGCCCCGCCAGCCAGAGACTGGCAGCGGGGAGCGCCAATTAAGAAAGCACCGTGTAATTAAGCGGAGCCCCGTTCCGGCTGACGGCGGGTCTCTCGCAGGCCCCAGCAGGCGAGAGGGCGCTCGGTACGGGCGGCGGCACACGGCGAGGGGACGGGGCTCTGCAGCAGGAGGGGACGGGCCGGCTTCCTACGACAAGAACAGTAAAACAATAGTAATAATAGTAACGATTATAAAGCTTCTGGAGGGTGAAATTCTCTCTTCTATACAGGCAATATTGTTCACTCATCCCTATCCATCAGTTCCAAAAAAATACTATTTAAACCCATCGGGATATAAACAGCATTGCGCTGTCAGGGGATGTTTAAAACCACCAGACAACAAAGCGTTGGAAAAGCCTGCAGGTTTAGTCACAGCCAGCTCTAAAGCGCAGTTTTTCTCTTTGCCCTTACCTTGCTTTTACAATATAGCCAATTAGAAGAGATCACGGCTCTTCCGAGGTTCAGCATAGCAAATAAAAGACACCCAGTTACACATTGTTCAGCAACCCGACTGCACTATTAAATGTATCAGTATGTTTTGTTCCTAGTTTAGGAGAACTTACTCCTCTGCCACAAAAACTTCCTGAATAAGTATAGGGTCATGGCTGGGAGTTCACTGAGGTAGCTCCTCTGACTTGGGGAAAGCAAATGTCTTGCGAAATTAAACAAACAGAATTCTGTCTGGCTCATTTGGGAGTGGTGCTGATAGGCTCTTAAAGAATTCCTGTGCAGCTCCATTTTTCTAAAAGAATGTTAGCCCTGACATGGGAGCCCTCTGGGATACGTGAGAAAGTACCAGATATGGGGAGCAGGAAAGGAACTGCAAGTTTTTTAAAGGCATACCTACAGAATGCAATCACCTCCACAGAAAAACAGAATCTCGAGGTTCCGCTTACATGAAAATGTCCAGTTGATAAGCTTTGTTTGTATCAAGATGACCCTGTATCCATGGGGCTGAACTGGCTGATGGCTATTTAAATTTTTCTTTCCTTGTAGAGAGAATATGAAAAGTACAGACATGTGTAAACATGCCTGCTATACCTTTCATTAACAATTTCAATTGCTTGGAAATTTCTGTTTCAGCTGGCTAAGAAAGAGTGGCTTGGAAATCAAACAGCTTGTACAGTCTCTCCCTCTTTAACTGATATGTGAAGAAAGGCTGCACACAAATTATTTCTGCATACTGAAAAAAGAAGGCAGCACAAACTTTGCTTTTCTGACGTAATACCAATTCTGTAATGCTACTTGTTACCTTGTTCGTTTTCCACCACAGCGGCTATCTCATCTCTCTTGCTAACAAATGGTGCAGGAACTCCCTAGCATCAGCTTTATGTGCTTCTAGGGAGTACCTACTGCACTCGTTTTGAAGTCTGTTAATTTAGTCAGGCTCTTTAGAAAATGAAGACAGCCAACACAAAGAACCAGAGAAGGATATACTGTTTTTGAAATTCACTACTCCTCCTATGAGTAGGTGATGTTGCACTTCAAGCTGACTGACAATATGGTATCGTTTCCCAGAGCAAGGCTGGAACCCATTTATATCACGACGTTTCTGACATGTCATACATCCCTTGACATAGGCAGAAATCTGCTTGGAGAAGGACCTGCTTTTTTGTGCATGGATTGGGCTGGTCAAAGGGAGTTCACACTGTTGACTCTGCCAACGGACAAAAGTGTAGGTGGATATATTAATTTGGAAAAACTTCAAACAAACCCTTGGAGTTACTTTTCCTTTTCTTCTTCTTCTTCTTCTTTTTTTAAAGGAATAAGCAGGAAATTACACCTAACTTTATACTACAACTGGTTCTACCAGTTCTATGAAAACATGGCTCTTCAAAGATGATTAAGGATTCAAATTAGGACAGTCAGAGTAAACTCATAGGGCTGTATGTGTCATTTGAAAAGTGGAGTGTTCCCTCATAGGGAGGCAAATATAAATAAAATACAAACTAATTTCCCAAAGCTCTCCAAGACCTCTGCAACCCTTGTAAAATGGGAAGGTTCATTCAGGACAAGGGGAGCAGCAACATGAGTGTGGCAAATCATCAAAAAATAGGAAACTGAAAACATCTGTATTCACACGGAAAATAAATAAGTCAATAGATACTGATGAAGTTAGGTAGGTTATACCACTACAGTTAGGGTATTTTATCCTGTAAGGGTCTCCAAGAGCTTTGCACTAAGGAAGCTGGGGGACAGTATTTCTCAGAAGTGTATAAATGTCAAAACTTCCCCTGAGGGAACTGGTCATAATATGCTCCAGCCATAAGGCAAGAGAAGGCCCTAAAATGGAAGGTAGGAATCCTGACGGTCAGTTCTTTGCACAGCTCAGTGGGCAGCCAACGAGTACAGAAATACCCCTGAACATGCCAGTCATGCTTAATGAATACATCCTCTAACTCTGTAAAAGGTTTTCCCTAACATTTCTAAGGTAATGGTGAACAGCATTTTAGCTTTTACAATTAAGAATTATGGGATGACTAGTTGGGAAATTAAGCTTTGAGTTCTTCTAAAATTATTTTAGTAATTTTCCTTTTCAGAACTAATATGTTTCTGTCCCATTTGTCATTCAAGAAACTTGTGAACTCCTTAAGGGTAAAAGTATTTATAGTACAATCTTCTGCACCTGCCCTGATCTATAATCCAAGGGTCTACTCAGATATCACACCAAATGCTAAGAAGCTCATGACCTAACTTATGACCTAAGGTCTTAAAATAACTGAGAATGTCTTCCCCCCCCCATATCCTTTTTTTTTCTTTGCAAGACTCCTTTCACCCTAATTACATTACTGTTATTCACTACTTTTCAGCTGAGCACACATCTCCCAAGGTTTTGGATTGTGTTTCCTTTTTAAATCAGATTTGCTTTAGCTGGTAGTTATGAATTACTAACGTAATTCTCTGGAAAAATAAACAAAAAACAAGTAATGGAAAGACAATTTTAAAAAGTCAGTTTTGGCAAGATGTTTTCCCACATCCTCCTTTTTATAGCTTCAGAGAGTTTTAGGCCAAAAAAGATAAATAGATAATTTAAAACTGTTTGCTTGTATTTATACATTGTTTGATTTATGTTCCACTCAGTGCAGTCTCTATTGAAGTCATTTACTTGAATTTGACTACAGTAATGTGGTGTTTAAAAAATAGTCTTGCAAAAAACCACCCAGTCCACTTTGATTTAAAGCATGCTACTGGTAAAGAGAAAAGAAGAATGCTGAAGAGGACAAGTAACAGATATGGACAAGTAATATGTAATGTTGGGGAAAGGAAAGACTATAATCAAGTGTACCCAAACACCAATCTGAAAAAACCCCCCTGTGAATCGACAAATCCAAAAGGAAGTGACTCTTTCCTAGCGAAAAAGCCCAGTCACAACCTTACACTGGTGCAGAAATTGCATTAAATTTTGTAGATCTGCTCTGGTTTACAATATGCCAAAAGATATCAGACCCAGTTCTACTGAATTCAAGGTGAGAAAAAAGTTGTAGAAAGACCCGCTGTCCTGGACAAGGTGGCCTCTACCTGCAAAAGACATAGTTCCATCCTTGCTCAGCAGTTCATTTGCCAATGCTTTGAGCTATATATAGATTGCATGATTGCAAGCTGTACTGAAGTATAGCTTTGCCGTTTTGTCGGGGATTCTTTTTTTTCCCGGCAGAACAAAGAACAGTTGCCATTGCATATCCTTAACAGATTTACGTTACTGATTTTACTGGTACAGTAACATATGATGACAGTAAATACTGGACCAGAGCAGGAATGGAAAAAAGGAGAGGAGAAACCTAATGATATGTCTGACTTCCAGCCCTTCACACAACAGTACAGAGGGAGATGGGGTAGAGATGTATGGGGGTAGACAGCTATTTCCCTTCTCTTGGCTGCAACTGAAAAAACTGAAAGTGTTTTAGAGTTCATAGCAGGGAATGTACAGCAGTAGCAACTCCTGCAGCACGGAAGGCTAGAAAAGAAAAAGCTTCTCCAGTAAGTGAATCAGCAGAAGCTTCTGGGCTGTACATGTGAGCGCTCCTCTCCGGCCAGGAATTAGCCTTTGTTTTGTGGAAGTTCTCAGTCATCACACAACAAGGCATCAATCTGAATTTGGACAGGATATAGGAAAATACGTCCACATTCATGCAACTTAAATTCAACCTACCTGCCTATGACTGACGACCCAGGACACTAGACAGAAGTCTTCTGAAATTTTTAGCCAAGAAGAAATACCAGCGTGGGGAATTTCTGCTGTGTGAATGTGGCTCTGGTAAAAGCAAATTTTCTGATAGCAAATAGAGCCGTCACTACACTCGATCTTCAGCAATTATTCTATTTCAGTCAAACTGCGTATATAGCTCAAGAAAATAAGCGAGTAATTAAATTGTCAAAATGCATTATATAAGCTTACCAGGTAAAGAGGTTACTTCTGGAAGACAGTAAACTTTCTTATCTGATCTGAATATTCACCTTTATGGTGGGAAGATCCTGAGAACCTAACTGCCTGTGCCTTTAAATAGTGTAAATTTTTGTCAAAAGCTAACCCTACCAGGTCTAGCCAAAGTTTTCTTATTGCCATCAAGACTACACCCACCAGGGAACAAAGAAAATTAAAAAAATAAAAGAAAAACTCTCTACTGGAACCTAGAGAAGTTTTTTTCTCTGATCCAAGTCTATTTTCTGGGAAGCGAGAAAGGGAAGAAAGATGCCTTCAGCCTTATTTTATAAATGATCATACATCATGTAGCAGAACAAATAATACTTTATCCCCTTCACTTCAAGTCTTATGTTTGTACAGCCTGAAACTTGCTGCCACAGCAAGAGAACTGTGAAAGTGTTTAGTCTCAGCTCAGGAATTAAGAGTGTAGCCCAGGTGCTAACTCTGTCCTTCCAACATCTATCTCCATGTATCCCACAACCTTAGCTTGGTCTTTCCTGTCCTCCTCGATGGCAAACATGCATTTCATATCGCTGAGATCTTTGAGCTGGCGACTTGACATGCTAACAACACGACAGATGAACTTCAGCAATAGTAAACACAATAAAGCCAATCCACTGGAATAACAAATACATGTTAATTTGTCCTCTCATTAGTTCCTTATCTTTTTTCTTTGCAACTCTGAAACCTTTCATTAATTATTTGGCAGTTAATGCTTTTCTAGATAAAGAACTTACTTGATGTTCTCATTATCATTCATGCTATTTTTGCTACGGAAAGCTGCTTGGACAGAATTCATGGGTTTGTATAATTTACATTTACACATTCCTTCCTGCCCCAATGAAGTGGAAGAAACAAATTCCCAGATAATTTTCCTGCAATTAATCCTGATTTGAATCTAATTCCTCAAACCTCAGAAGACAAACCTTTATGTCTCAGCGTAAAAACCAAATTACCAGATGCAAAGGGAGTATCTGAAATAAAAAGTTGTCAAGTTCCATGAAGAATACAATTTTTCTTCAGAGACAAATGATTTTGGAGTTAGTTAAAATTATCTCACGTACCATGATGCCAAAATGAATGGCTTTCCATTTGCTTGGGAAAGCTACACAAGAATGTTGCATACAAGACAGCCATGGGCTTGCCATACAACAGCCCTTGGGCAGCAGCAGAGAGAACAGCCTCTGCATGCCCACCACACAGGTACTGTAACAGTTAACACAGTGTCACAAGGTGCGTATTTCAGCATGCAGATGGCAGCTGCAAGTATTAAGACCACTGCAGCTCACAGCTCTGTTTCATTCTGAGGGTAAAATGGCCTCTGTATTGCAAATTTACAGATCAATTTTACTGAGCAACACGTTGTTTTGAAATCTGTCTAGAATCTGGTGTCACACCTCTCCCAGCTAATCACTGGCACTGGAACAGCAGCTTGCAGGTGCCAACAGCAAAACCGTTTGAAGCGGTAATCATCCGCATGTTGATGTGTTTAACATCCATCTCAGCCATCCTGTGGTCTGCATGAACTGTTAATCAATTAGAATTGAAAACTGGCACTCAGATGGCATAGCTGCTACAGCTGGATTAGAGACTAGGAGCCACCCAGAAGCTAAAGTTTCATTAGAAGCTATTTTAACATTCATTTGTCTACAGGGACAACAAGCTTAGCAAACAATTGGACTTTTACTAGAGCCCTCTGCCAGAGTGACTCTTGAAAGTTCACTCCTGAAGTTAACATTTTACAAAGATTCAACTACACGCTTTTCCAGTGCAGCCAACAGTGAGCTTAACCAGAGGCAGAATTCCCCAGTGACCTTTTTGCAAAAGTGTTCCTTTTGCTGATTACAATTTCACTTCAGCTGTTTACGAGAAAAGACGATCATTTCTAACAGAGGCTGCACGACTTTATGTTCTGCTCCTGATACCAGCACATCAAACGCAAATCCTGATGAAGCTGAAGGCTGCTCATAGCTTTTCTTCTTTAGCATGCAGCTCTAGAGCAAAGGCTTCAAAACTACAGCTGCGGAGAGCTGGTGAAATTTAGATTCTGGACTCATTCATCCAGGCTACAGAGATGAGTGGGACTCGTTTCATCACCGGCAGAATGAGGGGCTGCATGCCAACAGCGACTCCTTCTGAAGACCTTGCTGAAAACTGACAACTGCTGCGAGTCTAAGCTGTGTCAGAGGCACTCTGGGGTCCCTGACAAGTCACCAGTTCAACTTTTCTATAGGTAGCTTTTAGTTTTTGCTGTGGCCCCTGAGAGCCCTAACGGTTTTAGGCAAGATCTGGCCAGCGTTTGTTCATCTGCTCCCGCTTTTATTAATACAAGTGGCAACGTGCAGCAGATATGTAACGTGCACACTGATGCCAAGTAAACACTAAGAAAAAAAGGGTGAAATTTTTAGAATTTTACTAATATATTTGAATTTGAGTGTATAATAGGTAAGATGTATTTTAGGATCTGTTGGTTTGCTGAAATAAATCCTGTGTCAGAAGTTGGGGTTCATGCTGAGCAGCTAAACCTTAATTTGCATTAGAAAAGCAATCTGCCATGCTTTTTTCAGGGCTGTTGCACAAAACAGAATTGTTTCATGCGTTATTTTCCTTGCAAAAGCAGATCCTTAATTTCATTCTGTTGTTCTGCAACAACCGCTGATGTTCTCCAAGAACCGCTCACGTCAGAATAGGACATCGTACACATCTCACATGAGCCCTTCTTGTTCATACCAAGAATATTCCAAATTACTTTGCTGTAAAGCAAGATGTAGGTGCCTGTTCCTATAATACTCCAGGGTATAAACGCATTTCCTGTACTCAAGGCAATGATATATTTAAAACTCACTGGTATTGTTATTATTTATTACCAAGATCACTCTGCAGAGCCTTTGGGCATGTATGTATCATGTAATGAGCACCTTGTAAAAATCCCCAAGCAAGTATTAAACAAGTTGGTGTCAGAACTGAAAGAAGTTTCATGGCACTAGTAGACAAAGGCATACAGGCTAGTTAGCAGTTACAGCCCCGCCAGGACCAAACTCTGCTTACTATCTCTGCACGACATTATGCTGCCCAGTGCAGAACCAGCAGCTTGCTTGGAGCTAAAGCTGGGATTGCCAATGTGGGGCTCTGCTCTGTAGAGCAGACCTGACCCCCATTTTCTCTGACTAAACAGGATATCTGCAGGACCTCCTCTGTTCTGCAAAATACAACCTCAGGATGGATGCATAGGAAAAATACCTAGTGATAGCTGTTGAGTGCTCTACAAACAGGGAAGATAGTATACTCCTGCACCATATGTTAAAAACAGAAATAACGGAAGATAACATGGTCTGAAACATTATGTATGGGATATTTAATTTTAGTGAAAAATATTCTTTTAAACAAAAACAATGGGATCCCTCTGCGTCCAATCTGGGGTGAATTAATTCTCAATATTAGTATAGGAGCTTGGTGTTGAGAATAAGCTCTTTGTATTTCTTTCTATCCTTTCTGAACTTTATATGACTTCAAATTTCACTCCTTCACACAGTTTATTTTATTTAACAACTGGTTTTCAAAGCATGAAGACCTTAAGCTGTCAAGAATTCTGACAATAGCTGGCAGAGAATGTTGGGGGTCTTTTCCCCCCTAAATAATTTATTCAGTAAATGACGCTGCCAAGCTTCATCAGAGCGTTGAGTCTTGTTCTTTAAATTTAAATACGGTAAACTAAGGACAAATGTAACTGTTTTGATGGATTTGATTCTAAAAATATTACACACGTTTAATTAAAAGGGAAGTTTTAGAAAAGCTCATGTAACACTGCAGGGATCAGAAGGAAGGAACAAACCCTGTTCTAAGTAGAGCTTGTCACTGTCACAGACTATCCGAGCAATCTCCAACAAAGCAAACATACTCACTCCGGCTCTCAGTAGAACAGAGATTACAGTACTGCTGTTCCCCTTTTATGGTTCAAATATGAGCACTCATCCCTCAGTGCATTTGTTGCCTCAGATCTCAGGGCAACAGAACCCCGTTTTGCACCACAGACAGCATAACAGTAATAAATAATGCTGTAAGTTCACAGGCAACGTACAAAGCAAAACTCAGACCTGGAATAGTGGGTTCTTTGTTACCTCATGGCACATTTTTTGTTTGAACTTACAGAAAAAATCTCTGGGTTTATGTTACTCAGTACTGGAATTCAGCATAGAACCTACACTGCTTAGTTTTAAAGCGAAACTAGACACTCAAGATAAAAAGAAAAATGAACAAGTCACTGAGTGATTTTCCCTGACAGTCGAGCATTTTGCAGCTCACAAAATCTTGAATGTACCCACCACCACCCATTACTATTATTATTATTATTCCTTCCTTTGTTATATTATTAAACTGTCTTTATCTCACAACTTTTACTTTTTCTCCATTCTCCTCCCCATCCCACTGAGGATGGGGAGGAGCGTGCGAGTGGCTGTGTGGTGCTTAGCTGCTGGCTGCCAGGTTAAACCATGACATAGGGATTTGTAATTTGTAAGTAAGAAAATTTCATAATTATCTTTATCTCTCTCTAAATTAAGAAGCTATTTTCTTAACAGTCTAAACATTCTCCCTCTTCCTCTTCTGAGTTCTCATATTATTTTAAATTAAGTCATGAAGTATTTGCTATGTAAAAGCTAAATTTTTCTTCCCCAGACTAGCAGAAATTTGGCATAGAAACGTGGCTGCAAGAGCACTGGGATTAGATCAATTTCTGCTGCTACTGTCTTCACAAAAGGTCATTTGCTCCAGAAATAGCTCAAAACCTATCTGTTGGAAGACAGTTATGATGACTGGGGAAAGACGACGACTTTCAGGATGTCATGGGGTGGTTAACTTGTATTACATACAGGCATAGAAAGCACTCACTGAGGACAGAATATATAACCAAGATGTAATTTTCCAGAAGGTCCCAAAGAAACCCTCAACTGCTATCAAAAGTCAATAGGCATAACCAGTTATGGGCTTTTGCAAATACCTAACCAAACGAACGAGAAATACGAGGAAGAATAAACCTAGAACTACACTTATATCTGCCCCTATCATAAGGCTGTGATAAAGTGCAAAAACATACCAACACAAAATAGGTTTGCTGAAGAGAGGCAGAATGGGGGCAAGGTACGGGGCAGAGTCCTGCAGCCGCTGTTAGTTCCCTAAATATTCCCTCTGACACCAGAAGTATTTTAGTAATCTCTACCTTCAAAAACACAAAGTCTGTTTCCTACTTAAGAATGGCCAAATGGATTAAATTCAAATTTAAGGGGAAAAAAAAATCCTGGACTGCATCTCTTAATGCCAAATTTCTGCCTGGAACAAATTTTTGCGGTTGCATATTAATCCCCTAAAAACAGCATAGAAATGTTGACAGCTGTAATAGTTATTCATACTGGTCTTCTACTTCCACAAAGTTGCTAAAATCCTTTATTTAACTACCCATGCGTAATTATCATGCCAAAATTAGAAAAAAATAAAATAAATAAATCCCCCACTCCATTGATTTTCAAGAAAAAGATCCAGTGTCTAACACGAACAGACCCCCAAGCTCTTCATCAGTACAGCGCAAAGCTGCACGACTGGGTGAAACCCTTTCGGGTTCAGGGACACTGGTGGCACAGAGGCATCTTGTTCCAGTGGGAGCCAGCTGCTCCCAGCGCAAACGGGGCCTCACTGCTTTATTTGTACCTTTGAAAATCTGCACACGATCTCATTCAGTATCCTGCATTTACAGGTGTTGACTACATCTCCCACAGAAGCTTGTGGTATCTGAATTAGCCAAAAATACTGCTGAAAATAATGGTTCAGTGAATAAAGGACTCCAAAGACACTGCATGTTTTTGATCTGGGCAAGTCAATTTTAGGCCGTAGCTGGTGGGGCCAGATGACATTTGATTATCAGCTGGGAGTTCTTCAAGGTTGCTGACCCTTCCCTTGAGAACAGCTGGTTCAGAGTTCTTTGTAGATGAGATTTTGGTGTATACCACTAGAACTGCTTTAACATATGCAACTTACCTACTGTGTTGCCATTTAACTACACTGACTGGTAAAACACAATATTTCTTTACTTATCATATGTGGCTTTAAGGCTGGGAACAGGAGAATGAGCGTACAGTGCTAAAGCTATCATGCAAACAGGTTTAATAAAACAATGTGAGGGCCAGGAGTCTTTCGTCCCTTATTATTAACTAGTTTCAAAGTACACCCAAAGGAGCAGGGGATGCAGAGCTTTCAGGGAGGAACTGCATCAGTATCTGTTAGTCATGGGGATAGGAATTTCCAGATTTCAGGCTAAGCTGATAGGAGAAAGCAGGAGCAGGATGGGGCAGGGATACACCAAAGGCAAATTTTAACTGGAAGGCGTCTGGGATGTCAGCGGATAGTTTCACCAAACCAAATTAAACAGCTCCCAGCAGAAACCAAATAATGGTAAATTAGTATTTTTCTGAACACAAGGTACAGATGATGCAATGAGAGTTAAAAATTCAATACCTTAGATGTTATAATTCCTGATTGTGGAGTGCAATAGAATATACACTATTTTAACTTCTCTTTGTTAACACAGAGCCATTAGGGTAAAAAAAAAATCAAATATTAAGCAGCCTTCTCTCGGTGGAATTGTAACTAAACTTTTTACAGAGGAGTTTACCACAGGACAGTGCAACTGAAATCTGAAAGGTCTGCAGGAATATATACATTACTACAAAGTAAAACTATTTTCTTCCTGTTTTCCATTGTTATTTTAATACCACCAATATTGTACAGTATCATGAAAGATCTTCACTATTGTTTTTTTCACTTTGCAGAAAATTTCAAAATCTGTACTTTTTTTCACAATTTGATTATTTTTTTTACTTTGAAACTTTTCTACAGAACAAAAAATTCTGGAACAGCGTTTCTGTTGACAAACAGGCTAACAATGATGACGTGTTCCAGTTTGACTGTGAAGGGAAAAATCATATTAAAACAGAATTTCAGAAAACAGATCAAAAAATGAGGAAGTTTGTCATCAAAGAATATTGACTCTAAAAATATGAAATTACTCTGATTCGTAATCCTAAACTCAGAATGATTAAAAGACCTTAGATTCAGCTATTTCAACAATGACAACTTCACAGAAATCATCAGAAATTATTGAAGATTTCATGGAATCACAGAATGGTTTGGGTTGGAAGGGACCTTATAGCTCACATCATTCCAAGCCCCCTGCTGTGGGCAGGGACCCCTTCCACCAGCCCAGGGTGCTGAAAGCCCCATCCAGCCTGGCCTTGAACCCTGCCAGGGAGGGGGCAGCCACAGCTTCTCAGTTAAAGGTTCTCTCTTCCCAGTTAAAGGTTCTTTCCTGTACTTTTAACTGGGTAGAAATGACAAAAGTGGACAGACTAACATCGGGCAAATTCTTTACTTTTCAGAGAGAAGTAATGTACTTTGGAAAACATGTTCTGAATTTCACCTATTCGTAACAGTATAACTGCTCATGGAGTTAATTGTTGACAGTTCTATTAAAATCTCTGTTCATTGGGCTGATGAGGTTAGAAAGGTTAACACTCAAGTGGAAGACAATAATCACGATATTAAAAGGCTATCTGAAAGTGAAAGGGGTACCTTCACCTGTATTACTGGCTTCAGTTCTGGTGAGCAAATGGGCAAAAGCAAAGCTGAGGAGAGAGACTGGTGAGGGAACTAGATGAAGGAAAGACTTCTCTTTGAAAAAAAAGCACGGATGAAAGGAACAGAAGTGTTTATTTTAGAAAGGAGACAATAACAATTAGGCTATATAAAAATAATAAATGGTGCAGGAAAAAAGTCAGGAATTTCTTTTTGGCTACTCTCATGTTAAAAGAAAAATGAGATATTCAGTAAGGAGCTGGAAGACAGAAATTTTAAAATGGATGAAAAGAAAACAGATGGTAAAACATCGTTAATCCATTAAATTTTCTGCTGCAGATAAAACTGAGGCTAATACTTCAGCAGATACAAATTAGGGCCAGTTATGAGATCACCAGGAATCCAAACACCATGGGAATTCTGCACAGCAGTTTTTAGCCTTCCATGCTGCCCCTTTCTCCCCCTCCAAAGAAACAAATCAAACCAAAGGCTCAAACAGAATGTAAAGTCCCATGCTTCAGGGAGGAAAAACAGTAATTAAAAAGAAATCTAAAACATAGGCAGGTTATGTCATAATTGTACTTTATAGATTTTGGGTATTATTTTTTGAAACATCTGGCTCTGGCTATAGAGATAGACTCCTGGACTACATTCCTCTCAGCTAGCATGGCAAGTTTAGCTTTTGCCTTTATATTGTATGTATTTTGCTTTTCTGTCTCCCTATCTGTCACAGACACAGTCAAAGCTTCCTGTGTTTATGGAATGTCTGCAAAAGCCACTACTTTGCTGGGTGGGGAAAACTGACCACAAGTGCTGAATGTTCAGAGGTTGTCTCAAAATTCATCTGATGATTAGAAACAGGCTTGGGAGCAGAAATCTCTCTTCCTTCCCCAAAATCACTATGCTGATTTAAAAGCATGCATTTTTTTAAAAGGAAGATGAGTGGATTGGTTTCGATTTTTTTTTCAATAAAGGAAAAATAGAGGAATTTTTTTTTCCTAGTAGCAAGAACTTGGATTGTGTCAGCTTTGAACTTTGCAAGCTCTGTTTGGATCTCAGTTGGGCATCTTCTCCCACTGTGCACACACATGCAAGTAATCTTCAGTATTTTCTGTGGAGAAGGAGAAATAGCAAGCAAAGACGCGAACACCCTCCCACTCTGCCCAAAATACTCACTAGCTCTTTCACCAGTCCTTAGAAAAAGAACCACCACCCTGGCTTGGGTCTCTCCCTTTCTTCTACTCTCTGACCAGAGAAATGAGAACTGAATGAAGTCTGGAATAGCATTTGCTAGAACCACAGTCCAACGTCCTCAGAAAAAGAGAGAAGCACCAGCGCGGCAGCAATTCCCACCCAGTGGATACCCTCTTGAAACCAGAGTGAGCTGGTTTTACTACAGCAAGCTCTAGCAAGGCAATGCTGTTAGCCTTACTGCAGAACCGAGGAGCTGAGGCGCAGAAAAGCAAACCCACTTAACCTACTGTAGAAATTATCCTGAGAGAAGGGGCTTATACTCAGGTCTCCTGAATATGAAAATAGTGATCCAGTTGTTGGAACATTCTTTCTGGAAGTTCTATTCACTCCCTACCTTGCTTTCATGACTTCCTTATTCAGCTGAAGACTCCAGCCAGATATAGAAAAACATCACGTAATACTGAAAAAGTAACCAACTTCAAAGCACAAAACAAACCCACCCAACCCCCCCCCCAAAAAAAAAAAAAAAAAAAAAAAAAAAAACAACCAAGCCTAAAAAGAAGGGAGGGGAAAAAAAAAAAAAAAAAAAAAGAGAGAGAGAAACCAAGAAGTAACTCTAACCCAGAAGCTTCATTTTTCAGCTCAACAATTGCAGCCTTGTCCTGGTCACATTCGCTGCCTGCTGCTGCAGAGATCTCCTGCTTTGCTGCAGCTTTACTGGTTCAGCTCTGTTCGCACCCGGTGTGTTCAGGCAGCTCAGTACAATCGGATACCTGCAGCCATGCCACGGTCCAGGGCTGAGGACTTCCCACCAAACTTGACATGAGTCACACATGCAGTGGGCATGAGCTCAATTCGGCAAAATGTGCTGGTAATGCCCGAAGACAGCCGAGCTCTAAATTCCTCCTTAAAAGCCTCACCCAAAGCTCCCTGAAATCACTGGAAGATGCACACTGATGCCAAAAGAGAAGTCTCTGCTTTGTAACAGAGGGATCAAGCAGACTGGGGAGAGAAACAACACGGATGAGCATAGAAACAAAAGGATTAGAACCAGCTCTTCCAAACCCTTGTTGCTCCCATAATG
>Ga0181612_106435_pt1 | contig 14436 bp, 8 predicted proteins | sample HoacroProtozoa21_FD_119630 | JGI IMG/M metagenome (GOLD analysis project Ga0181612, IMG submission 119630) | Hoatzin crop microbial communities from Cojedes, Venezuel. Combined Assembly of Gp0051906, Gp0051904, Gp0051908 | reverse complement strand
CCGCCGCCGAGCCACCCGCGCCGGGGCCCGCCGGTGACCGCCCCCCCCGCCCCCACCACACACCCGCCGCCCCCCCGCCGCCTCCCCCCCCCCCCCCCCCGGGCCGGACCCCTCTGACCCGTCTCCCTCCCGCCTCCCCGCTTCCCTCCGCACTCCCCCGGCGGGGGGGTAACCGAGGCCGCTGTCTGCCGGTGCGGGGCACCGCAGGGCAGAGCCGGCGACTTGGGCGGGGGCTGCCTGGGCGCGGCCGCCTGCCCCGTCCTGCTGCCTGCAGCTCCCTGGGGCGGGGGTCGCGGGCGGCGGGCGGACGCTCGCGGTGTCCCTGGGGATCCCCCCGGCCGCCTGTGAGCGCAACCGAACCGTTCAGATCGTTGCTAGTGAAACTGCGGTCTGCTGAAAGTTGCCGTAATAGATCTGTCAAACTTTATTCTCTGGGAGTAGAGGGGGGGAAGCAGCAGGAATGTTGAAGCCCCTCGGGGATAGGTGTCCTCGGAGTTACAGGCTTCGCGTCGCTGCTGGCTGACACAGAAAGCAGGACTTCGAGGGGCTGGTTGGTTGTTTCTCTCTGTTCTTAATCTGGACCTGGTAAACAGGACAGGGAGCGGCTTTTCAGGTAGGAGTTCTGAGATTGCCGTGCTCATCACGAGCAGGATTTCAGAAGTTCTGTTTTTATTTCGCGGTGATCTGACCACAGCTATGGACAGAGCTAACGCTTCCAGTGGGAACTGCACAACTGCAGGCTGCCTTCCAATCTTCTTATACACCTACTGTGTTTCTGAAGGCTCGCTTCAGGAAGGCATCGTGACCTAGGACAGTCATACCTTTCAAGGGTTGGTACTCTAACTTGATTGTGGCGAAGAGCAATTAGGATGTACTTGGTGATAGGTGCAGGCAAATGAAGAGGAAACATTTGGATTCTGCAGCAATAACAACTTTAGCTGGAATAATAATTGCTTTTCAGCATGTTCACATGTGCCATCAGTAAGGTCTTATCTGGCTATAATTTGTTTTTGAAAGTCTGCTAGCTAAATTTCAGACAGAAATGCAGAACAGAAATGCATTACGTGAACTTAATTGTTCCAGGCTGTGTCTGATGGGCCATGAGCACCTTATGGGGAGGCACTAATTCACCTGTGACATAATCTTTTGCCCTGATCTTATTTATGTCAAGAAAAATCATCTGCATTTTCATCAGAACAGCAGTCTATATTGGCAGTGCGCTGCCCGCCTGCCTCTTGGGAAGTTTGTAATTGGCTTCTCTGAAAAGATTGTGCTGAGATATTTTCTAATGATGAACTATGTTCATGTTCACAGATTTATCATGACAGAGACTGGAAGCCGCTTGCCAGTAAGTACTATTCAGGCCTCTACAGTCCCTGAAGACTGCTACAGCATTGTGCTCTTTTATTCCCATATGTGTTGGTTGTATTACATAGGGCTCTTGACATATGGGACATATTGAATATACCCAATGTACCCAATGTACAATTCTTTGTACATGTGTGACTGATTATAAAACTCTACTGTATTTGGCAGTTACTGCACAAATCTGCCTCAGTCTGTTCTATGGTAAAACCTGCTGGATGGAGCTGGTGGGGAGGAGACCTCCATAAGGTGATGCTTGGAGGGATTTGTCCTCAAGTGGTCTTTCAGTTCTTCCAGAGCTGAGCTGAAGAAAGTGAAGCCAAATCCCAATGCCAGCATCAAACATTGGCTACTTAGAGTCACAAAATGCCTCTGGATGTGTGAATCACTGCCTGGGATCACTTGTTGCCATTATTACCTTCCATCATCCTTTCTCTTCAGGAAAGGGAAGGGGAAAGTAGATTATAACTGTACTTTTAACCAGAACAGAATAAAAAAATAAGCTTTTGAAATTGGATTCTGTTCTGGATGCAGGTAAAATTGAATTCGGGTCTGCATCTCTCTGTTGAGTTCAGTCCATCTCTGGTGGATGTGCACAAGGCAGAAGATGTAATTTCATGTAATTGTGGGAAAATCTCCTCATTACCAGCAGTTTTGTGTCTGAAACCCGAGTAACAGAGTTGTTACATGATGCGAACTGAAACATGCACTTTCTATAGAAATGTGATTTACAGCAACATCCAGTGAATAATAGACTTGATGACTAGAATTCTGTTTTCACTGAACTGCTGTAAATAAAGAGGCTTCTTCCCACCAGAACTGATTGAGATGTCTATAATGCAGAAAGGGCTTCAGGGAGCAGGTTTCATCCTACTGCTTGTGTTAGAGCAAACAGCTGTTATTAAGAAGGTGACTGAACTGGGCAATTTGATTGCTATCAAATCAAATAGATAGCTCTTCTAATAGAAATGTATATTAAAATCACTAGTACTATATTGAGAATAAATTGTTTAAAACAAGTCTTCATGGGGACCTCAAAATAACATTGCCTTTAAAACCCTCTGATTTTTAGTCAGTGATACTTTTGGAATGTTTCACATCTGAACCTTTTTGGTTGTGTTTTTTTCACATTTTCAAGATTTTTTTTCTACAAGAATGAGAAGTAGGGTGTTATTTTCTTTGTTGAAAGCTGATATTCCATACGTAGATCCCCATGCCTCCAGGCTTCAAGAACCAGGCTTGAGGAAAGCACCACAGGTTGTGAGATTTGTGGTATGCTGCTTCTATTCATTGTATTCTTTCGTACCTATTTCTGATGCATTTTCCCACTGTTGCTTCTTTCAGGAAATAGATCGGACTTTTGCACATAGAATATAGCTGTGCATTTGCTTAGTAGAAAGTGAGTAATTCAGAGGCGGGTCTTTGCCTATACTGGAAACCGGTATATGTCCTGGTAGCAAGCTGATTTGAGTATGTTGATGGTTTGCCTGAAGATAAGAAAACTTCCAAATGCTTTTTTAGGAACATTTCATGTCAAAAGACTCTCCTTCTGCCATAATGAGCGTATCAGTCACGTCCTGTTTACATAACTAAAGCTTTTCTAAGAAAAGGGACCAGGAATTGATCCCAAGTTAATGGATCTATTTTCATTCTCTTTAGTCGTTGAACTGGGTGTTCAGTGTGTGTTCCCTTCCTTCAGGTCTACTACAACTGAAAGTTACTGGAAAATGTTAAGCAAATAAAATTTTGAAGAAAAATTAAACGTTGTAATTCTCATGTCCTCCTCTTGATCCCGAACTTGTTCAGCTGAAGGAATAATGTTAGTAGCTTGTCTTGTAGGAATAGGAAAGTATGTTACTGCTGTCATCCACTCTCTATGTGAGACCGCTGGAGACCATAAAGTTTTGCTAAGGCTAGAAGACTGATAAAAGTAATATGTATTTGTGTATGTGAGAGAAGGAGAGAGCAGGAGAGGGAGAAAGGTCTTTTGGGACAAGCAAGGGAGGTCATTTGCAGACTTTTGAGCAGCAGTGGTGCTAATACCCACAAAGTCTGCTGCTCCAGAGCTGTGGAAATTTACATTATTATTTTTTTCTGATGAGGTCCTTGAATAATTAAGATGGTTAATCTCTTTCCAGGAAGCTATATGCTTTAACTTCTAGTCTTCCTCAGCTTGTATGCTTTAATTGTATCCCTTATAATCATCATAGCATACGGCAAAAAGTGAGGCTGGAAAATATGAAGACTCAAAGGAAGCTGATGTTTCACATCTCAGGATTTTCTCAACACTTTAAAGTTTAACTGGTTTTATTTTGATAGATAAGTAGTAGATTTTTTGTTTGACTTCTACTGTGAATTTAGGAAGCTGAACTGAATGGGAAGTTTGTGACATCCTCATTTTCTAAAATTTTTAAAATGGAGCAATTATGCACTTATTTTGATATCTAGATTGGGTTTTGCTAGATCATGAGTTTAACAACAACAGCAACTGCTTTGGGGGTTTGGACTGTTGAATTCAGTGGCAGATATGACATGAGTAATGGGCTTGGAGCCCAGGAGTTGCTGTGGAGGTGGCCAGCAAGAGCAGGCTGGCTGCCTTCTGGGTCTGCATTGTAGCAAGACTGTACTGCATCTGTGGGAATGCCGTTAGTAGCATTAGATGGATCTGTGGGCAGAGGAGGACTTCAGGCTTAGACTCTTCTTTACTCCTAGAGTAAATCCATGCTTGATGAAACTGTCAGGTCGCCAGATTAATGCAGAACCCTGAACATTCTCCCAGAGCTCTTTCTGCAACAGAAGGCCAACTGCCTTGGCACAAACTTTGTGCCTCCCCCCTAGATGTTACTGGGGCTCCCAGGGGGTTGAGAGAGTCTGTAGGAAGCAGAGGTGACAGAGCCATGCCATTTTCTCCCTGTCCTGGGAAGCAGATGACAGAGACCAGCCTCTTTTTGAGGCAGGGATCTCCACACCAGCAGCGAGCGTTGGGTGCTGTGCTGCTGGGAAGCAAGATCCGAGCCAGGTGAGTCCAGGCACTGACAAGGCAGCACCCAGGGGCTGGGCTGGGCTCCCTGGACTGTGCTCACGCTGCTCTGCAGTCCACAGGGTCAGGGAACCATAGTCAGCTCTCTGAGAAAATAACTGGAACGAAGAATAATTTGGGAGATATTTCCTCTTCTTTTGAAGACTTTCTTAAGAGTTCATAACATAAAGTTCATCTGCTTTCAAAATCCTAGGCAGCAATGTTGAAATATGGTATAATTCAATGAACACTTACTGTGTTCTTACCTCATCTCCATGGCTGCCCTCTTAGCTGGCGGAGCTGCAATCAGTGCGGTGCACTCTGGCCTTCGGGTGCGGGCACATGCCAGGCATGTGGGACGTGGAGAGGAAATGCGGGGAGGCTGGGTTTGCTGCTCATGCACTACTCAGTCCAGCTGCGTAGCCACGGGAGCTGCTGCAGGACTGGCAGTTCCAAAAAGTGGGTACATGGCTTCCCGTGTGGGCAAAGTATCTCTGTCCAAACTGGATATAAAGTAGGCCCTGGTTTGCTGGAGTCATTGTCTGGTTTAACATTGAAGCAGACAATAACGAGGGTGTTTTTTTAACTGCATGATGCGTATTCTTCATTTTTCTTGCCCTCCGCATTTGTCTTTCTTGCTCATGTCAAAAATCTGGTGTCTGTTTAAATGAATGAAGAACACTCTTGATAAGCAACCTTTTATTCTGCTCATGCTGCCTTTCCCCAGACTGGTGCAGGGAGACCCAAGAAGAGCCATCTTTGGAGTGTCTCTAAGAAATGTCAGGGTGGAGTAAAAGTATGCCATTTGTGAGAAAGCAGGTATTTGGGGTCCTTTATCAAACATGTTGCTATGCTTTTGGAAATCAGACTTTTTACCTCACACTTATAGGCTTTACTTTTTAGTAAGCGTTTCATCACAGGCACATATATAATTTAGCTTCGTTTTGCCATTTAAATCTGTCCTGGAGATGTTCACCCGTTCTGCGTGATTGTGGCCATGTTCTTTCTGGGAACGGGCAGTAAAACATTGTCTTTTAAATGTGTTTTCTAATATGACATATGCTGTTAAATAAAATATTACACAGATCATGCCATTCAGAAGAATATTTTTACAAAATTCAGCACAAGACAGTGAACACTGAATGTGATCATGATCCAAAAGTCTGTGAAGCTTGGCTCCCATTTCTGTCATTGTTGTGTCTGCTCCAGATTCAGCTCTGATCTTCACACAATGCCATTCTAGTGGCATCATTTATGTTTCAGGTGATACAAAGGCAGAATTTGAGCCAAAAATGTACTCCTGTAAAAGGAATTCTGTTTAAATTCCTGCGAGTTGGAAGCAGTGATAATGGTGGTGATGTATGTTTGGAGAGGCTGCGTGATTTATTCTCAATATGTGATGCCACATGTGAACTGAATTGAGTGCTGTAAGTGGGGGTACACATTGTAGCCCTTTGTTTACCCTTGCTTTGAGTAAATTCATCTCATCTGAAGCAAACTTTATGTAAAAATTATGTTCAGGGTAGAACTGAGTTGAAATTTGACAGGAGCATACTGAAATAGAGAAATCTAAATATTAAAATTTGTCACTGCTGTGTATGTGGTTCTTTTATTGTGCAGTAAAACAGGATGGTTTGGGGACCTTCTGTTGACAGGTTAATGATTTAAGGCTCTTGTAGGTCATAAGAACTATCTCATTTGATTTTTAACTGATCATAAAATTACCAGTTTCTGGAAAAGGCGGTGGTTATGGTAAAGCAAGCTGTTGTTTGCATTGCTTAGTCATCTCCGAAAAATGGGTTTGGACTAATGTGTAATTAGTAATTTTTAAAATGTCTTTTCTCAAAACAACAAACAAGACTTCCCATTGTGGTAAACTTAAATACAATATGTATTCATAAAAACACATTTATACTTTGGAACAAGAGGAGAAACAAAAATTGGTGTTTGAGCTGGCCTCTACTTCTTGTTGAGCCTAATCATTGTGATTAAAATTTAATGGAGAGTGTGCAGTGTTATCAGCAATAATTATTCTGTGAAAAACTCTCTTCTCCAATCTAACTGTGGAAAGACTTAGAAGTTGGTTTTTACTCCTGGAATTCTGTAAATTTACCAAGAATTACAGCTTTAAGACCCTCATAACATTATTTACCATGTTCTTTGAGCCAAGCAGAAGCACAAAAAGATGGATTTTCCTCTCTGTGCAGATTGACGGAAGAAAACACTATTTTCTAGTTAGAAGGGTTTTTTGCTGTTTCTGAAAGAGAAGTGTAACCAGCAGGAGAGTAAAAGATGGTATTGTTAACACAGAGGTATTAAGCAAATTCTTTTGCTTTTCTACACAAACCCATCATTTTTTCCCTCCTCATCACAGCAGTTAGTAATGAGGATAATAATTATGGTGGTGGCTGAGCACCCAGTTGTTCCAGGCACATACTGGTCATCAACCAAACCCTGCCCAGTTCCTGTGGGACGAGAACAGGCAGGGCAGCAGTACTATTACCGTCATCTCACAGGGGAATTAAGCCACATAGTCACTCCATAACTTGCTGGAGGTCCTCAGGAAGCTTACGGCAGAGTTAAAATTCAAACTCCCTATTGTCTCAGCCCCAGAGCAGCGCTATCTGCAGACCACTAGGGCCTGCAAATCAGCACTTTCCAATCAAGTTATTATAAATAAGAGCAAACATAAAGTAAAATAAAAAGCAGCTAAATTCCAATACTCATCAGACTGATAATGTGAAAAGTAGGTGCAAGCTTCCAAGTATGGAGTGGTACCTGATCTACTGTAAAAGTAAGCCTTCCTCGCAAATCTCTCACTTCAATCAAAATCTAATCAAAGTACCCACTATGCTACTGGAAAGGTGTGTATGAGCTACAGAACCAAAGAGCTTGACTCTTCATTGCCTTATGTCACTATTTACACCTATATGGACCAAGTATAATGTCCTGGCAGAGCAAAAATGGAAGCAATTAATACCCAATGCATACATGTGTAAATGGCCAGAAAATGGGAGCTACCATTTTGCAGGAATTTTTGACATTTCAAAATGTGTGTTTGTCCTGAACTGGAGCAAATAGTTGGCCTCTCTTGTGAAGGGACAAGTCTGGAAAAGACTGGCCTAGAATGATTGGGTTGATTTGAAAGGTGATAGTATAGAATCTTATACATGTTGTGGTAAATGTAATACACAAGAGTATGCTGTGTTGTTTAGGACAGTATGAAAACTAAGGAATATTTTTACCTTTAAAAAACACATCATTGCGTTGTTGAAGAAATTTACCTGATCTGAAAGATTCTATCACTGTAAGAAGATCACTAGTGAGAATTTTTCTTTTAGCATTTCAGAGCATGCGGAATCTTTGATTTGTTTAAACAGCATGTGACTGTAGCATAAAAATATGAACTTTCAATAATCACCTTGGATCAGTAAGACCTTTTTCAAAGGTCCTTTATACTTCCCTTACTCCCCTGAATAGCTTAACAAGTGTCCTTGCTGTATCACCTTTCACAATACAAAAGCCAACTTTCTCAGTATGTTGTCTTGGTTTTTACAAATTTATTCTTCCAAAAACCGTGAATCTAGACCAGCTTGCAATTTTCAAACACTCCACCAGTTTAGAGTGTTTGCATTGGAGCCAGAACTTTGGTTTTGGTCCTGATTTCAAAGGATAAAATCCACCACAGAGACCCACAGAGTTACACATTCACCATGGGTTTTGAAGGCCCTCCATCGTGGAGCTGGAAGAGCAGTGGGTGAACAGGCTGTGGCAGGAGCCTCCATCTCCTGTACCTGCCACGTAGCAGGAGCTCCCCTTTCTTACCTGCAAGAGCTCTGTGTTGCAGGGCTATGACTAGGGGAAAACACACTTCTGCTGTACTTTTTCTTTCTGCCCCTCCACTACATGTCACAGAGGGTGGAGGACCTAGGGAAACACTGTGGAGTCACATAAAAAACATGGGGAAGACTGCTGGAGCAGAGGATGGGGGGACAAGGCTAATTAGTGGGGCGAACTACCCCCTTGGAGCCATTTGCTTTCACAGTTAATGAATGTCTAGAAGACTTAGTTATTTGTGCTAATTTTGGTTCTTAATGGTCCAAAGAATTGGAACATCTCTCTGTATGATAACTTATGATTTAAAAGTCTAATTTAGGTGGCTGCTTGCTTTATTTAACTCTTGGCCAGGGCACACTGTCATTCCAGTTTGCCAGCCATTATCTCTGGGTGCTCTCAGCCAGCCTGGCCAGGCCAGGGTGTGCCTTTGACACTCCTGGTTCGTAGCTCTCTGATCTTATCTGTTTTCACTGCACACTCTGGGGGCTGGCTTGTTTATCCAGACATTGGCTGTTTTTCAAAAAAGTAAACCTAGTTCCTAGGCAACCTTAATGAACGGTAAGAACACGTTATTTTGTTCATAATTTAGATGACTTTAGCTTGTTTTCTGTGATGTTTGGTTTATTGCAGTGGGCTGGCTTAGCTTATTAACAGTGAACTATGTAAATACAAGGATGAGAACAACAAACCACCAGAGGATCCTAGCATGGTTATCAGGCTTTTCTTCTTTAAAGAGTTTTTATTGAATAGGTTTATATTGTTAAGATGTTAACACCAAAGGGTAGCAGCATTTAGAATGCTTTGTTCTTTAGAAAATTAACAATTACAGGTGAATGACAGTTTCCTTTAGTGTACCTACAAAGAAACATACAAATGTATAGGCAAGTAAACATATCTATGTATACTTACCTATATACTCTGTGTACTTCCATAAGCATATGTAAAAAAGGATGCTGTGTGTTATGATTGTCATTCATAATTTTTTTGTATGAAGTACAGATCTGTGTTTTTGATGTGGTTGCCCTTTATAGCAGGAGTTTGGACTAGTAGGCTTAGGAGGACAATTCTGGTCATAATGACTGATGTTTTTAATTTTCTCCTCTGAAACATACATAAAGGGTCAGGATCACTCTGTGTTACGCAGTCAGAAATCATTAGATGTTGAAGTCATCTAATGGGTGATGTCAACATGTTGAAATGTTGCTAAAATCAAAATACTGGCACAAAGACACATAAATCCTTTTAGAAATGTACTGGATGAAATATATGTGCTTCCTATAGGTAAGCAGGGAGTGAGGTTGTATTTATGAACATGTTTAATCATTCAGGTCAATTTTTAGAAGAGGCTGGGAAACAGAATGTTTTTCTGCCATTCCCGGTTTATATTTAGCCTAGAATGTGTTTTGCTGACTGATTTTCAAGGGATTGGATACCTGTTTTCTGAAGGAAGAGCTGACAGCCCAGCTGGAACAGCGTTGTACCACTGAAGGACAGTAGAGCATTTTGAATTGATGTAAAACATGCTTACTGCTTCCCTGGTGTGGCATGTAACTCTAAAACATAAGCACATACAAATCTTAGTGAATTGATATTACCCTATAAACCTCTGTTTGGAAGTGCCAGGCACATGTCTTTGTTCATATGTCAATGAACAATTTGTAGGCATCAAGATTCTGCATCTGTTTCAAGAACTATTCTTTCTTTTGCTGTATTTGGTTTCTTAGCTTTGAGCACAGGGTAGTAAGCACATGAGATTTACTTCTAATGTTAAGGCAGGCTGCCTGGAAACAATGTCTGTTCTGGTTTAATTACATTAAGCCAAAAAAAGAGAATCCATACAGGAAAGTGTAGCTATGTGATATAATAACTCTTTCTCAGTTCACAGAATCAGCAACATTCTTGGTAATTTGCCTTGTATCTGAGCAACGTGAAATCAACACAGTATACTTTGTTATGATTTTTTTAAGACCAAAACATGTCATTTTTTTTCCTCACAGAACTGTATTTTGTTTTCCCATTTATTTCTATAGGTCTGTTCAAGACAAAAACTAATTCTAATTTGGAGTGAAGTGGAAAAACCTAGTAGTAGGAAGATTGGCCTTTACTCACCTAGAAGTTATAGCTGTAGTGAACTCTCCAGGACTGCACATGGAGAAGTGAGCTGGCAGGAGAAGAGCTATCTGACACATCTGGCAGGTCTCACTTCCAGTGCCAGCTTTGACTCTTCTGAGAATCTAGAATGGAACAAATTCACAGAGACGGGAGGAGGAACATTTGTTGCCTCACCAAATAGTATGTGTACAATGGCTTTCGAACCATTAAATCTAAGGCCAAACTGTGTCAGTTGTGTTGCAATTTAGGGTGCGAGTCTGTTGCTCTATACCAGACTACCAGTAACATCCAAGGAGAGATTTTCATAGGTGGGAAAAGAACTTCCAGTTCTTTATGTTTTGTCTGAAGCGAGGATGAAACGAGAATGGTCAATGCTGGTTGTAGGTTACTTCAGAAGCTGGAGTCTCATAGAGGTCAGCATGTGGACCTTAGGACAACATTGCTCTTGGGCAGGCTGCCCCGAGGCAAAGTGGGACCTGGCTGTGTGTTTCTCAGTCTTTCATCCACTGGCATCTTGATAGGAGGCCTGCTGTAACCAGCATACTACTTCGTCTTCTGTAAAGCGCATTCCATCTTTTACCAGTGACCACATCCCACCTCTTTTGTTGCCTTTCCCTCTCCCCTTATGTTAACTATGTTTGTCTGCTTTTTCTTCCTTGTGATTTTGCTGCCTCAGCACCTCCAACCCTTTCTTCACTTAGGGAGGTCTTACAGGATTTGTCTGCCTCTGCACATGGTTTTGGGACCTATCCAGCTTACGTGTGCCGAAGAAAGTAAAAGCAAAGGGGTGGTTTGTTTGTTTTTAAGAACTATTTCAAAAGAGCATTAGCATTGTAGAAAAGCTTGCAATAATCAGGAAATGAAAGAGAAGGAAGAATATTAATTCACAAGCAGGTATTTTGCCTGCTTCCATGCATTTCCGATTAAAAAAGCCTCTTGGCTTTCTTTTATTTTGTTCTTATAGTACCCCAGTATTTTAGAACAGCATTAAGGTCTGTGACACTAACACAAGTTTTTGAAGTGCTCGTCATTTCCTGCTGCATTATTGCTGAGAAAAGAGACTAGATGAATCCCGAAACCTAATAAAGGGCTGATCAGGTTGAAAATTGGTACCCAAATACCACTGTCAGGTGTCTTTGAATTTCCCTAGATGTATTAAACTAGGGTAAATGAAAAGAAAGTGACTTGGGTTTTTTCAGCTGAGTGGCAATATGCCTTCTTGAAGAGTCGCTTTCTCTACTGTAGGCAGGTCACAGAGATAAGGTGATCAAAATAAGAGCACTGAAGTCCTCTTTAGCATGTTTCTCCCTCATTTTAGTGGTATGCATCTATAGCTTGTTGGTTGTGGGGAAACTTATAGTAAAAACAAGGGTTCAGCTAAGTGCAGTAGGATGTTGATAACAGGAGCTCATAGTAAGAGTTAAGGATGCCTTTTTATTCATGGAGACAGAACAGAAAGTCCTGATTAGGAGGCTCTGCAAATCAGAAATTACTATTGTTTTTTATTTTCTGGGCCATTTTGCTATTTTACCTTGCTGAAATCTCACCAACACGATACTCTACCCCCAGTATCTCCAAAATTCATTTTGAGCTTTTCTTGGGAGACTTATGTTAAAATAGCCAATGCTTGCAAATGTATTTGAATTACACTGAATATTTTCTGATCTCTAACTTGGTTTTTGTTTGTTAGTTTAGAGGTTTTTGGTTTTGTTGTTATTTTGGTTTTATTTTGTTGTTTGTTTTTGTTTTTTTTCTTACATTCTTGTATCACCTAAAATATGGCTTAGAAGAAACCAATCTGCTTTGAGGGAAGTGCATAATTTTGTTTAGATTAAGTGAAAGTGATATAATGAGATTTAATTGGCCTTTCTAGTGAAAGTCGTAAGTCAGAATTGAAATGCTACTGCAGGCGAAACTGAATTTAGTACAACAAAATTGGCAGAAACAAATAGCAACAGGATTTTATTTAGAATGTTATTTTATTTAAAAAAGTGGTGAAATTGGTCAGGAATAAAATATAAAAGGAAAAAATCTCTTTAGAAAAACATAACACTTCTGCCTGTTCAAACATCCAAATTCTATCAATGTGCAATTCTCATGTCTTTAAATGCAAAGGTGGTATAAAAATGAATATTCCATGTTCCTTTTTCTTACGGCATGATTCTATGGAAAAAAGGTGTGAACCACTACCTGTAGTTACTGGTTGGAGCTCGATGATTTTGTTTGGTTTTGTCCATTTTACGTGCTGCTTTATGGAGAACGTGGGAGGTTCCTGTATTATTTTTTTTTAACGTGCCTCAACTACCCAGTTTGTTGACATCTATTTGGATTAGAGATGCATCATGCTAGAGCTACATGTTAACCCAGTGGGCTAAGTGTGAGCAAAGAACTGAGGTAGCTCAATTATCCCATCCAAAAGGCAATTCACATGGCGGCTTTTGTTTGAAGCTTTTTGCAAGCTGAAAAACGGTTCATAAATCTGAAGGAATAAACCAGTTCTACCCAAATACTAAGAGAGGACACAGAGATGGCAACTGGGGAACAAGAATGTTTGAAATGCATAGAAAGTTACAGGAAGGGTTTGGAAGATGATGCCAAGAGGGAGTCAACGCCATGCACCTGGAGAGGGCAGGCTCCTGCTTCCAACCCCATTACTATGTTAGTAGATAACAACAACTAACAATTTGTAGGACTTCTCTGTTGTTTGAATCTGAGTACTAGAACTTCCAACTAGGGGAGCTGAATGCTCAAATTCTGTCACTAGTTATTAGGGACTGGAGCATGCATGAGATATGGTGAGCCCTGTCACACAGTAAGCAGAGTCCCAGCTGGCGGAATGGCTGGATGAGCTGGCTTTCTCTTGAAAGTAATTGAACAGTGTGTTCTGAATGCTTAAAATGTTGCAAAGAAATTGGTTCATGTTATTTTGTAGTAGAAGGAATGGCAATAGTAGGACCCCAGGGAAATAGCTAATGTAGCTGTGGAAAGGTGGAACAGGGGCCTAAGCTGCAATATGCTTACCACGGTGCATCCACGTGCCTTGCTTTAGGAGAAAATAGATAGAAAGAAAAACAAGAGGGGAACAAGTTAGGGCTTATTCTGATAGTGAAAATAAGAGGAGGTAGAAATCAGTCAAAACTAGGATTCATTAAAGACAGTAACTGTTGTCAGCTGCAGAAAAACAGAAGGACCTCTTTAGGTTAAATTCTCCAACTCATGAGGGGTGTGAATGGGCTGAACTCCAGCTGGAAGGTGAGGAGCTACAGCTGTAAAACGGGTGATAGAGAGAAGCAATGGCTGAGAGGTCAAGCAATTGAGAAGAAACAGGCTTTATATGAGGTGAACGTATGAAATGCCAATTCTAGAGTGGGGAAATAAATAAATTTTTAAAAAGCTTTAAAAATATAGGTGGCTGGAGGAAATGTAAAGATGTATCTGATTTCAAAAAGGTTTGACACTACTCATAGCGTGGGTGGAAAACCACCCCCACAGCGAGTCATACAGTCATTAAGACTTGGGGCTGACCTGCAGAAATGTAATGAAATTCTTTCCTTAAATACAAGAAAAGCATTCAGATGGTGCACAAGCGCTTGGGGAAAAAATGGATGTGGTGATCCAGATAAGAAATGTATAAATGAATGAAATCTGTTGTGGTCACTACTGTGGTGTTTTTTAGAAATCATTACATTAGAACTATTATGTGCCTGGAAACTTAAAATGTAGCTAGTGGTTAAGTGCATAGATTGCAGTTTGTGTTTGCAAAAAGTAGCGCAATAAGGAGTGGCAGAACCCAGTTTTCTAGGAGAGGAAACCAATTGATGTGCACCTTGAGTACTGTGTTCAGTTTTGGGCCCCTCACTACAAGGAAGACATTGAGGTGCTGGAGTGTGTCCAGAGAAGGGCAACGAGGCTGGTGAGGGGTCTAGAGAACAAGTCTTATGAGGAGCGGCTGAGGGAACTGGGGCTGTTTAGTCTAAGGAAGAGGAGGCTGAGGGGAGACCTTGTTTCTCTCTACGGCTACCTGAAAGGAGGTTGTAGTGAGGCAGGTGTTGATCTCTTCTCCTAACTAACTAGCTATAGGACGAGAGGCAATGGCCTCAAGT
>Ga0181612_163114_pt1 | contig 14437 bp, 13 predicted proteins | sample HoacroProtozoa21_FD_119630 | JGI IMG/M metagenome (GOLD analysis project Ga0181612, IMG submission 119630) | Hoatzin crop microbial communities from Cojedes, Venezuel. Combined Assembly of Gp0051906, Gp0051904, Gp0051908 | reverse complement strand
CACCGAAACAGCCTGTTTGCACATACCCAGCATACATGAAACCTCCCGGGGACAGTTTTGTTGCTCTGAACCACTGGAAGGAAGGAAACTGCTCATGATGCAAGGTGCTGCTTGGCACAAGTTTGTAAGTGGCTGTTCCATGCGACGGAGGGTAGCAGACAGTGGTCCTAATTGGCATGGAGGGAAGGAGGAGGCGGGATGAAGTTCTTAGTTCCTCCTCCACTGTTCTGAAATCAGGAAATGCCAAATGTTGATATCCTCCATAAATATCTATTTAAAAACATTGCTTCCCCCATCCTTCCTACTGCCTACCCTCCTACACTAGCCAATTTATGAGCACAAACACGGTGGCAGCTCCTGGCTCGTGGCAGTAAAAACCAACCTAGCTCAGAAACTGACCTTCAGCTTTGCTGTTTTTATCTCGTCTGCTTTTGTATGCTTCCTCCCCATGGAAGTGAGTACCCTGAGAAAGTCTTCTGATGAGCCATCTGGAGGAAAGGGCAGCCAGCCTCCCCCTCCCCAAAACCTGACACCCAGAATGTGGATTCAGAACAAAAAAATGGTATCTGAAAGGTGTCTACACACACCAAAAACCCGAAAAACCCACCTCCTAAACCCCGGACATTAACATCAATGTTACTTTTGTCAATGTTAAAATCTAAAAGCCTTTGATTTCCTTTCCACAAAACTTCCTCACCTTCAAGAACCCCTACGTATCGGTCTTCATAGTATTGTGCACAACACGGCACAGTCACCCAAGGGAGACTACAGCTTCTTGATTAGGACCAGCACGAGACAATCTCGTGCCTTATTCTCCAGGCTGAGCCTGCCTCTGTGCCACAGATCTTCTGAGGCAAGATCACCCTGCCCAGCAAGAGCAAGGACTACAAACTGGTCTCCCACAACAGTCTCTTAAACATCAGGCACGAGTCCAAGGCACGTGCTGCTGACTCTACATAAGCCTTGATGTGTAGACCTGGCTCAGTAATGAAAGGGGGTAAGGAAACCTCGTTAGAAAGTCCTGCTGGTGATTTGATCCAGAACATCCCTGGAGGCTCAGGACAAGGGCAGATCAGTGTCTGGCCTGCAGCAGAAACTGGGATATCAGTTGAAGAAGGCTTTTGAGCATCTTCATACTGAATTTATTACCCAGAAAACCACCTGCATCCCTCTTCTGGCTAAGGCCCTTATCTCTCCACACCTGAAGGAAGGTATTAGTACCTCCAACCACGCCAAGGGTTGGAAAAGGCCTAATGAAGACTCAGTGGTTCTCAGCTAACAAGCTAAAAGTCAGCCACTGGGGATGGGGAGACTGTCAGACTCCTCCTTCCAGCTGAAGAGGAAACAGAAGAAAGGTCTCTAAGAGGAGCATGGGCTTAAAGTATGGGTCCATACACCCAGAAAAGTGATTCCCAGAAGGGAGTGGGCTGTATCCCACCAAGTGGCAGAAGAAATTCTCTAGTGGGGAGTGAGATCAGGGTGGAAAAACAGTAGAGGTTAAAACTGGGAATGTCCCCCCCAGAAAGTTGGAATGAAGGAAATGTTTCATGCTGTGAGTAGTTATGGATTGTGCTGAGGGTCCCACCTGGAGTCCTAATCCTGCTCATGCAGCAAGCATCCATCCATACTAAACAGCTGAGCATGGGACAATGTCACCTGCACCCCTTGAAGACTCCCAGGAACAGCTCCCAGCCTACAGCAAGATCAGATCCACGGGAAGAAAACTCCAGCACTGCAGAACCTTCCCACAGCCCCCAAAACCTTACTGACCTCTTTCCTCCCCCACATGCAGCCATCCCATTCGACAAGCATGCTGCAGTGCCAATGCAATGTGCATGCTACTGAGAGGACACGAGTTGTTCTGCAAGACAGGCCTTTACAGGGGAGAAACCCTCACAGTTACCTCTGTCTCACATGCAGGTGAGCTGCCAGTCTGCTCTCAGGAAGAGCAACAAGAGCAGAGAAAGATGACAGCTAAGGGACAGCCTGCAACATGTCCATTGATGAAACTTTTCACCAGGGTCCACCCCTTCAGCCTCTGAAGCAACACAAGGTGGAGGGTGTCAGGACCAGGTCCTCACCAACCCCATGGCAGAGAACCTCAGAGGCATTAAGCAGAAACTGCCAAGGGACAGCAGTAAGTATTTGACTCCTACAATCACAGAAGTAAGCAATCCAAAGCAAAAAGTATCCTGTGGCCCTTCAACTCCATCCTAATTCTCTTCTTTAGCAGGAAGGAGACATCTGTTACTGGAACAAAGTGACTTCAAACTCCCCAAACCTGTCTCCAAATGCAATTCTGCAGCAAGGTAAAAGCTGCAGTAAGCAGAGAGAGGGGCTGAGTGGCATTTGCCAGAGGACCTCTGTGCAGTGAATATCAGCCAAGGAAATGGCTTTCACTGTCTGAATAAAGCAAACGGGGAGTTTGTTAGCATATTGCCTTTCAACAGAAAGTTTGGCCTCTGACAAAATCACGTGAGCCAAGGCCTACTTTCTGACTTTGGTTTCACTTTTTGGGGGGAGTAGAGGGTGGCGTGATGTGTGGTTTAGCTCTCTTTAAAACACCTGAGCTCTGAAATCTTTTCATTAATGTCTCTTACAAAGGCACCTCCCACCAGAAGTAGGTTGGTTGCTTTGCTTGTCTACTCTGCCTCAAACATTCAGCTTTTCAGAAGAGCTTCACCTTCCAGGATGGCCTGTGAGCTGACACAGGAATCTAGAGCCTTTCTGGAGATGCAAGAAGAGGTGACTTTTCAAATTGGTTCATCTGAGGTGGCACCTGTGGTGCCTGACAGGACATCCAGCAGGAAACCTCATGCTCTCCAAGTAATATTGGACATCTGGTTACTTGTCACCACTGTCAGAAGTGTTCCCATCCTCAGAATGTGTTCCTCTAAATGTTTTTGTTATGGTTTCATTTATCTTTTTTCAATAAAGCCACACATTTAAAGAAGTAATTTAGATGCTGATTTTGGTAACATTTCATTCCGATATTTTGCAGATGGAGTATTTTGGCTTTTCATCTCAAAATGACTTCCTGGAAGGAAATGCTTTACTTGCATAAAAAAAACTTTACGCAGTCAAAAAGAAACATTCTCCAAACCACCACAACACCTAACCTCAGTCTATCCCATACCAGAATATGTTCCAATCTTTGTGTGATACTGTGATTTCCAGCAAAACAGACTATTCACTTCCACCCTCTTGCCTTGACGAGTGCAAGCATAACCGTGCATATCTCCCAATTAAGGGAACTTCTTTACAACCTCATCTCACGAGCATCTCGCCTCCCACCACTTCAGGTCCACTTGGCGCTTCACCAAGTGCACGGCAGGATCCTACAGGATGTACCAGCTATGGGTATCATCAGGATATATTGTTGCCCTTTTCCAAAAGTCTCTCCACTCACCTAAAACCTCATCTCCTTGAAATCCCAGAGTCTCCCCTCTTCAAGTGGTGCACAAAAATCCCCTCAGTTCTCACACCTTACATCCCAGGAGTCTGTCTTTTCCTAATAAGCTGTTAGGCAGGAGCATCTTTTTTGGATGTTATGTTGTTCCATAAGATAGCAAAAGGGAAGCTATTTTCTGATATAAAGATAGTTTATTTCCCTTGACAGATTTCAAGGCAGTTTTAAAACTCCTAACAATATGCTGGGTTTTCCCCATTATAGCTCTGATGGCGAAGGAGTGATAAGACATGTCAGCGTTATTAACCTGAAAATGTTGTAGAATTCTTGAGATGTAACCCAAAGCCTATTAAAATTCTCCTTGTAACCCAGGAGTCACTAAAATAAAGTGCAACGTCTTAATGATGCCGTGTGCCTTCACCGTAGGCACCGGGCGTACAGACCCTCTCCCTGCTGGCTGCGCTGACTGCGTGCCTACAACCACCAGCACGCTTTCACCCAACACGCACGGCCAGCACTTGGCCACGGCTGCGATGCACAAAGTCTCGATGCCCATGTTAAGACAAATGATGCCAGACTCTCACCGTCTCGAGCTGACTCTTCCCTATGCCTGACCCGTGGCAGCTGGCCAGTACTCTGGCAGAGGCTTTCACACAAATCACGCCTAAATGGTTTTTTCAATGTACTGAAAGTGAAGGCCACCCTTTCTCTAAAGTAGCATTGCATATATTTGCAGGGAGATATTTTTTCCTGCATCAAGAATTCACCCTTCCTGGGAACAATTACTTCTTCTGAAGTAATTCTAGATTTACTCGACCCTCATTTAACACAGCATTGCCTTTAACAAGGCAGAGCAGATATCCATCTGAGAATCAGAGGCAGTGCTCAGAACGGCAGCCCTTAGTATGAAGGACAGTATCTCTTCAGGATACATCACCTCCCACCCTCCGTTGCTTCAGGCTCTTTCACTAAGGCCCAGAGCTAAACACACTGTCGACAGCCCATAAGTTAGACTTGTGCAGTTCTAGAGTCTTTTTCCTGCTCATAGACTAATGTCAAGAAGCTTCCGATTACTGTACATTTCCAAGCAGACAATTTTTCATAAAACACTACTTTAGTGTAATGATAGTTTGAGTTGCACATTCAGTTTGCACATAATTTCATTAGCTGATTTTACTGAAACTAATGACACGCTCACCAGAACAAGAAATAACTTCACTCGCCCATCAAAGGGCAAAAACCAGCAGGAGCTGCAGGTGTACCAACCCACAGTACAGCAACGTATCAGTGTCTGTAACGTCAGCTCTTGCTGTTGGGCATTTGCAATCCTCTCTGGTAAGGGTTTGTTGAAGGAACTCTGTGGAGAGGGCACATGGGGAGCACGCCCAGCTGAAAGAGCAGGGACAGCCCAGAACACAAACGATGCCTTTCCCAGCAATTTGCTTTGAAGCAAAAATGCACTGTGGCTGGATTCCTTGCAGTGGGGAAGGATATGCCTAGAGAAAGAGCTTCTGGCTTGACTCCCAGGAAAACGGGGATCTGAGTGTTGGCTCTCCAGTCAGCTTCTGTGGTATTTAGCATTTGATCTATCCTGCATCTTTAGCTGTCCATGTGGAAAGCAAGACACTAGGTGGAAGGAGGGAAAGGGAGGCAAACTGAAATCCCTTTCTGACTACAAGGCACTCATGGTGTCTGACTGTAAAAGCCAAGCACATCCTTCCTAACTAGAACAGAATCAAAACGAAAGACCAGGTAAAACTGCTAAATACTTGCAAGGTCTGATACCACGATGAACATGATCACAGCTGGGGGCAGAGGCAGAAACAATAACTGATTTGGAGACAGAAGAATCAATGATCTAACAAAATCAGTTACTGCTGCCGTGATTAACATAAGTAGGACAGAAAGCTCTGAAGGTTAATAATACCATATAGCTTCAAAAAAAAATTAACTTTCAAAAGAACTGGAAAACAGTTTTCAAAAAGATGTGGGAGGTCCACTAGGGGTTTGCAGCATGTCACCTGGCTATCTGCACACATATAAAACTTGATGAAGGTTTATTTTAATACTGTGGAGTATTATTTTGACTCTGACATGAGCTTAAGCATTGGTTCAGGTTATCCTGAATTTCTAACCTTGAGGTTAATTGACAATTGTCATTGAGAATGTCTCTACTAATTGGTAAGCCTGATTAGACTTAAAATCGTTGGCGCTAAGCCTCCATATTTGGACAAAAAAAAAATTCTTCCCAGAATCATAACATACAATCAAGTTAAGTTAAATGACCTTTTTGCACCATTTTGATTGCTGTGCATTATAGCTGAATTTGATCATCATTTCTCCTATCCTTTGATGTGCCCTAGGTAAAAGAACATCATATATTTAGTTCTGTGTTATCCAGCCAACCACCATCTTTGCATTGTATTTAGTTAATAACATTAACTAGAAAAGAAATCTTTCTTTAGAAGAGTTCCCAACTCTTAAGCAATCCATGCAGATTTGCACAGACAAGGCTGGTAAAGAGAAGAATGCCCTGGCCAGGGATTTCCAGACACAGTTCTGCCACGGTCAGGGGCTGGTAGACATTTCACTGTTTGTTTTCACTTGCTCCCGTCTTTGCTCGTTCTGGCAGGTATCAGATCTTCTACATGTTTGTCTAACTCCAAGCAAAAGCTGGCACTGATCTCGACTGAAGCTTTTAAGTTCTGGTATCATAAAAATGCTAACAAATCCAGAGTATGTTGAAAATCACCCGGCTATCTTGTTTTGTATTAATATAGGTTCAGTTAATGAAAAAACAGAAAGCAAGCACAGATCTTGGGATGCTTCCTGTATACATTATTCAGACTGGCAATGCCATACTGTCTTGGCTGGGCTAAACACTTAATTACAGATTCATTTTCTTTTTGGTTTCCCCGATGACATTTAATCCTTTCAGCTGTTACAAATGATTCCGGAGCTGGGTGCTCTTTAACCAAAGCAGAAGTTTTTTCATAACCTCTTTTTTATTGGAACATTTGGGGATCCTGATTTTTTTTAATCAAAGCTCTGGGTCAAATTGACTGGCTGGCATAAACAGACCTGACTGCATTGACAACTGTGGAGTTATGTTCATTGAATATGCTGCCTTCATTTTTCGCCTCTGAGAAATCAGAAGAATGGCTCTTTTCTTGCCAAGCCCTTTTATGCCCTTTTCTACCAGAAAGCAGATTAGATTTTCCCCACTTCTTTTCCCCTGCAACCCTTGCCCACCAGGACTAGCTTTTATTTTCCCACGCTCTGTCATCTCCACTTGCGAAAAGTACCATAAGTAAATATTTCACTCCTTTACTCCTTTTTCAGAGAACAGCTGAAATCCAGCCAGACTGTACAATTGGATTATCCTCATCCAAGGATACAGACATATATCATTTACTGACTCTTAAAGTCAAACAAGTTATGCAGAGCTCTGTGCAGCACTCCTTTATTCAGTCAGGCCGGTGAATGGGAAATGACAACAGCAGTGCGATAAATTTTGGGCCCTTTCAAGATGCTGACTTTGAATGTATATTCACAGGCACAAAGCAAGCCCCTGTCTCTTCACCACTTCTTCCTCAGCAGTTTGAGTTGGGTCACGTTCAGATGAACAATAACACAGACACGGTATTGAGTGTCCGAATCCGAACTGTACCGAGACGAGTTTGGTCATGCTCAGCAGACCTGATCTAATGGCTATGGAGCTAACAGAAAGACTCTCAGTGATTCAGTTAGCTTTGGATCAGGGTTCACATGAGAAATGGTATCAGAATCTGTCCCAAGGCATTTACCTGTGCTGGACCACTGGGCGCACAGCCCACACAACATGGCTGCAGACAAGCTCACTCCAGCCTATCTATTTCCCCCACATCCCGTTAAACGCTAGAGATTGATTTTGGCACTAATGACACAGGGACAGATCTCAGGTGTTGCCCTCCCTCCAGTGCCAAGTACAACATCTGCCCCAAATGCTTGCCCATACAACAGAAACCCGTGCAGGCCAGGGCGTGAGACAAGCACAAGCTGTTGTCAGAGGGCAAGGGGACACGGAGCCAAGCCACAGCCAAACCTTGCGTCCTGGAGTGGGTCACAAACCAGATTTGACTTATTTGCATCTGTCCCGTGGGTCATGAGCCAGTGCAAAGGCTGCAACTCTGCCGATGGAAGAGCTGAACATCAACGTTTGGGCTGAGAAATTGATGTGAGGGGTTGCAGATGCAAAAGCACAGGGCAAGGAAAAGTCGTTCTCCAACTTCTGATTGCATCCCAGTGAGAACAACATTCGACAGGGACAAAGGCATAAGCTGTAGGCCATTCACCCATTTGCTCAAGGCTAAGCCCTCGGTGGCTTTATCTGATCTCTTGCTTATCTGAACCCTGTGGGCAGAGCATGACCTGCCCAAAAGTATGTGATACCAGTGGGACAGTTTCTCTGGGGAACTCAGGGAGGACTCCCTCAATACCAAACAACTGCTCAGAATATCTCAAACATCTCATATTTCCTCTCCAGGGTGTCTGCTGTCCTTGTGCCCTGTTCACGCTACTCAGTTCTCTGCTGTGTTTCTGTTTCTACCTTGGCTATTCCTGCCTAAGCCACAGCAGTCAGCAGCATGGCAGTATCTGGTTTTCCACACAGGTTAAAGGGACATAGGACACTGTCTAGGCTTTCAAGGAAATGAATTTATTCTGCAGAAATTCCTTTCACACTGTCCGTACAACTGCTTGTCCATCTGACCATCAGATTCCTACTTACAGGAAATTAAGTTTCCCTCAGACTGACAGAAGGCTCAGAGACAATTAAACACTTAGAAATCCTGGGAAAAAATATGCTGGGAATGGGGAAGAGAGCATCAAATTAGAGCCTCGGCTGTCATGTGAACTGAGAAAACGCCTGCTCTGCATGGCAAGCAGGCCTCTCAGCATCGGCACCTAAGAACCTCCAACCAACCCGCCACAGCAAGTACCGACTCATGACTGCCAAGTAGTTACAGGGCATGGAGGAAGGGGAGAGGAACACAGTGGCTGCGTGGGAAGAGCTAATATTATGAAGGGAGAGGCAGAGGTCAGGAAAGTGGGACACAAATCCAGTGGCTCATTAGTTCTGCTGCTTATGGAACAATTGCCTGGTATCACCTTCATTGCTGGCTGCTGAAACAGCAAAGTTCAGCTCAAAATGTCACAAACATCTTTCTAATACCCTACCAAAGAAAAACACCTTTTTAGCAAGCAACAAGGCAGCAAAATAGCCCAAAAAGGCAGGAACAACATTCCTTCCCCAACACCTGTGAAAATGAGCAAGATCCGAGACTGAAAGCACAATGTTTAAGGGCCAAAGCCTAACTCCAGTGACATTGTTGGGAGAAAGTTTCATATCCTCCAGTTGTGACCTCCAGCCACCACTCCTCACAGCCTCAAGTTCAGAGCTGACAGCAGAACAACGCTGCTTCTGTTCTAGTTGAGGGTGGATCATCATCTTAACATCAGCAGAGGTTGTGCTGGGTGCCTTGAGTCTGTTACTGCAAATAATCCTCACACATAACTTTGGGTGGTATCTCCTTCAGTCTTACCCCTTCCACTGGAGCCTTCCCCATGATCTAGGCAGGCAGAGAGACACAGGATCCACTTGGCATGTGCCTCATCCACACCAGAACCAGTCAAGCACCTGGGAACCAGGCACAAAACTCCTTTCATGTTCCCCAGCCTCCAAGAGGTCTCACCTTCTCCCAGATCACAGCACAGCTCCCCAGTGTCCATGTTGGCCGCCTTCCTGCATTGACCAGTCTCCAAAGTACAGTTACAAGTTCTGTGGTGCTCCCACAGGTTATTAAAACACACACACAAACACACTTGCAAAATTACTCAGGCTACAGAGATGTCTAACAAGGAGTATGAGCTCTGAGGGATCAAAATTAAGTGATATAATAATATGAACAGGCAGCACGGCCTTCGTGAAGAGGTGACGCAATTAGAAAGCAGCCAGCACAGCAACACTCCAGGTCCCAGTTCTCCATTTTCTGCAAATGTCTGGCACACTCCCAGTATGTCCTTCAAGGACAGCTTATTCCTCTGGCAATCCTCCTCTCTTCTGCCATCTCCCTTTTCTCTCCTGGTACCAGCCACCCATTTTGACCCTCACCCACTGTCTTCTCCTTTATGTCGCTCTGGGAGCTTTTTGGGCAACAAACGTTTCTGGCTCCTCCTTCTCCTTTCTGGTCTCCAAAACACTTAAGAGATGTGGTTGTCAACTAAGAAGCCTCTCCTAACCCACTGTCAGACTTGACACGGCCCATTCAGACTCACAGGAAAATGTCTGTCAGCTATCTGTGGACCACTTGGCTATCAAAACATCAGAGGAATGAAACCATCTCACGACTTATCCTTACAGAATCAAACGTGCACTGGAGATGGGCACCAGTTTAAACAACTGTGACCACAGAAACGAGGATTTGTGGGAGACTTCAGTGTATCAATGTTGCACGCGCAGACCCCTGGTTTGTCGGTGGCTTGGTCCAGATCAGTGGGACAGCACCACACCAGGAGGCACTTCACTTGCAGCTCTCAGTCCTACAGCTCAGCCAGAACCAAGATGTTCCCATACTGACCAGGACGAAGTTACTACTTCGGACCACCTGGATAGCACAGTGGCTTCTCACAGCATTTCTTCTTCTGCTTCTCCATGCAGCTATACTAGCCAGCCTAATGAACCTACTGGAGATAAATCCTCGCTTTGGGAGAGGATGAGAAGCTTTTGTGTGCCAACTCGGACTTCATGTCCCTGTTTTTCAATGCTGACAGGCAACTGTGAAAGCAACTGCGACATCAAGCATAGCAGCTGGATATGCTTTGGAGAAGATTGCTCACAGCAGGCAGGATAAATGCAGCCATGGGGTCTGCTTTGGAACAAACCCTTAGAGCATGGGGAGCTTTGACAGGAGCAGGCAGGACAACAGCCCCCTTGAGGACTTATGGAAATTCCCATTTCTGCAGCGGCTCCAAGCTTGAATCCCACGTGTGCCACTTGTTAGGCTCTGGCACCTGGGAGTCCACGGCAGAAGCAGCAGAATTCATCTGTCCCCTCTTAAGAGTGGAGAGCTAAGGCGTGCAGAGGCTGCTCTTGCAAGGTCTAGAGAAGACGGCAACTCATGCATGATCTCAGTGCCTGCCCACAAAGCCAACATGCTCCAGGTTACTGAGATGAGGAATGAAACCTTGTGCAAAAGTCAAAGTGGAGAAAAGAAGTGGAAGTGGAATTTAGCACTCTAAATCACAGCGAGGCAGAGATTTTTCAACTACAGACAAGCAGTTTAGAGCCAGTCTTCTCCTGGGTTTCTCCTGCCCCAATACCCACCCTTAACGTTTCACAGCAAGAGAAGCACACTTTACACTGGGTTTGGCGCAGCACAGGCAGGTGCTACACCAGTGTTTCTCACTGGCTCCCATCAGTACGTGGCCATACAAAGGAGGACCAAATCCTGCTGCTCTGCTCTGGCACTCCTTCTAGCTCTGCTGGTGCAAGCCAGTTCTGTTATTTTTTGCTAATCCTGGGCCTGTCTTGAGCAAGAGCTGCTAAACACAGCAGACGGCAGACCACACAGTCCAGTTGGGCATATGGGTGTACTGGTCCGGGAGCCCATGAGGTCCGTTTGACTCATAACCTACCCACCACTCTGGTGGAAAAGAGAAAGCAGTGAATCAACCAACCAACCCCATGTGTTTGTCAGGTCTTCCCTGTCACTTCCCTCTTGACATTTCCATAATCCTGCTGTGCCTGCAATTAAGAATTTAAACAAAACGCCTGCTGCTTTCCTCCTCCTTCATAACATAGAGTAACAAAGCTCCACAGGCACCAACTCCTGCTGAAATGAAATGATAAAAATGAGCATCCGAGGTCAGAGGCTTTTTCACAGCTGCCGAGGGATGCGAGAGATAAAAGGACAGGAGTGTCAGAATTTCCTCCTCAGGATGTGAAAGTGTAGCACGCAGCCCGATTACATATTTATTTATGGGGAGATACACTGATAGCATCTGTCAAACCTCATTGCAGAGCTACGAACTGTGCTAGTCAAACCGTGCTCAGCCCTGTGAATTGCCTTACTGGCTCCAGCAATCACCATCGAGGCAGCGGTAGGTGGGTTTAAAGGTCAGATGAACCATTCCTGGTGGAAGCCAAGGCACAGAAGAAGCCTATCCTGCCTGCAGGGCCATTACACCTTCAGTTCAGAGGCAGCCTGCAGCCACAGATGGCCCAACTTTCAGCAGTCTTTATTCTAATATCAGTTATTTTCTGCTGGGGTCAAACACGAAGATGGGAGAGGATGGAGAGCAGTCTCCAAATTTTCACCCTATAGTAAGTTCTTTCCATGGCTTCTGCAAGAAAAGATGTCCTCCAATCTAATGTATCCCACAGTCTGGGTCACATGCACTTGGTGCAATTAGGGGGGGCCTCCCTTCTAGCTACAGCAGCTTGTGAAGGGTTTATGGAGTAAACAGGATACTCAACATCTGCCAGAAGCCGGCAGGTACCCTTAATCCCTCAGCGACACTAGTACGTACAAAATCCAGACACAGTCCTGATGCTTTACACCACTCTTGAATGGTTCGTGCAGGACACTTGTTCTCACGAAACCTCACTGTTCCCCTCCCCAAAATACATCACTCGCCCTTCTAAGTGACCTTGCTAAGACATTTCAGTAGCTCTGACTGCTCCTTCTGATGCATGGTTGCTTGCAACAATGAATATTACTGGTGCTGCCCATCTGCCATCCTCTGGTGGGTGCCTCTGGAATTCCTCATCGTCTCCCCCAGTTTTGACTGACCAATATAACTGTGCCACACTCACATTTTGCCAACTTAATTCCATATTGATAAATGTCTTAACTCTAAATAATGAACAGGGAGAGCCAGGGACAATAATTGCTCGTTATTTTCCCATTATTTTTGGTTTGGTGATATGTAAATTAACCGAGGATCTTTGCAGTTCTCTATTTTGACAATTCAATGGCATTAGCCATTTCAGCAGTTGCTTTAACAAGTCTAATTTGCTAGGTTTATTTCCAAGAAATTATGCCACTAGCAATTTGTTTACTCACAATCCCTTTGGCATTCAGTCTGCAAGTGTCTGCCTGTACGCCCCACAACAGAGGCTCAGGACTTTCCCAGTTCCTGTCCTGCAATCCTTACTCTACAGAATACAAAAGAATAATAATTTTAAAAAATAAAAAATCCCAACCCTAAAATAAAATGACGAAGGAAAAATCTTTGAACGGGTTTTTTTGCTGAGGATTAAAGAAGAAAAAGGAATCCCGTATCTTTACTTGATTATTTCTTATCCATTTCATTGACTGCAATATCCATTTGGATATTCTGGCAGAGTGGGATAAATGCATCTCTTATTTATGTATTTACCTGTTTTCTAGAGTTAGCTGACACCCATTCTGCATTACTGAAGTTCTGTGCACCTGCCATTCAGCCCAGCTCACAACAGACAGCTACAGTGAAGGACCAGGCTCCTTCTGCCGTGCCACAGCAGAAGCCCACCACACTGCTAATAACAGCTATGGTACGGCCCCTGAGGTCACTCATCACACAACTGTAAGGTGAAGACGGCAAAGAAAGGGGCCATCCTTAGGCTCTGGTCAAAGAAACAGCAAAAAGGCTTTGCCAGAAAAGCAGTAAGACAGATGGTCCAGTTTAACTCACCACGCTCCAATGTGGGGACCTTGCAAACCAAAAGAAGATTTTGCACTTTGAAAAGCCAGAGACTTTTGGAAGTCCATGCAGATATTGCTTTATATTTCACATTAGGAGCACTCAGTGCTGCTGCAAAGGGTGGCAGAAGAAACAGAAGTGTCTCAGGATGCATAAACAGTAATTAAAGTGTTGTGCTATCAGACTGCTCAAACAAGACAGCATACCTTAATGCATCACAAATCACTGTTTCTGGAGCTAACGTGTATCGATCATTCTGCTCCAGCAGTTTCACCTGCACTCTGACCACTAACCCATTTCTGCTGGAATTAGAGATGTCAAACATCTCTCAGTGCAGAGACAGACCTACACATCCTTCTGAACCTATTCACAACCAAACCAGGGACAAGTTCAGGATCTTGCCGTTCGCCTCTGCAGCGAAAAAAAACAACCAAACAAACAAAAAACCCCAAACAAAAACCAAAAGGAGTGTTGTCAACCAGGCATTTTGAACCAAGAGGTCACAAATCCAATCACTTTGCCCTATCCAAGTGCTGCTAGATGAGAAGTCCAGCCAAACAATAGATTTTTTTCTTTGATTGATTTGCACATTGTGAAAGTTGGGGGTGAGAAGAAGAGAGCAAAGGAAAACCTATTCTGGCTTGACTACTGTATCTGCTTCAACAAAATTGAAAAAAGTCTTCTTGGAACGCTTCTGAACTTCTCAAAAATAAAGTTAAAGAAAGGTCTGAAATGAAAAGTCAGCTCAACAGAAAAGAAGCAAAAAGAAATAGTTTGGAAAATGTCAGCAGAAAGGACTCGCATTTTTCTCCCCAGGGGTTTTTGTTCTAAAACAATCTGGTCAAATCACTCAAGAGTCACGATTAGCATCAGTGTTAGCAAATCTTCAATTTGTGCAAAAAACAAATAAAATGCATTAAAATGCCTCCAAGGGCAGTTCATTTGTGAAGGGGAGGGCCCAGCTCTGAACTGGTAGGAAATCAGTTTAAGCGCTGAAAACGCAAGTGCCATGGCTTTGTGGAGAGCTACCCCTCCCTTGGCTGGCCCGAGGCAGACCACGGGGGAAGGAGGAACAGGAGTGATGGAGAGTCCCAGGTTTCTCTCTCCCTCTTTTCCTCCCATAGGACATTCTTCAGTGCTACAACGACCCATGTGGCACAGCAATGGCTCCGGGGCCTGACAATCCTTAGACGCTGGACTTTCAAACACAGCTTAAGGTGTTTCTGCAACCTAGTGGCTTTCTATGATGGTGTAACAACAAGGGTGGACAAGGGAAAACCAATGGATGTCATCTATCTGGATTTT
>Ga0181612_179329_pt1 | contig 14438 bp, 24 predicted proteins | sample HoacroProtozoa21_FD_119630 | JGI IMG/M metagenome (GOLD analysis project Ga0181612, IMG submission 119630) | Hoatzin crop microbial communities from Cojedes, Venezuel. Combined Assembly of Gp0051906, Gp0051904, Gp0051908 | reverse complement strand
TAAGTAGCGTTATTGAGGAGCCTCTTTATCTTGGCGCTTTCCTGTCTTCTCAAAACAGCAAGGATCTCCTTTAGTTTAAGTAGAATCACTCTAGTAAGTGGAAATTTTACATTTACGGGTATCACCTCCTAACTACTAAAGTACTCATTGCTTGAAACAGATGTATTTCCCCCCCGCCCAGCACCAGTCAGTGCTGTGACTTGAAGATAGCCATGAAGCTCACTGAGCTGTGGAAATAAACCTCTGATTTGATGACCTGATGGCTTGTAGGAGTTTTACTCCTGCAGGTCGCGGTCGCCGATTCTGGCTGCTCAGTATTTTGTAAGATTCTGCTGCAAACGTTAATTAAGGGAGAAATGCGCTCGGGAAGAGAAAAGTTCGTCTCTGTTGTTGCAGTGCAGTTCTCCTGCACTTCAAGCCCTGACATACAAAGGATAACTGGCAAAGCACAAGGGGACAGATCTTTTAAACAGCAAAGGAAGCCCAAACAAAGCTTCCTGTCTCCAGCTGGGTGAAATGTAATCTCTCTGCCGAGGCTCCGACCTGCAGCAAGCAGTAATTCTTTCCCTTGTTTCCTAGCGCATATCTGACTTGGAAGAAGAAAATGCTCTCCTGAAGCAGCAAAAAGAGGAGCTCAACAGCAGGATACTGTGTCAATCTGAAGGTAATAGCTTATAGCTTATAGCATTGCCTCCACTGAGTGAGGAGCTGAACTGTTCTCCCCTGAAATTTGTTTTTCTGGCGTATTTTGCTGTTAGCCCCTATCTTGAAAAGAGCTAATCTTCCCGGCCCCCTTTCCTGGCGGGTTTTGTCATGGTTTTGTTGTGTGGGTAGTTCTGTTGGTGCTGTCCTGCTGGTGGATGGCAAGGCAGAGGCTGGTTTAATTGGTGAAATATGGAATAAAGTACCCAAAAGGGCGCTTCAGTTCAGTTGCGTTGCAGCGTTTATTCCGGGTGATGTGGGAGGCAGCGAGGCTGCTGGGGGTGGAGGGTGGAGAATAACAACGTCCCACGATCGAAGAGTAAAGGATCCAAGAAACAGCACTGTTAAGGATACTGAGCTGTGACCAAGGGTTTCTCCAATGTGACAGAGGTCTGTGAGTGTTTTTTAAAGCAGAGACTTAGAGGAAAGCAGTCTGGGAAAATCCCAAACCATGAAGGAAACTCTGATGCATGTATTGAGCTTTTTTCATTTTTTAGCATCCTTTTCAGCTTGGATTTGGTTGCAGGGTTTACAAAGAGCATCATGCATTGTTCTGTGGATGTAGCTATCACTGTTCCGTGGTACTCATGAAGTACCCCTTGCTCTCAGCCCGATGCAAAATAAAGGAATGAAAATAACGTGGTAAAAAGAAACTTGCTGTAAATATTTCTTCATCTTTTATGGGATGCTTTTGGAGCATGATGCTCGGGAAAAGCAAGTGGAGGGGGTTTGTTTGGTGCTCACCCGTTTAAAAGGACACATGAACTCTATTTGCCCAGTTTCTCAAAAAGGGGAGGGACCAGATTCGCTTGCAAAAGGGAGTTTTTAACAAAGAAATGAATTTATTTGGATATAAAATACTTTCAACCCCTGCAGTCTTACCACCGTAAATGGTTGATGATGACATGAGAAAGGGATGCTGCTGTTGATTTGCTCCTGTGCCAAATGTGGAGGTGGGAAGCAGGCACAGAAGTCTTTAAATGCAGCGAGTACCACTTCTTAAAAACAAATGTATTTCCATGCTGCACTGTTTATTTCTTGAGTGGGTTTATGGCTGGCCCATGGGAGCTGGCACTGGCACAGCTGAGTTAAGCGGAATAGATGTGAAGGTTCGGAGGTGCTGGGGATTTTTCTTCAACTCAAATGGCAGAGGACTGTGCTCTGCGAGCAGAAAAAGTCAAGGTGTTCCGAATGGTGAGGAGACAGACCTAGGCTATAACAGTCTCTAAATATTAGAGAACGCTTAGGTGTGTTCTAAAGGTTCTTGGCAGAGAGCATTTTGTTAGGGAGTCATCGTTATTGGACCTATTTACAAGGAGTTCATTTCAGAGAGGATGATCATATATTCTTTTCTCTTTTTTTGTCTTATTTTAAAGATGAATTTGCACAAAACACAGTTGAGGAAAATACCCAGATGAAGAAAGAGCTGGAAGAAGAGAGGTCTCGTTATCAGAACCTGGTAAAAGAGTATTCGAGGCTGGAGCAGAGATACGACAACTTGCGGGATGAAATGACTATTATAAAGGTAATGAAACTGAAATTAGCCCTGTTCTGCTGTGTCCTGGACCTGATGGAGGTGCCTGGATAACATGGCTCGCTCATTCCCAAAACACTTAATAGAACTGACGTTATCATGGTGTTTCTACGACTGAACTTCCACACTGGAGCCGAACCATATGTGTGCCTTGAATGGAGCCTGAGCTTTCACGCTGCTCTGGTAACTGCATAGAGATATCTGTCGGTCTCGGAAAAAGCTGGTTCAGGCCTCTTGTTCTGCTTGTTGTTTTGGTGATGTTCGTGTGTAGGTGCTGGGTTCAAACAAAGAACACAAAAAAAACCCAACTCAACAACATGACTTCAGAGTTTCAAAAGTTTTTGTGTTCAGCTCTGCTAAAGTGTTAGAAGAACTGTTGAAAATTAGATAAGAGAGTGCTGCTGGATTAGGTGGAAGGTTGAGTGTTTAAAGGGAGCCCCGAAGGGTGCTGTGGACAGCACAATCTTGAGCTCAAATTTGCATGTTTGCACTTGCTAGGTCTGGTATCATGAAGAGCCTTTAATTCATGCAGAATTTTTCAGCTGAGCTTCGGTATTGCTTCACATTTTAAACTATTCCCTTGTGTTAATGTGAATGTTACAGTAGGGCGTAAGAACTAGAAAATAGAATTCACTATAAGGTGACAGTGCTTTTGTAAAGGTAACCTTGATAGAGACAAATATTTGCTCTAAGAAACAATGCTTTGCAAAGAATCCTTCCTTAAGCACTGAATGCTTTATGGATCTACACCTCTCCTCGGCAGCAAGCACCGGGGCACAGAAGAAACCCATCCAACCAGAGCAGTTTGGAGTCCGATTCCAATTACCCATCCATATCAACCTCCGAGATAGGAGACACCGAGGATGTCGTACAGCAAGTGGAGGTACAGTCAAGCGGGCAGGCTCAGGGGGAGGAGGATGCTCCAAACATACCAGAGTTCTTTACCCCCTTGCCCTGAGAATTTTCATTCCAGTGCATCTTCACGATTGCTTCGCTGGCAAGCACAGCCCCTGCAATCAGCTGTCTCCTAATGCAGAAAAGAGCAGCATCAATTATTCCGTGGCGATCAAGAATTGCATGGAAAAGGCAAATGTGTTTTGCTTAGGTTTGCTAGAATAGGCTGCTTTTTAAACTCCCCTTTCATGACTCGAGAGCCTGCGTGGATGACGGATGTTCCTAGGATCTGCCACCCCACTGGCAGGACCATATTTTGTGTCCCATGTACGATGCCTGCAGAAGCCCTTGCTTCCCTTTGCTGGCTGCTGTGTTATGTTGCTTTAATATTTCTAAACTGCTCTGAGAGCCTTTGGTGAAGCCAAAATTATCACTGTTGGCAATTCTCCAATGTAAAACGTTCTGGGTAAAGCCAATTAAAAAGCAGCTAATAAATACTCGGCTAGAAGGGACTGCAGAGGGCATTTTAATGTTCTTAGCTGTGGCCCCAGGCAACCCGCCTATCTGTTGGGCTGTTAAACATTCCATGATTTATTGAAGCAGGTCAACTGTTTGTTGACCTTAAAAAAAAAAAGGTGCTTAAAATAGGGGGTTGGTCTTTGAAAGCATGTGTCTTTCCTGGGATGCTCCTGTTACCAGCTGGGGTCAGAGCTGATGTACCCTCAGGGCTTACCTGGCACTGTACAGCATTAGAAAACTTGGCTGAGGTCTTCTGGTTTTTTCCACTCCCCTGTTCTTCTCCAGGAGGTCGGGATGGAGAAAGCCGCCATGGACATGACCCTCTTCCTAAAGCTGCAGAAACGCGTGAGGGAGCTCGAGCAGGAGAGAAAGAAGCTGCAAACCCAGCTGGAGAACAAGGAGCAAGAGAGCAAGAAATCCCAGGTAAGTGATGGCTTTCCATTGATGCCAGTATTTCATGCTGGTAAGTGGCTTTCCTTGATTGCCTGAGGACACACGATGTCGGAACTGAGGTTTGAAAGTGGCAAGTTCAAGTTAGGAGGCAGCAAAGCCAGCTGGGAAATGGAGAGAAACTTTTTTGGCAGCTAAAGACAATTGGACAGAAATTTTATATATATATATATATATATATATATATAAACAGGTTATAACAGGTTTAGGACAGCATCTTGAGTATCTTGAAAGCAATGAAATGTAGAGTCAATTGTGGCACGTTTTATTCTGCCTGCGCTGATCCCGTTTCCTTCTCTTTTGAGAAATTTGAAGCGCGGCCTGAGTTTTGTCAGCCGAGGTCAGAACAAGGAAGGGGAGCGTGAGTATTTGGAAGGTTGCAGATGGACGTGATGCCGCAGCCTTACGGACACGGGTACCGCTTTTTGGCTGGGTCCAGCCTAGAGGCGTGTCTGTGCTCGGGAGCCGTGAGGAGAAAGGCCCTGATACCCCATGTCTCCAACAACACTTCCAATCAATTTGGGTTATCCAGGCGTTTCTGTGAAGGCCTGGGTTCTCTCCATCCAGCAGCGCGTGGCGTGAGCTGATAAGCACTTCACAGATGCGTGAGGCTTGTGTCCTCAGTTTGGCATCGTTATAATCTATGTGTGGGGCTTTTTTTATTTTTTTTGTTATACGAATATAGCATTAAAAATGGTATAATAAATCAGAAATAGCAAGATAGCTGCTAGCGTTCTTCCTTTTCTCTGTATTGCAGGGCGGGGATATTCCTTTGATGTGTTCTTTCCTTCTTGTGAAAAAATATCTACCTGCAGTTGGAAGTTATTTACAAAAATAAGAGCAAGATTACTGACAGCCCAGGGGTGACTTAAGAGACAGGAGTCGGTCCTGACTGGCACTGTGATCTGAAAATACAACTGTCTTTAGGCGCCCGTGAGCTGATGTTTGGCGTGGGGAGGCTTTTCATAGCAGATCTCCTGGATACTTTTTACCCTGCCATCCGTAACCGGGGTTGTGGTGCTTGTTGAGGGGCTGGAGTGGGGGAGACGATGCATGCCACGAACCAGCAGTGCTGTCTGCGGTGGTGTGAAGCAGTAAAGATGCTCTTATAGAAAATGCTGAGCAAATGCCATCGCTCTTGGTTTCCTAATTGAAATTTCTGGGGCTGTTGTTGCTTTGGGAATTATTTGGTTTATTTCTCTCCAGTGTGTGATCTATGTGTCTGTTGAGAAATGCAAGAAGAGACTCAACAAGATCATCAACCTTAATTACTTACTTGCCTCACCAGTTGTTCTTACTGATCACCTCTAGCAGTTTGCAGGAAACACATGAAATAGGAAACTTCCCTAACTGCTCATCCTTGCACCAGAGGCAGATTAAAAACCTGCTTCCTAACCGCTGTGTTGAAGATTGTGCCTGTAATGCCATTGTTTGAAAGCTGCAGTGAGCCACAGTGGTCAAGATATTAATGAGAGATTAAACCATTTTCTCCTGAAGTGGCCTCTGCCCTGCTACGTGTTGCTGGAACTCTGTTTAAGGACAATTAGTAAAATTATTATGGTTGAGTTGGCCAGCAGCGATGCTGTTGATGGAGGCATGCCTAGCTGTCATGTGCTGGTTCCTCTGGCTGCTTTTAAGTATTAATTTATCTCTCTAATCCACACAGGTAATTGAAATGAAGACTGAAGTGACTTCAGACCACGAAGATTTTGCATATAACAGTCTGAAGGTGAGTGAAAGCTCCTACTTAGTGCTGTAACATATTGCATGGCAACAAGAGCCCAATCACATTCTCTGAACGTGGTAATAACCCAAAACCTCCTGTAATCAGTTCTGGCAGTTAGAAATAGCAGTTTGAAAGCCGTAGCTCTCCATCAGCTGCTTGGCCTGGGATGGGCTTCCCAGTTATTGCCCTACCCTGCAATTCATCTCCTTCAGCTCTAAATCCTTTCGGTTCTGCCTCCATCGTTTTCTCCCTCCAATATACAGAGTGACCAAAACCTGCCAGGCTCCTGTGGCAGCTTGTGTGGGTTGTGTCCTCCTGCTTTAACTGCACCCAAATACTTCTGGTCTTGACTGTTAGGCCAATTCTTTTGTCCTCCTCATCCTTGGAAAGCCAGTTTCTGGGATAGGCTTTGTAAGGAGGAGGGTTTGTTGGTTTGTTTTATTTTTTGGTAGTGCTGACCTACGTTACAGATGCTCCTTCTTTCTCTGTCACCTTGACAAATATTGCAATACAACTGAGAAATCCAGAGGAACATGTGTTGCCCAGGGTAACTTCATACTAAACCATCTGACAGTAGTAATGCCTATTTTTGCTGTCTGCATCATGTCCTCAGAAGGATGCAGAAAAGCAGAAATTAGAGATGGAAAGGATGTATGTTCAACCCTCACCAAGAGCATACCTCTAGCAGTAGCTTTTTCTGGCGCTAGGTCCATCCAGTTTTTAGTCTCTAAGCCTGATACTGTTGTTGCGTGTGCTAGACAAGCTGTTTGTGACTGAGGGAAGCCCTGAGGAGTTTCATTAGTACCTCTGTGCAGCCCGTTGGAGAAGAAGAGTGGTAGAGCTTTAAAATCATTGCTCAAGTGTCTTCAATTGATTAAACGTGGCTATGGAAACTGTAAGTTTCTTGGCCTTGTAAAGCAAAGTGAAGCTGCAGTTTGGAAGGGGAAAACCCAGCAGATGAGAACCGCCGCCTGCTTAAATGGCTCCTCAAGTTCTGACTTCTATGTGAGTTCACAGATTGTGTTTTCTTCAGGTTTTAACCCAGGAAGTTCAGAAGGTGAATACTAATTGTGAGTTTTCCTACTTTCTGCATTCTTAACATGCTAACATACGTGGTCCTACGTATCTAACAAACCTTTATAACTCTCCAGTAATACTGTTTCATGGGAATAGGTAGCACATGTTATAACAAAGCAGGGTTCTTCAACCTTTAGCCTAAAGCAGGTAGAAGAGGAACTTGCAAGGAAACATATCTCAGGGTTAGTTTTTAGTGGTGTTGCACCGCAAGTGTTTCTCTTCAAGCATCCTCCAGCACAAGGTTCTCGCTGGAGTTGCAGGAAAATAAGCGGATGGTTGCAACAAGGCAAAACTAGGTCTAAGAGCTTGCTTTAATGCGCTGCAGACCTTCATGACCAGCTGTAACACGTGATATTTTGGATAATGGCACTTCTCAATGTGGGAAGCTGCCTGAAGTCTCCGTCTGCAATGAGAGAGTGACTTACTGCTGACTTGGAGTGCTGCTTTTCCCTCCTTTCCCCATGACAGCTGCTACTGTGACTATAACAAAGCTCTTCCTCTCTTCTCCCTATTTCTCTTGAATATTTTTATCTCCAATATTTTTACTCTTGCTGACTCCTTCAAGAGTCTTGCATAATTAGATTTATTTTTCCTTTTTGCCAGCTTAAATAGTCTTTATCTTGGGGAACTAGGCTGAGGTGTCTAAAAGCTTACACGTAGCAAACTCTTCCTATGGATGCTGTTGAGATACCACCTGACGGAGGAGGAAGGGATCCTAGCTTTGATGCACCACTGATGGACTATCTTTTGGAAACTGAGACTCCTTAGCTAGTTTGGAAAGGTTTTAGAAAGGTGGCTGCAGTGTCTTTTCAGAAACCAGTCTGTTTCCCTGGCCTGAGTTTTGACCTAGGTGAGGTGTGAAGGCTGTTACTGATGCGGCTGAGCAGCTCATCGTGGAGCTGGAGTCTTGCACTGGATGGGAAGAAGTGCTTGGATAAGGTCATGGACAACCAAGTGTTTGGTTTGGGTGTATATGTTCAAATACAATAAACAGTGCGAATGTAAATGTATTTATTACTATGCATTTTAGAATGATACTTACAAATATCAGTTTGGGTAAACATAATAAATACGGTTATTGCTGAAGAGCAGGTTTTATTGGGGGTTAAAGATGTTCCTGGGTCTCGCTCAGTACTTCACTGCCTTCTGTTCACTTTTGGGTCCTATTCAAGATATTTTTGTCGTGTACTGTCACGGCACAGGGGAGCTTGTGCTTGGTGCAGATTTTGGTGGAGGGAAGGCACAGTCCTTGCTTAGAGAAGCTCATTTGGGTAAGTGCTGGTGGTTTCATTTTGTAGTGCCGCTGAGGAATGTGAGAAACTTGGGCTAACGCTGGTATGTTTACAGCAGACATAAATTATGTGTCCTTTTTAATGGGCAAGTAAGAGTTTTCAGTAGGTGCTGTCCCAAAATATGCCCAGCCAGGTGTTTGGTTAGCCACGATGCAGGGCTGGAGGGATGTGAAACTCCTCATTATTCTGCTGGTGGGAGATGCGTCCCTGAGTTACGCCTGTAAAACAAAAAGTTCCCCAGTGAAAAGTGTATTTTCTGGCTTGTTTGTTCAGGCTGGGAAAGTGGGAGTGAAAGCACTGAGAAGTCCTTGCCCTGACTCTGTGTTCATAGCAGGAGCAAAATGCATAATTCAGTTTCTCACTCTTCGCATAGCTGGGATATTTGTTGCATCCCTGAGACTTGGAAGCTCATCACCAAATGACCTTCTAGAGGATTTTATTTTCTTTTCCTATCGAATACCAGAAATAGAAGAGAGGACAAATTCCTTGCATGGCAGTGCTAACCTCTGATTTACACCGCCTCGTACTTGACCCGGCACTGCTCGGTGATCCCCTCCCTTGAAGAGTGAGGCTGTTTCCACCGCTGTGGGGGCTTGGGTACCGCTTTCACATCTCCATAATCCCGTACCTGCTGGGACAAGTGCGAGTTTGAGTTCAGGATGTTCTGGCTGTGTAACTTGTCAGATAAATCAGCGCTGTTGGACTATGCAGAAGAACGAGCATTTCTCACAGCACAAGTAGAAATTTCCCTTTCCACATTCAAAGCATTTTATTTTAGCTTCTGTTCTGCCATTGCTGATGCTGGTGGAAAAAGAGTGTACAGGCAGGGGACAACAGGCATCTCGCCCATGTCTACAGAGATTTTAACATTGCTTCATGAAAGCCACCAAGAAGAGAGTTTGGTATCCACTTCCCATGGTGCACACGCTTCTTCAAACTCTTGTTTTAAATAACAGTTACAGAAAAGCCAGCGTCTCATACGCTCCCTCTGCTGAGCTGTGGTTAATGTGGATGCGGAGGAATTGCAGGATCAAATGCATTTATCTTTTTTATTATCTTTTTTTTAAATGACAGATGGTATAAAGTACCTGAATGTGCTCCATTACTGATGGTGTTTGTTGAGCTAGGAGTGTGTCCAGATGCCAGATCAGCTATTCCGTTCGCATCTCGGCTCGAAGGCATGCTATTTACAATTTGTAAGGATTTATAATTGTAACACCCGTTTCCTATGGAAACGAGGTTTACACAGCTGTGATAGCTACACACTGTATAAATTGTATAAATTGCCCCCATCCTCCCCAGCCATTTTTGGATCTGTTAGCTCACCTAGCCAAAGCTGATAAGGAAGCGGATATCCCATAGCTAAGAGGGATCGTGCAGGAAACCTGTAGAAAGTGTGAAAAGGCAGCAAGGAGAGGAAGCACCTGGATCTCAGCAGGGAAAGAGCTTGTGCTGTTGTAGACATTAGAGAATCCACATGGCTGGGGGTCAGTCCCTGGGAAAGTGCTGACCCAAATCAGTTGGACACCGGACTTTGTCAGCTCGCTGGCAGGTGTCTCGGTTTCTGCCATGTTGGAGATGGATTCTGTTGGGTTTTGGCATTGTCCAAGAGGCCTGGGGACAAGAAGGAGCGGTCCTGGGTGACACCACACAGATCTGGTGCAGAGAGAAGGTCGGTTGTTGGGATTGGGCCATGGGCAGGACCCGGGGGGCCAGGTTCGAATCCCCAGCTGTGACCCATAGCCGTAGCTCACCTAACAGGATGCCTCCTATGATGAAGGGTCCTGTAAGTCGGTGTCTTCCACCTTATTTAATGAATATTAAAGATGAGTTAAACATTGTGGGGTTTGTGGTGATTTCTCAATTGAGAAGGAAAAGGGGTGGAGAAGAAACAAATGTGTTTGGCTTCTCTAACAGGTTGCGTTTGTGCTTTTTTAAAAATAGTGTCCACAAATAAGAAAAAATCTCCCCTGTGTCACCCTGTAGTGCTGTTATTAAATAGCAGCAGGCTGCTGATGACAGCGAAAATCTTTTCTGAGCCACACATGGCTGGACTGGCAGCAAAACCCTGATCCTGGCATGAATTGATCGTTCAGTCGGCTGTGATTGTTGGTGATCATGTTACCTTAGGGCGTCTCAGAAAAGGACGAGGCACTGCAGGACAGTTTATCCAATTGGTCAATGGCTTGGTATTTTTCAGAGGCAAGAGCTGGAGTCGGAGAACAAGAAGCTGAAAAATGAACTTAATGAGCTGAGGAAGGCTATCGCAGACCGAGCAACCCAGAGCAACTCGTCCAACGATATTCAGGACAGTTACAACCTCTTACTGAATCAGCTGAAGTCGGCCAATGAAGAGTTGGAAGTGCGGAAGGAAGAGGTGCTCATCCTGAGGACGCAGATTATGAAGGCAGCCCAACAAAAAGAGATGTGCAAAAACATGGTAATTGTGAGGGTGATGGACTTTCTTTTCCTTTTCCCGTTCTGTTGCTGCAAATTCACTGCTTGCCATTTTGGTTTTGGTAGGCTCTGGGTGTTGAGATGACTCGGGGAGGGGACGGTTGTAGGATGCTCTGCGTATGGATAAGAAACAGTCTGTGATGTTATTTCAGACAGCCCATGACTGTGTGTCCCGTGGTGGTCTGTACTGCTTGACCACACCAAGGAACAACTTGTCCAGCCCTGCGCTGAGGGGTGGTGGTCCGAGATGTTCCTGGTGGTGTTTTGTGGAAACTGGCTTATTCTGCAAGCAAATGGGATGAAAAAATTTGCTTCTGGAGCAGATTCTGCTCTCATGATGCTGGTGCAGCTGTAGTGTGTTTGTACGGGCGTGTAGGCAAGAAGTGAGCCTGTCCCATCCCAGTGGTTTGAGGGCTTCTTGTTTAGGGCCTGTTCTTATGGAAGACTACATTTTCTGAAAACTTTCACTTGGGCTTTTTAATTCACTGCCTTATCATTCCTCGAGGTTTTGGTATGTTTTGTATTTCAGACCACACAAACCCCCAGGTTCACTGCATCCTCCTTCCATCTCTGAATCTCTGCTGCTCTCTGTTTGCATGCGTATGAATTCATAGAAACTCTCTTGTCTGATGGATGCCTGAGGAAGCTCTCTTCGGGTTGGTTGGGAGTTGTTTGGTATCAGGAGCTTTGAAAGACAGGAGGAGGTGCGTGGGATGTCATGCTGCTGTGTTTTCTATGTTGAATTAAGGAAAGCATCACCACCAGTGCCACCTGGCCGAACAGTGACAAGCACATTGATCAGGAGGACGTGATTGAAGCCTACCAGGGGATGTGTGAGACGAACCGGTAAGTGTGACCCAAAATTTTCCAGCAGCGGGAAGGGCTGACCAAAGCATGAGAGAGAGATCCAGACCAAAATTAACGAAACGTTTTGGAGAGTTACCAGCTTCTGGACTGTGTTTTGGACCTTGGATCAAGGATGGGCTATAAAGATGGGACCAAAGATGCAGGTCTTGTAACAGCTGAGGAGCCCTCATCATTGGAGTAGTGTGTCCCTAAGGGGATTTTTTCCTAAATAATCTGCCTTCAGCAAGGTAGAAGACCCAACCATTGTGGATTAATGGCTTTTAGTAACACAGTATACATTGACACATTGTAAAGTGGTTGCAGAAGCAGTCGGAGCTGGGAAAGGCTTAATTTAGGATTTTATTCGTACCTGTATGAATATGAGCAAAGGCACGCCATCTTTGCATGCAATATGAAAAATTGTGAAGAGTTGCTTAATGCTTTTGGAACCAGATGGCCAAGAAGGTGCAATGGGAAATCCATATGCATGGACAGATGTGCAAAAATTCAATGTATATATCGCTGAGCTGTCAACTTTGGTCATCATGACTGTGCTGCACGTCCCCCAGATTCCTGCCATAGTGTGGTCTGGATTTTCTGACTTTGCATCTATTTTATTTCTTGGGAAAGCCCTAGGAGAACCTGCGGAGATCTGCTAGTGCGTAAGGACAGAGAAGGGCTTGCTGGAAGGGCTGGGTTCCACGTGCGTTGTGTTTAAACTTAGCTTAAAACCCCCAGGGCTGGGCTAAGGCTCTGCCCACGCTAGTGCTGCCAGCTTTCACTTCGGCCCAGGGACCTGGAGGAGTGGGGATTTTGGGGGTCTGGGACTCTGGTGACGCTGGCTTCTCACCTCAGCATCATGTCTGGCTGGATCAGGACCAGTGTTTGTTGTTTGGGGGTTTTTTGTTTCAATTTGTTACCATTGAATATTTGCTTTCCTGAAGTGAACTTGCTGATGAAATTTCTGCCCCTCCTGCAGTGTAGAGGTGATGAGACTGATTTAAACATCACCTTTTTGTCAATAAATCAGTGGAGCTGCGTGTGCTTCCTACTGCAAGGTGTGGGTTTTTGCCACTTAATGAATTCTGTGGATTTCCTCTTATTTCCTTCCAACTTTCTCCTGGGCACTAGTATGGGATGTGAAATCCCGTTGTCAGGCACAGGGTTAATTGCTCCCTAACTTGCGTTTTCCGGTGTGCATGTGTAGGGATGGTTAGTTTGTGTCCAGCTGTTGGTGAAGGAGTTGGAGTCAAAATAAGGATAGCAGTAATTGATATTTGGCCATCCTAGAGCACGGGTTGTCTGCTTTCACCCAGCCTGCCGGGAGATTCTGGTCCTTCTGGAGCCGTTCTCGTTTCCAGACTTAACAACTTCCCCAGGGAGGTTTGAATTGAACACAGAAATCATCCAAACTGCTGCAACGATTTCATTTTCCACAAGAGTGCAAATCACTTTCCTTGCAGTTGCCCAGGTGAGCGGCAGTTGAAGAAGTTTGTGTGATGGGGCCTTGGTAGTTTTTTGGCCTCTTGAGATTTGGGAGGGGAAATGTGCAGTCTCCAGGCTCAGCTTCCTGTTACCTCTCTGTCTGCCCCTCGTATGAAGCTGGGCTGGAGCTTGGCTCTTGTAATACAGTAGCAGTAGCAATGTGTACTCTCGCCCTCAATTTCTGCGGTGATTTAGCCAGTGGCTCGTTAATCACCACCAGCTTCCCCGTTATATCGTTCCCTGTGCATTTGTTTGTATATTGGGTTGGTTTAGAAATGGTAGGCTGGAGTCTGGCAATAAAACAGATGAAAACAACTGCTCAGGGAGCATGGATTATTATATTTGTGGATATAAATTAACAGTCCCTCCCCCCAGCACAAATTTGCATTCGTACTTACTCAGCTCCATACCCAAGTGTGTCAGCATGAGAAAGAAAACTGCTTTCTCTTTCTAATCTTGATCAATAAAGATTTGAATGGAAAGCTTTTCTGCTGAGATTGCAATTCTGAAGGGGAATTAATAAGCAAGAGCCACTTTTTTCTCCCACCTGCGCTGCAGGGAGCACTCCTGTTTCCCTTTCCCCTGACACCTCTCATTCTGTTGGCTGTAAATACCCTGCTGTTGGCTGAAGTAACCGAGGCGATGCTCTTCCATCGGTGCAGTCTGATGCGGTAAAGCCATGGTCCACCCATGGGTCACTCCTAGCTTGAAGTCATCATGTCTTAGCTGTTTATACCGGGGATGGAGCATGGCTTTATTTGGGTGGGAGATAGACCTTTTATTCATTCTATGTCTATATAATCCAGAATTTTTGAATACAGCAGCATTAAAACAGGAAAAACTGCCAGGTGCCGCTAACCCTGCCTACGTAGTGGTTCTCTTTCTCCACACTGTTCTCAAGGGAAAGCCCTTTGATGCCATGTCAAGGGGAAGTTTAAATTAGGAGCAGCCCCTTATAAATGCAGCCAACTCAGCTTTTTTCCTTTTTTTTTTTTTCCCCTCCTGACTTTCAGCTGCTAAAGGGAAAAGCTTCAAGTTAGTTTCCAGCTAATTTTCTGCTTCAATAGCTGAATGTAAAGCTAAGCAGGCTCTTTGTTCCCCATTTCAGTTCTTGGGATCTTTCTTTCAAGCTTTTTTGATCTTGATGGAAACGCAGAGCCAACAAAAGACCAGGTGGTGATGTTAGAGATAGTAACCTGGCAGCTCAAAGCAGGTCAGGATTAGCCTTCGAAATTAACTGCTGTGATAACTTCCAAGAAATTTCTGTAGGGTACATGGCTTTTTTTTTTTTCTGGGTAAATCCCACCTGCAGCTGCCAGTGCAAAGTGAAGGGCTGATGCTGGCTTCATGTGGAGGATGCTTTTGTGAGTGGAAGAGGCCATTACAGAATCTCAGAATGGTCGGGGTTGGAAGGGACCTCTGTGGGTCACCCAGTCCAACCGCCTGCCGAAGCAGG
>Ga0181612_173679_pt1 | contig 14438 bp, 7 predicted proteins | sample HoacroProtozoa21_FD_119630 | JGI IMG/M metagenome (GOLD analysis project Ga0181612, IMG submission 119630) | Hoatzin crop microbial communities from Cojedes, Venezuel. Combined Assembly of Gp0051906, Gp0051904, Gp0051908 | reverse complement strand
GTGCTTGGTTTGTATTTTACTTTGGTAGTTGAATTCACAGCCCTGAAAACTTGTGTGCTACCTCCTGTTACGCTGTTGGTCTAATAGAAGATACTTGCTCTTCTGTAAATCTGGCCAAATATGTGTAACCTTAAAACTTCTGGCCTAGGATTTGAACCCATTTCAGTTCCCATTTGTGTGAGTAAAGTCAGACAGCCAAAGGCCTAAAATATGGAAAGAGCTTTATTGTCTGGCTGTGCACGGAAAGGTAGGCCTGGTAAGACTCACTGCGGAGATCTTAGGCATATGTTTTTTACTTCTCTTGGGAATTTGTCAGATCTTAAACAGGTGTGTGAGTAATTGACCTCTAAAGGAAGCCAGAATAGCTGTCATGTCCTGTGTCCTAAAACAGAATTTCACACCTTAGGTGCTTGCCAGACTGGCAGTGCAATACGGGCCTGTAGCTCAAAGGTTCCTGGTTGGGGGTTGCGAAGAGTGGCTGACAAATCTTGACGTTTAGCAAGTGTGATGTAGTTTGTTTAGAGTAAACTCGGATCTTAACATGTAACATAGTGGGTTTTGAGTGCAGCATTGTTGAGGTTTTGACTTTTAGCAGAATTTTTCAGTCTTTCAGAGAGGTATCAGGATAAAGAAAAAATGAGTTTGCTTTCTTGAAAAATTTAATGGCGTGGTAAAGCGATCATCTGTACTGATAGTGCGTGATAGTGTCTAGACTGGGTCTATCCAAACTGCTGCGCATGGTGTATGTTCAGTCCCTCTAAACTAGGGGGTCATGTGTTCGGAAGTGTGTGATGCCTCTGAGCTTCCAGTTCCTTTGCTGGGATCTGCGGATTCTCACCAGTGTGAAAAATCGTGGTTTGTATCTTGAAATTACTACAGGTTCAAAGATAAATGTCAACTATACTTCAGCCTTACTGACAGGACAGAAGAGGAAAGTAGGTCTTAAAAAGTAAGCTCGTGTTAAGCAAAGAGCTAGTGAATGAAGTCCTGTTATGTCCCCTTGGAAGGACACTCCTGGAATGCCGTGTGGGTGGTGAAGTACCTGAGGAGCTGGACAGATAAACCAACTGGTGTAAGCCACTTGCAGACAATCCGTATTAACATGTCAGTTGCTTACAGTAAATGAGATCAAGTCGAAATAGCAAGTGCTTGGCAACTTTTTCCAATGGTGTAATGTTTGAAATATGTGACTATAACGTGGTAACCCTTACTCATTTTTGTTCTTGTTCTCTACTTCTATACATGGGTTGTGACCTCACACTGAAATAGCTCTAGAAATCACTGAATGCTATAATAAGAAATAAAACCATTTGGTGTCCAACATTTTTATTTACAAAAGTGTAGGATACAGAGGTGAGATTTGTCTTCTTCCAAAAGAAAATTCTGGTCAGCTGTGAGACGGTGTTTACGGATGCTTAATACTCAAGCCAAGTGCTGTGCTTGCTTATGTGCTGCTTCTTTCTGATGAGTTTGTTTGTTTGTTTTACAGTCACTGGCTTTAGGTGAGGATTCAGAATGGGAGACAAGCCTATCTGGGAGCAGATTGGGTCCAGCTTCGTACAACATTACTACCAGCTTTTTGATGCAGACAGGACTCAGTTAGGAGCAATATATGTAAGTATCTACAAAAAGGTGGCTGGAGCTCTCTCCCGTATCTGTCTAGGTTTCTCTGTTTTGATGTGTGGGAATACACAGGGTGGGATAGTGGGTTTTATCCTGACTCCAGAATGTTAGTCAGTGAATCACACTTACTCAACTTTTATTTATTTCATTTCTTTTATGTTTCTATTTTGAGATTTGTCTGCCCTATCTACAGGCATTCAGACTCATAAAACCCCCAGCTGGCTGTACACAGTGGCTTGTACTGGAGGGGGAGCTGGTGATGATCCTGTGATGAAATTCTCTGTAAAAACAAATATGCCAGCCTTAGTCTGCCATTGATTTACAGGCGTGGATTTTCTTGGATCCCTCTTGAAGTGGGGTGCAGGTGTTTCTTGGATCTCATGCTGTATTAATCCTCAGAACACTAAAACAGATTTAAATTTTTGACTCCAGTTTAAATATTGAGACTTTTTAAAAGAAATTTAAATTCAGTTGAAATTTCTTCAAACATTAGGCTTTTGTTTTTGTTTCTTATCTGGGGCAAAGTAGATTTGGCTTCCAAAATTAAAGATAATAACTAATAAGCCCTAGAAACGTCAGCTTTTAGTTTTGGTGGAAGACTCCTTCAGAACATGCGAAGTGCTCTGTGTGTGGAGTTGATTACTGGTGGTGAGGAATGCTGCTGGGTGGCTGAGGCATTTCAGCAGGACACTCAAGTCTTACAAGTGTTCTAGCAGCATATCCTGTTTTTCTGACCTGTTATTTGTATGCTGGAGGAATTGTATAAAGCTTCACCAAGCTCTGGAGGATTGAAACTCTAGCACAAACACCGTCTGACACTCCTCCTTATACCTCAGCAGTATCCACCAGCACCGATAGCATTTGCTCTTTGGATTATTGTGTATTTGCTATCTGCTAGATTGTTGCCTTATTTTGGCCAAGAAGCTGCGTACAGAGAGCCTGTAAAGCAAAAAAACCAAGCTCTAAATATGAAGGCACTTAGCAGTTTCTGCCATGTTATTACCAAAACACATTCAGTCCTCGGAAGATTGGTGATAAGTACAGCCTAATATAAATGCCTGGAAACGTGGCCTTCCACACAATGAGCTCTCAGGCTTTTTCCACCCCTAGAGTCTTTCTGCCTTTCATCATTCAGTGGAGACACCTGTGTAAATGTAGTCAGGAGAACTGTTACGCAGGTCACAGATGTGTATTGTTTTGTGGAGTTCTTAAACTGGAGGATGGGACCCTGATTTGCGTGGCTAAAATGCACCAAGATCACAGCTTGTCTAAATCAGAGGAGGTTCTGCAGAAATGCGCCTTTACGGATGAGCTTTTTGCCTTCTGAGACCCTGTGGGGAGGGGAGCCAACAAATTTTAGAGCGTGTAGGAGCACAGCAGGGAGCTCTTGGGTTTGTTTTGCATTCCTGTATCACTGTTTCCACCACAAGGTTCAGTTTTCTCCTTTAGCGGTGTAACCCAGGTCAATTGAGCTTTTGTCACCTATTCCAGATGGGGACCTGGGCCAGTTCCTTTCGCTACGAATTGCTTGAGTTGTGTGAGTTGGAGCACTGAGTTAAAGACTTATTTACAGTTATCCCCCTGCAGTTGTTACGCAGGAAAATTCTTGACTTTGTATCCGTAGGTTTATTTTTTTTTTGTATCCTTCAACTTTTCTTATGAAAGCTAACTTTGATCCAAAGGCAGGAACTTTTTTTGGTGGTAGAATCATGATAATGAAATTTCATCTCCTTAATTTCTAGTTGATTATTCTACACTTTTTCATTTGTTCTTTGTGGTTTCTTTCTATTTCTCTTTGATGTAGTTTCCAAATGGCTGGATTCTAAGGATATATGCCATGTAAACAAAGTGTCTTACCAGGGTTGCTTAAGGGTTACCTAAGCAGGTTATTGATATTTTTTTTTTTTTTCCCCTTTTCCCTCCAGATTGATGCATCATGCCTTACGTGGGAAGGGCAGCAGTTCCAGGGCAAAGCAGCTATTGTTGAAAAACTCTCTGTAAGTGTAATCCTTACTGGATGATTTGGGAATCGGTTCTGAAGACTATAAATTAATTGCTTCTTGAAATTTTATTTTGACTTCAGCAATTTGAAACTCTTGAGCATGGGAGTTGTGCTTCTAGCTTTTGGTCTTCAAAAAAATGTTGCTTGTGATTTAATTCTATGTAGTGGGTGGCTCTACTGGTGAAATGTTAATTGACTCCGTTAGTTTGCAAGGTTGTTTTGTGACTGCAATTGCCCCATAGTCTAAAGGAATGAAAGACTTTTTTTGTTCTTTTAAAGCATGGCAAGGAAGTAGCAATAGCAAACCTGTTGCTTGAATCTGCTTGTGGTAGAGGTTAAACACGTTATTGCAATGAACAATTGGTTTTCTGGTACAGAAACTGCAAATAAGTCCTCAGTGTAGCACTTGTCAGCTGTTCAGATGTGAGTGGTTATGGTTCAGGACTTTAAAACCAGTGTTTCCTCTTCATCAAGTGAGAGTAGTAGTAGTTAGGCATGGTGGTGATGGGTTGACGTTGGACTTGATGATCTTAGAGGTCTTTTCCAACCTTAATGATTCTGTGATTCTATGGAAGCATTTCTTCCTGTATAGAGACTGAAACTCTCCCTCCATGTTCATTTAGTTAAACTTGGAGAAGTTTTACCTTTTGGGTAAATCCATGCCTCTGTTATGAAACTGGATGTACTTATAAGCTGCTGTGAAACTAGAAAGTTTGCTTCTCTTGCAAGATATGTGGAGGGCACGCTTTAGGTCCTCAGATGTTCTGCTTGGAGCATGGTGTATCAGGCAGGTACACTTTTTTTTATTACAGCTTGAGAAGGAAAATCTTTGTAACTTCAATGCTGGTCGTCTTGTACAGCTATTGCCCCTGTGTTTTGGAATCACTACTTTTATCCAAGACATCTGTAACTGTGAAGGCTGAGATTTGCCCTTGGATCTGTGTTTTAGATGCCTGCATTGCCGCTGAGAAGGCCACGCACCTCAGAATAGCACAGCTTGCAACTGCTCTCTTCTAGATGAGGAGATACTGAAGCTCCAGAGTTGCTTGTTTGTATACTCAGTGTTCTTTAGACTTGTGGGCTAGCAGCCATTTAGATACCTAACCAGCTAAGCATTTGCTTGGCCGCAGTGTCTCCGACTGCTGCCTTGGATCTGTCCCAGTGCGGATCGGCCCCTTTCCCACCAGACCGGTACTCCTCTTTACCTTCCCTGTCTGTGGTGCCAGTTGGACTTTCTGGATTCATGCGCCTGTTGCACAGTCTTGCTTGGTGAGTGAAGGCATGCTGCTTTGCCTCAGGGAAACTTTTTCTGACTTGTATTCATTTGCTTAAAGTAAGGAAGAAATGCAGTAAAATTATTCTATGCCTTTCCACTGTCATGGCTCATTGTGGAGCTGTATCAACTTACTGTGACTCTAAAGTCTTTCAGCATACCCCTGTGAGCACTGAGCTACTTGAGCTCTGTTTGCTGTTTCAGCTTAATGTGCTCACCTGCTCTGTGCTTCTGGAGCTGCTTAGTTGAGCAGATCGCTGAAAGTTTGATGCTGAAATTCTTTTGCGCCTCTGCAGTCTTGTGTTCTTCAGTGCCTGGCTGATGAATCGGTGTAAGCACCAATAGGCAGGATTTACTTTTACATGAAGTTCTCTGCTGTGTAACAGCCAACACTATGGCACCCTTTCAGCCTGCTCTGTCAGATGATGTTAGTGCAGTAGGGCAAGATTGTAAAGGCATTGCTTTGCCAGCACTGGTGCGACCGTACCCTGGTACGGAGTGGGAGTTGACACTTGTTCCTTCTGTCTTAATTGGTGCTGAACTTAGGAGTTGTTTCAGATAGACTGACTGCCCTAACTGAGGGGCAGCCTGATTTATGCTGAGCATTTGAGATAGCCGTGTAGTTCTACGAACCTCCTGGAGCAGGTAGGAAGCTACGAAAGGCAGCTTTGTTGCCAGGAGTGAGTTTAAGCTACTCACCTTTATTCTTGCAGAATTCCTCTTACCTGACTTCAAGGAGGATTCCACAGCTTTGGTAGTGAAAGCCCATACAAGTTTTAGTGGACATTTAGAGGACATTAAAAGCCTTAATTGGTGTGTGGCTTCTCGCTTGTCATTTTTGTTGTAGTTTTCATATCAAGAAATGCTTCTCTCCATTACAGATGGATGTCCATAAGCAACCATCCTTTTGAGGTAGTTTCTCTCTTATCCTAAACATCAATTTCCTATCAGCTGACCCTACTTCTTCCAGCGGGATTTCCCCCGCTGCATCACATGAGGAGTAGCTCCTTGGCTAGCCAACCGTTGGGGGCCTTTTCTCTGAAGGGGACAAGCGGATACTTGAGACAGGCACCAGCTTACCCAGCCTTGTCTTTGGTTCCTTGTCACTATTTTGCAGGGCTCTTGTCTCTGAAGCCTTTCCTTCCTTCCCTGTCTTCTCTCCACAGTCTTACCTCTCACTGGCATCTTGTCACACTGGAGGCTGGGTTCTGGATGCAACCCCATTCATTCCCCTTCATCCCTCTGCCTTTTCAAGAGATTGTTCTTTCAGGACTTGTTCAGCAAGAAGCCGTTGTGCTGAGGTGGGACCAGGTTTCCTAGTACTCTTTTTGTTAAAGGATGGGTGTGCAGTGTTCCAGCCTATGCTTGTGCAGGCACATTCAAGTTTGCGAAGGTGACCCTGGAAAATACTCTGCTGGTAGTTCAGAAAAGACTGCTCTCAATTTTTGTGGTGTTGTTACTGGATGTCTATTCCATATTACAGACCGGTTGGCTCACTTTACGTGGTAGGTTGGGATTGTTCTCCAAGCCAAGAGGAAACACTGCAGGCTTTATTGGAGAGTGTTCTTGAATAGTGTCCCTCTGTGATTAGAGGGCAGCTCCGTACTCTTCCTTTGCTCCCCACGTCCTGATCTTTCCACAGGTTCTGTGTTCTCTATTAGTGAAGGGTTTAGCTTCCTGGTATTCTTCCTAGAGTCTTGTGCTTGTAGAGCCAAGACTGTACCTCACGTCCTTGACAGTAGGACTTGGGCCTCCTGTTCTTGTACCCAAGCCTGCTGGGAAGTCTTTCAGGCTCCTTCCACTAGAGTGAAATGCAGAGCTTGTCAAAGTACATGTTTGGGTCTGCCTCAACCTGTTAACAAATTGGGGAAATGAAGTAAAGGCACCAAAGTACAACCTGAGGTTTAAATGACTGCGTGCTGCTGTCCTGTGCAGTGCATGGACTCTGGGCATCAGCCATGCAGTCCCTTAGAGCTCCATCCGTGCTGAGCTGCTGCTGCTAAAGTGTCTAGCGTTAATGCAGCTTCTGATGGAACAGTGCCCAAACTGCATTTGTGTGATGGGACTCTGAGGTCCCCTAGATAATTTGACGTTTACTGCTTGAAGTTGTCTGTGATTGGAATGTGAATGTGGTCTAAGTTGAAAGAGAGAAATTACTCCCTGATGTCTGTTGTTTCTCGAGGTGTTTTCCTTTGACACTTAACTCCAGACATACTTGCATCTGCTACATGAGCGTGGAAAGCTTTTTTCTTTTCAATATGTGTGCTTTTGATCTTCATCTCCTCCTCCTTTCCCCCTGCAACATGGCAAAGATGGTGCCTGTTGCTGTTTTCATTCCCTGCGGGTGCTGTTACCAAGGAAAGAAAAAAGGGGAGAGGTGGAGATGTAGATTTCAAGTCCTGAACATCGGTTCTTGGTCAACCACCTCCCCTTTGCATTCATAGCCACTTTAACAAAGCAGCAAATTTGGAGTTGTCTGGTAAACAGTCTTTGAACACTGTTTGGAGCAGGGAAGCTTTGTGCCTTCATCATACGAACTTTCAGCTTGTAGCTGAACTGAAGCTCTTCGGACAGTGTAATTGGACTAGGAGAAGGTACTGCTTAACATATACCGTGGCAGATTTCACGTCTTGATGCTCGAAAAACAAAACTGTTATGATCCACCCAGCCTGAGTAGCGTCAACTCTTCATGTAGTACTACCAAAATAGTCTAATGCTTTGCAATGTTGGATTTGCTCAGTCTTTGTTTTGCAAGTTAAATAATGCAATGACTGTACACTTCCTTATTTTACTTTCTTTTCATTGCAGAGCCTCCCTTTCCAAAAAATACAACACAGCATCACAGCACAAGACCACCAACCTACACCCGACAGTTGTATACTCAGTATGGTAGTGGGACAGCTCAAGGTAAACTCTTTCCATTACAGGTTAATAAATGCTTATGACTCAGATTTTTGCAGGATTCTAAGTTGTCTGATTTCTGAAAATGTTAAAATGCTTTCTTGGGTGGGGAATGAATACTGCTAAGCTTGCACTGGGACATCGTTCTTCTACTGTTCAAGACTGTCAAGAAACTGCTCATCCCTTCAGATAACTAGCACCAAGTAAAATGCCTGTGATTTGGTAGTTGTATGTTTCTGCCAAGCAAAGTACCATGGTTTTTACTGTGCTTACAAATATTATATGGGCTCTAGAAGCATCAATATTTCCCTTCCTCAGCTGCACTTAGAAGCATCGTTACAGCATTATTGGGCAACGTAAGCACATCTAGTTTAATGTGCCCTGATGTAACTTACACATCGAGCTGTGATTTAGCAGATGTTTTCTGTTAGCTGACAACCCTTCGGTAAGACCATGTTTTTTCTTTGCTGTCACAGGACACAGGAATACAGTCCTGGGGTTAATGCAGGCCAGGTCCTCTGTAGTCAGAACGGGCTCAGCGATGGGAGCGTTGCCTCTGAGGTCAAACGCTTATTGTTGAAATAGCTGCTTCTTGTGAAAAAATCAGATTATTTTTCAGGCTGTAGTATTGCTGTTTACATTATACTGCTGAACTGTGTAAGCTTACCCAGTCTCCTGTTCTTTTGAGGAAGTTTTGCATCTAAATATACCAGGGCTACAGACTTGTAAGCTAATTACACTGCTTATCAATGGAAGAAGTTGTCCTTCAGTCTGCAAAAAATATTCTGTATGTAAAGCCAGCTCTGGGCACAACTTGCTCACAGTGGGCTGTGTGTATTGGAAAAGTGTGAAATTACATAGCAATAGTTAAAATTACCAGAGCTAGTTTTATCGGGGTTTGGTCCAGCCATGCTGTCAAGTCAAGACTCTAAAGCCATCCAGTCTTTAGAGTTACTTGAACCCAGTTTCTTTTAAAATAGCTGTTTAGGTTTCCTTTTCCTGTGAACTCTGAATGGCACCCCCGATAACGAAACATTCACACTTCCGCTGACTGTATTGTTAACTAAGCGAATACAGGACTGAAAGCTTGAATCTGCTTGCTTCGCCGTTCTCCTTAATTATTTTGGGCTGAGCAGTAGAGCAGTTCCCAGTGTATTGCATCCAATTCTAAGCCTGACACAGATAGCTTTGGCTCTCATTAAAGTTGCTCCTGCTTCCTAGCTGCAAGCTGGATTCCAGCTTTCTTGTTGCTCAATCCCACCTGCCCACACTCTGCTGAGGAAAGACAGCCACGTGTGGCCGCAGCAAGCGCTAAGTTGCAGGACCGGTGTGGCGTCAGACATGCTGATCTCATCTGCCTTACTCTTGGGTGTGCACAAAACTCAATGATGTGACCAGGGCTTTTTAATTCAAGGTCTTGAGCTGCTCACACCTGCACCTGGTTTTGCACAGTCATGTGTTTAAGGTTATTGTGTAATCATCAAGTAGATCACAGCTTGCGACAGTGACTGTGTCATGCCAGAGCAGAAGAAGCTTCTACTCTCCCTGCATATACTGTGGGGTCAGCTGCTACTAAATTGTCGCAAAGCTTCAGCTCTCTTCTTAACTGTACAAGAATAGTTCTGAAGAAATGATGAGGCCAAGGACTATTACTGTGAAACTCCGTATTTCCATTACCAGAGTATTATGGCTTAAGTAAACCTGCAGGTTTGGGTTGCTTTAAGCCTTTGGCCGCTGCTGGAGGGGGATTTAACTGCGGTCAGTTGAAATCACCGCTGTCCTGTGACAAGGTCAGGATGTGTATCTGCCTCTGTGCTGCACCAGTCTCCAGCCCAGCATGCTAATACCAATATGAACTGTAAAAAAAAAAAAAAAAAAAAAGCAACAGTCATCTGCACTGGGGGGGACTGGGCACAACAGCTTCATGAAGAAGACATTGGACAGTCATAGAGCACCTAAGTAGGGTGAATGTCACTCGTGAGGATCTAGCTTGCCGGCAGAAGCAGTACAGTAATCGCTTTCATTGAAAAGCATATTTGCAAGTAAATATATGAAACATCCTCTTTAATGGATGTTGGGATAGGTAGTGAAGTGGGGTTTTTATCCTTTTGTAGAGGTATAATGAATATACCTTCACTTACTCTGGTTCTGTGGTCATTTTTTATTGTTATTTGTTGTCTGGGTGCATGCTTGCTTGCTCCAACTAGGAAGATTAAGCATCAGTTTAAGCCTTTAGGAGCAAGTTTCATGTAGTGTGATGCTACTTTGCCAGTGTTCATCCAGAATGTCAGCCAGTATTTTCAGCGTGCTTCACCTCGTAACGTATTTCTCCTGTCACGCTCAGGCAGATGATGACCAAGTGCTAGGCTTCCACCAAACCTTTTTGTTGAAAAGTTTTCAAGGTGCCTGGGTGTGCACCAACGAAGTCTTCAGGCTGGCCCTCCACAACGTTTAACCCGCTGCCTTGCCTCTATTCCATGCAGTCCTCGCTGTCCTGGTTGAGTAAGGAGTGCTCTCTTCTCGCTCTTCTGTCACCTGAGCTGGGCTGAGAAGCATGGCTGTGGCTTGTGCGAGCAACGTGGCAGACCTGTGAATCCCCCAGAGTGTGAATTTTTGAAGTGATTGTTGCAGAATTGATTGTGAATAACTAATTGTTATGCGGTGTTTCCTAGTCTTGAAAGGGAAAGGAAATTTGCAATTAAAATCACTGGATGTTTTTGTAATGCATGCTGAACACTTAAAGCGTATCTTAAAGCCCTTAAATGAGGCTCAACATCTGAAAGAACCTGCTATCTTAAGTAATTAGCCTTTCCTTTGAGAGGAGGGTAGCTGCGAGCCTGCAGTTCAATCAGCAGTTGCTGTGGGGCGCTGGTGGAAGAGCGAAACTGTCTCTGACCAGACAGAGAAGTTGTGCAGCTACACTTGGATTGCAGAGGAGTGTTGCATCTAATACTCTGATAGGACCCACGGCTCTGCGAGCTTTCGACAGTTTTGAGCCTCCAGGTCAGAAGGCGTGTAGAAAAACTGGAAGAGGTCAAAAAGCTGCCAAGATTGCCGGTGTTCTAGAGCTTGTGGAGCTGGGACAGGAGGAGGGTAAGGGCAATCTGCCTGAAAGTAGGTGGGAAGTACTTGAGTACTTACAACAATCTGAAAGCAAGCTGTGCTTGGTGGTGCCAGACAGTGTAACGAGGAGCAGTGGTTGCAGAGCATAACTTGGGAGGCTGAGATTGGGCACAAGGGAAAGATTTTCACTGGAAGGCTGAAACCCTGGGAGATGGTGCCTGGACATCTTGTGAAACGTCGGTTCTTGGAGGCTTGGAAGACTGCCGGACAAAGCTGTGGCTGGAGGCAGTGCTGCTGGTAGTCTGTGCTCATGCTGAGCATGAGGCTGCTCTGGAAAGCAGAGGATCCTTCCAATCCGATTCTGTGACTCTTGATTTTAATTCAAGGATGTCATGAAAGAATTTGAACTGCAGAAAGGAAAGTTTTGTAGGAAAAATAAAGCCCCTGTGTTTTGAGCCTGGGCTCGCAAATTTTGTGTGGGACATGGCTGAATTTGGAAAGTAAGGTTAAAGAGTTGCAGTGAGGTTATCTGAGGTGTGATGAAGATCCAAAATAAAGTGGAATGGGATTAGTCTGTGCCTCCCAGAGCATCTCAAGTCACTCAACTGTGGGTCTTCGCTATGTGTTAATAGGATGGATTAAGAAGTTTGGGAACAGACTATAAATTATTTACTTGGCCTTAAATATAGTGTAGGATTTTCCTTGTATTTAAAGTATACTGCTCCTCTATGCTGTGAAGACATAACATGAAAAGAATAAAGAAATCAAGAATCTGTGACTTCACTGTGGGATTTTGCCATCTGTACAACAGCAGATGTTTGGGGAAGAATTCCCTTTCTTAATCTTCATCTGACCAGTCCTGAACTGGGTAAGAAAGGAGGAAATTCTCCTCAAGTTGAAGCAGTAAGAGCTGCAGTGCAGCTAGGCTTGTCAGAAATTGAGGAAACCTATGCCAAAACTAGTCTGGTGGTGATATCTTTTTTTTTTTTTTCCCAGAGGTCTATTCTTGAAGTGTACTCATGTCAGTAACGACATGCTCTAATTTGGTCTGAAAACTACTTATCCAAGTTGTAATAGCTGCCTCAGTGACCTAAGAAGAGGATGCTTTACAATGTTGTATATCAAACTTTAATGTACAGTGCTCTGATGCTGCTCCATTTTCTTAAAGATTCCTTCATGTCCAGGAACCTACCAACTATACCAGGCAGCAGTGGGACTGTACTAGGATATGTTATATTTTGTACTTAAGAAAAGCTAGAAAAGGTGTAAGCCCACGGGTTTCAGTGTGCCGGCCACCTCTTCAGTGTGGATATGGAAGCATCTTTTCTGGGCAGATTAATAATGGTGATACTTCCCCTGAATCACACGACTGCTGTCGTGTGCTAGTGAACTAGATGGACGCAGGTCTAATCCAGCGTAACTGCTCATGTTCACATTGTGCTGATTGTTACAGAGCCTCTGCCTAATGCCAGAGGAGGCGTATGTCCATGTGACAAAAAGCTGCCCAGTGCGTCAACCTGTTGAACAGCGACTTTACTGGCACTTGTCTGGCTCGAGGATTTTTCCTTCATTTGCCTGCTGAACACCTGGACTTGCTCATACTCCTGGCCTTACTTGTTGCTGCCTTGATTTCTGGCTGTAGTAGTTTCCTCATTCACTTTGTCCTTCATGGTTTGATAGTAATTTGATATCTTGGCCATTCTTCCTATTCTGAACACATTTTTGCAAGTTAGGCATACTCAGTTTTCTTTCTTCAGTAGAAAAGTGTCCTGTAGCTGGATCATCCTTCTTGTCCTCCTCTGGCCTTTCCTTGTTGTATCACTTTAATTTTTTTAAGTGATAAGACATGCATGCAGGATTTGATATGTGGGTGCTATCTGTGCATTTATGCAGTTGCTTACTTAACAGGTTTTGGTTCTCTGTTCCCTTCCTAATAACTGCTAACACTGTGCTTGCCTTGATAGCTTTTGAGCTCTCAGCTGGTTTAAAAAAGAAAGTCCATTGTGATTTCAGTACCACTTCCCTGAGAGGCCACAGCTAATCTAGGACCCTGTTTGGCTTTCCTCTGCGGACTAGCATACGCTTGAACTGCCCTTCGTCCCCACCGTTTTATTTCCTTGGCAGCTGGCACAGTGAAATCCTCGCAGCGGTTTCAGATTTGAGTGCTGCTTTTTGTGCACCTGATCCTACCGGTGCTCTGGCAGCCTTGCTGTTCTGTGACATGGCTGACATCGTTAGCAAGCTGCTCCTCAAAGCTGGCTTGTTTCACAGTCAGTCCCTCACTTAGATGAACTTTACTTTTTTAAGGAAAGATCTTTTTTGTTTGTTTATTTTGTAGCCTGCTTGCTCTTTGACCTTCCCATTTGCAAATAAACGTTCAGCACTTTGACAGTCTGTTTCACGGGCCACACTGGCTGCTGCTTTTTAATACTTTTATGCATTTCCCCCTTTTTCTGAAGCTGGATAGTTGTGTGCTGAAAGACTAGAGCTTAACATCCTCCAAAAATGCCGTATTGAATACACTACGGTCAGTATCAGAAGATTGTTTTGTAGCAAGGTCCTGTGCCCTGTTCAGATTAAATCCTATTGTGTGATTTCCAGCTGACTTGGGAATCATTTAGGATATTTTTTGAGTCTTTAATTCCTGCGTGACATCCCTGAGGAGGCTGGTAAACATTAGGTGGGAGAACCATTCTCCCTCTAATACTATTTTCTACTTTTGTAGTAATACAGTAAATAGGGTGCAGGCGCTATAACCTGCCTAGATGAATTGCCAAAGGCAGGAGTTGGCACTGCTGCGAAGATCCCCGTGCTTACACCACCTCATCGCAGCTGTAGCAGATACTCGCTCCCTTCGAGCTGTTGCTGGGCAGCGGGAGTGGGGAGCACTGCGTCACTGGCCAGCTGTACCTGCTCTCTTAAAGAAAGAGAGCTGTACCTTCTCTTCAAAAGCCTCAGTCATTGCCTAGATCATTCAGGCAATATTGTTGATACCAGGAGCTTCTGTCATCAAAGCACAGCAGCTAAAAACTAATTTTGAAAGACTTAGTTTTGCACTTGGTTCCGGGGCAAGGCCCAAAGAAAACTCTGTGATTTGGCACCGAGGCAGGCATGCTCTTACCGCTGTTGTGAAGCTGCTGGAATGAGATGCCTGCAAGTCCTCCAGAAACCCCCAGCTGCAGCTGCCATTGCAGGATTTCTGCGTCATTGGGCCCTAGGTGTTTGTCTGCAGAGCACCTTGGAACGGAACCTCTGGTTGCATTAGTGTCTCTTGAGGTACTGGGCATCTTGCAGCATGTGACATCACTGTTAATGTTAGCTTTTAAGTCATCTTGTCATGAGTTTTGGAATACATTCCTCCAAAAAAAAGAGCTTTTTGAACTTCCTTTCCTCTCTTTCTACAGGCTGATGAAGATCCTATCATGGGATTCCACCAGATATTTCTATTAAAGAACATCAACGACGCCTGGGTTTGCACCAATGACATGTTCAGGCTAGCGTTGCACAACTTCGGCTGAGCTGGCAATCCCGAGGCACCCGTGCTTTCTTTTTTTTTCTTTTTTTTTTTTTTTTTTT
>Ga0181612_158144_pt1 | contig 14438 bp, 12 predicted proteins | sample HoacroProtozoa21_FD_119630 | JGI IMG/M metagenome (GOLD analysis project Ga0181612, IMG submission 119630) | Hoatzin crop microbial communities from Cojedes, Venezuel. Combined Assembly of Gp0051906, Gp0051904, Gp0051908 | reverse complement strand
GAAAGAGCCCGACTCATCCCCTTTCACCCTCCCTGCAGGTGTTTATACACCTTGGTGAGATCTCCCTGAGCCTTCTCCACTCCAGGCTGAAGACTCTCTCTTCGCTGGACTCTCTCCAGTATGTCCATGTCTGTCTCGTACTGGGGAGCCCAGCACTGGACACAGTCCTCCCGGTGTGGCCTCACCAGTGCTGAGCCGAGGGGCAGGATGCCCTCCCTCAACCTGCTGTGACACTCCTAACGCAGCCCAGGAGAGGTGTGATGGTCAGCAAACAAAGCTGCCCTTTTCTGAGGTTTTTTTTCTTCCAAGCCTCTAAACTAGAGCAGTCTTATGATTTCCTCAGGCGTTTCCCCAAGTCAGATAGCTCATTACCTAATTCCATCATCCTTCTGCTCTAGCAGGCATTGGACCAGACTGCGCTGCCTTGAAGTACCATTTCTAATGCCACGCAGGTAGTCACTGGGATTAGTAAGAGCTAACGCAAGCACTGCACTTCCCAGGGAAACAGACCGAGCACTATCAATTCCTCTTACACGTATTTTCATTTGAAACCTTTTCTGTTTTAAGTCAAAGTTGGCAACTTCAAGAGTAAAATACACACTCACAACTTTTTCCAGTGAAAAGACTGAGGATTCTCTCTCTTCATAATCTGATGGGCAGACAATGCTAACTTTTCTATTTCTGTTGTAAATACAAACAGTCTTCGAACTGGAATAAAAAAGCTTTAAAAATCAGCTGTTTTCCCTGCTCAACCGTGCAGTTAAAAAGCTGCTGTCAGCTGGCTGCCTTGATCAAACACGGCTTTGTGTTCATAGCAGGCAGTATATAAGCAGGACAGACTAAAAAGCAGAAGACATCCTCACATGGTAAAAGGCATCCTTAGAAGATAGGGATGATAACTCGAAAGGAAACAGGGAGGAGAAAAAATGCCATTGTCAGCCTTACATACTAACAGGCTTTTTTTCCTTCCACTTCCTTACTTTCATCTTTTCACAGTGGTTTTCTCATAGATTTTCCATTACTCACTTCTGAATGACTTTTGGTGTCACTCCTTCATTTCATTTTCCCACGCATCTAGTTCGCTCCTTTTCTTTTGTTTTTCATATCCTGCTACTTTTTCACCTTTTCACCTCTTCTGTTCTTTCTCTGCCTCTCTGTATTCTGTTCACCTTTTCTTCTGTTTCCCTGTTTTCCGCATTCTAATTCACCACCACCTGCGTTTCACGGCACTGAACAACCTTATCACAATTTAAACACGCCCATCCGCACAAAGAGACGCTGCAGTTACCTTTGGTCAGTAGCTGGTAACATTTCTCTTCCATTAGATCAACTTAACAACAAAATATTACCATACTGCAATCCAACACCACGCAATACACACCATTCTAGGAAGAGAAAGTGGGTACAATGATTTATAGCCTTATTCTGCAACCCTGGCTTCAGGGACCATGCTGCTGCCCCTACGGAACTCATTTTTCTAAACCAACAAGGTTACTGATCTCAGTACAGATCGCAGAGTTGAGCCCATCTTTCGCATATGTGCATTGGTGAGGAGGAATACCGTCCTCTCCCACTGATGATACTAAACTGTACAACAACCATACCAAAAATTAACCATTTCACAAAAAGAAAACAGTTTTTCCTAATCCTCATACTCGTTTAAAGAAACTGTAAGAAAAGGTACAAGATTTATATTAGTAAACATGATTTTCTCATGTGGATAAACAAGAAATATATTCAAGATAGCCAGGTTTCATAAAAACATGACTAAGAGGATAAAACCAGAAAAAATTCAAGCTTATTGCAGAGAATTATGACTGCGGATATGAAGCTTACTCAGACATTTCTCTGATTTAGAGTGTCGTTACGATGCTAAATTAGCAAAAAGACATGAATACATCATCTGTTAAACTCCAGACAATGTTTGTAGTCTTATTTAATTACAATGCCTTAATGGAGAACTTGAAACAAAATCCCAGGAATTGTCTTTAAAAGCCCAGGAGCAACCGGGGAGTGCTGCTGTGTAATGCAGGGAACCCCAAGACCTAAGTGCCCTTTCTAAATTCATCTTTCCACCAGGCAAAGGCTGGAGCCACACACGGCTCCCAGCCTCAGGCAGCCGCACGGTGCTTCACACGAGGAGGTGGGTGTACCAGTAGCAGGCTCTGAACTGTTACAGGCCTCTCACCCACTTCAGTCCGTAGTATTTTTGTGAGAAGGGTGAATTAATGAGGGGGAAATCCTCTGTAATCGCAGTTAACGGGACATCACCAAAAAAATCAAAGGAATGTGAAGAACAACAAACATGTTAGCTAGAATTAAGAGCTTTCCGTTTTTTATCAAATCGAAAATATTTTTTCATCCATGAAGTGTCTAAAGAGGAAAAAAATTTCTTGGCAGTGTTGGTGACAACGGGAAGAATACCTTTAAGGAAAACCATCTGAGGGCAGAGGAGAGAAACACAACTGCAGTCACCCATTCACTACGGAAAAAAGAATCAAGGCTGCAGGCTTTGAACAAGCAGAGAAAGATGAAAGAGCCAGCAGTAAGTATCCACCTCTCAGACGAGTACGGCACGTTTCAGGTTCCTGGCACGTCCGGGAAGCAGGTGCCCTTCACTGGCAGGTCACGCCCTGGGTCTGAAACGCCCTTCTTCACGCAGCAATGGGGTGATGTCTCAGGCTGTTTTAAGAATGAAACAGCACCTTACCCACAGGTAAAGGAAGTCTGTAAAGTAGAAGTTTGTATGGAAACTTTTGGATAAATCCATTCACATGACAAAGACAAGAATGACCTCAGCAAGAGAGCAACACAAGATGAGAGCAGAGAGATGTACAACTGCATCACCATATGGAAAAGCAGTTAATTACCGTAACTTCTGGTTTCCCTTGAGTGTTTTGGTCAGACTCTTTTTACTTTTTTATTATAATGCAACCTAGTAAGACCTCAGACATTGAGACTAGCTCACCTCGCTAATGTAAGACTCCGCAGCATGCTAGCAAAGTTTAACGAATCTCTCGGAGCTCAGTATTTCACACTCCAGCCCACACCCAGCCTTCTGGTAACTCCGCGCTTTCCATTTCAAGGACTTCACTTCCTGGAAGTTTTCTGGGGTTTTTGTTTTGGGTTTTCTTCCAGAGAAACTGGCAGAATCATATTAAGGTAATTAATTTGTGGAGGCAAAACGCAAAGTCAGGTATTCTGAAGGCTGGTCACTGCCAGCACAAGGATTTGGCTCGTGTGATTGCCAGCCACGCACTTTGTACTGCTTATTTCGACCTCATCTTCCCTGTTCAGCAATAAAAATGGTAGACAAAGCTCCTTCTAGTAGCTTGGTAGAAAACCAAGGCTTTCTCTAACTTAATAAACTGCGGGGTTTGGCCTTGTGTCAATTTAATTATAGAAGGTATTTGATTTGCCCCATTTCCAGTTGCCCTCATTCATCACATGCTATTTCAGACTCCACAGTACACAGAAGGCTGACCAATTTATCAGCCACTTCTTGAAAACTACTAAACTAATGTAGGAAAGCGTCAATAAATGAAAGATTACTACTGTTTTTACTGTGTTTTGTAGTCCACTCAGCTAGTCTCACTGAGTGGTTGGGAAACAGGCATCTTTTTGTCTCTAATAGCTGACTTAGAATCAAATAACGTTCCAAGGTAACTCAACTTGTAACTGCAGATTTCAGGACACCAAGAGCCACATATAGTGCTGCCTTCTGCATGCAAAGAAACATTGTCTGACATGCAGTGAAAAAGAAACGGAGTTCTAAAAATAACTTATTTGGGAAGGTTACAACTAAATCAGAATAAACTCAAATTTTTCAGCTATTCTACATTTGTTTGACAAAGTTTTCCCACATAGTTGATTTAAAGGACAAAATTTGGCTACACAGGGTAGCAAGGGATTTGTTCTTTTACCAGATAATCATTGTTATACCAAAGGGGATTTAGGTAAATGAATATCGACTTCCTGCATGGGTCATTAATAACTCTTTACTTCTCTTTTCCACCTTTAAGTCCAGTCATAACTCTTTCAGTACTCATGCAACAGTCTGGTATCTTCGAGGGGTCCAGCCAGTAAACCCAGAGCACAGGTTGTAATGGCAGACCACAAATTCTCCCAATGCCGGTTTTACAAAAGTCCTTCTCCTCAATACTGAAAGATACGTTCGGGAGCTATGGAATACAGGTGCCCACCTTCTCAAATGAATGTCCAAATCACCGGGCTGCAAAGCCATCCTTGTTCTCCATCTCAGTTTCTATCTGTGCCATACAGAGTCGGACCACTCCGACAAAATGGCCAGGAGGGCCACCCGCAGCTGACGGCTTGCCCAGCAGCAGGATGGCTTAGGCAGTGCGTACCTGTGGGAGACGGTGACGCAGGGCCACCTCCATCCTCAGGCTGGCTTACCTGGAGGGGTTCAGGCTTGCCAGCAGACTCGGGTGCTCCACAGCCTAGTGCTGAGCAGACATGGCCTCGGATCCACCCAAGCGGACACCGCAGAGTACAGGAACACCCTCTGCCAGCTGCTCAGCGCTCCGACTGCCACCCTCTGGGAAGCACATGTCTCCTCTCCAACGGCTTTGCTACTCTTTAACCTCCATTTCCCAGCTTGCAAATGATTTCCTTTCTAAACTGCCCAGTGAATCTGACCTGACTTCACTAATCTGAGAGGTCCCAGCCTCATTTTTAGGAAATTTATTGTTCTCTCAAAAACTGGCCATTAAGTAATGAGCATTAGACCTCAAGCAAATGCATACTGTTTCTACTCAGGATCTCACATGGCTTTCTTGAAATGTTTGAGTATTCCCACTTCTGGTGTGTTCTGCTCCAGCAAAAAAAAAAACAGACGGATGAAAAATATTTAATCTCTCTTCTTTTCAACACCAAATAAGCACTTATTCATAGCAAATGTTTTAAGCAGACTTCCGGCAGAAACAAATACTGAGGGCTAAGGTTCAGTTGAAAAGAGCAGACAAACGACAGAAATGTTACAAGATCGGTAGCAAGAGCATCGATTTCTCAGTACTGCTAAGCAAATTGGTTGCTGCCTGTAAGATGTTGCTTGGAAGTAAAATCACCTGAGGCGCACGTATTTCCAACAGGCCTGTGCATGAGAGGATCTGTGGATGTTCTCAAAGACATATCTTAAAAACAGGCATTACAGCCTCTTCTCACTTCTTTTTAGGATGCATGAGAAACTTGAAGGAACACGTCAAGACTGACACCCATTTCTGAAAGATCAGAAGCTGCAGGGGGTCCTGTCATAGTATATCTGCACTCCGTCAGCACACAACGTAAGGCAGGACAGACCGTAGTCCATAGTTTGAAGGCAGTTACTGGCCAGGCTTTTCTAGAGCTTTTTAGAATGTCTCTGACAACTGTCCTTTCTGCCTTTTTAAGGTTTCCCATTACAGCACGTCAAATGTTAGTTCTAGATGAATCCTACCCTTAACACACACAGAGCTACTAGGTAGCTCAATGGAGTCTGTCTCACAGCAAGACTTGTCTTCCCTAATTGTTCTGTGTAACACGAGAGCTACAAAAGCCTTGTTTCCTCTCCTTTCTCCTTTTATCTGTCACACAGTGCTACCTCATCCTCAGAAATCAGCGTGGTTTTAGTAACTAAAGGCACAAACAAGGACTTGTTTCAAAGGTACACCACCAAACTGAACAGAAAACAAGTGATTTATCTGTTGAAAAATGAGAAGGGAAAATAATACCAAAATAGCAAAATGTTTTCTTTTACTAGACTATTTTCCACACAAATTAAAAAAAATAGGGGTCACATCATTAGTTCATGCAGTGACAGTCTAGTTTGTGATGAAAAATCTAAGAAGATGAGAAACTGTGTAACAGCAATCCCTTCTACTGTATTGGCTTTGCAGAAAATGCACTTATGCAATATACGTGCTGAGATGTGATTAGGATGCAGTTCTTCATTTTGATTAAAATGCTGCTTCCTTTACGTTACTGAGCTTCAAAATAAAGCCTGATTTGTATGCTTATATAGTATTTTCTGTCTTTTTTAAAAAGCAGGACTAAATTTAACTTCACTGCTATGTATGCAAAAATGAATGCAAATATGAAACTTTCTTTAGCTTACAATTATTAATTTTAGAAATAAACTAGAAAACTATTAACTCCAAGCCCAAGCTGATGACTACTTCTAATAACACTAACTCCAGGGGCCTGAAATGAGGTCTGGGATGCACTGCAGCGAGCACTGAACAACCGCATCATGAGAGGTGCACCGCCTCCCCAGCGAGCACGCAGCCAGCTCGGCCAGGTGAGCCATGAGAGAAACCAAGGCATGGAGCAATGTTCAGATCATGCCTGAAGAGCTCCACTTGTCTGTCAGCAGAAAAGCACTTATTCTCTTATATTGACTTCTCTGCGAGATATGTTCAGCACTTTTTGATCATTTTACCCCTATGTTGTGGGCAGTTTCCACTATGATACTCAAAATGGATATTCAAAATGTGTGTATTGGTCTTTATCATCAAAGGTTCTCAGTCTTGACCAGTCACCAACTATGTGCTGTGCTTCTTACACTGAATAGTGCCTCCTCAAAGCAATTCCTGCTTTATTTATTTCTAATCTTTCTGCTGTTCCTGTTAACCGTACAACATTCTCACAAAAGAACACTGATAAAATCACTGCGCTCCCACGCCTGCAGCTCGCAGGCAGTACTGCGTTCCTGTGTCTGGAGACGAGGCCACCACGTTTCCAGCTACCTGGTAACATAAAAAGCTCCTTCTAACTTTCTCCAATGAGTGCTACATCAGTTATTGTAATCTTTAAAAACAGTATAAGAATTCTGCTTTACTGTTGTCTACTTGATCATGCAGACTCAGCATAGCAAAGCTCTGCTGATTAAGTTTTGCTTCCACTGGAATCAGGCTTTTAATGCAGCTCTCGAATTGTGCATATGAAGTAAAATGACTGCTGTTTCTACATTATTAAAATGGATTAGTGCAGTAATTTTTGTGGCACAAGCAAGGAAAAGATGAACACGTTCCTTTAAGAATCCAGTGGTGGCTGGCACTTCCATTTTGCCTGCTGATATGAGAATTCATGAGAGTAACTATGTGTTTTCATTTCACCACTCTTCAGTGAAATATTTCTGAGCTTTTTTTATTCACCTCAGATTGTTAGAATTGTCACCCCCTTTGTATACTGCTAGATTTGAATAAGGAAGACAGCAAAGGTCACCATGACAATGGTAACTGCAAACCATTTAATCACAGAACGTACTTCAGCACTGAGCATTGTCAAGTTCACTTGCAGATGTAGTAAGAATCCTAAACGTCTATCTCCTGTTTAAAAAAATGTTGATGCTAAATAGCAATAATTTCTAAAATGTGGATTTAATAAAACGTCCTGCAGACCTCACTAATACCTAAATCATACCTGATCTTGCAAAAACTGCTTTAAAATATTTGTACACAAGCATGAAGTGGCTCCATAGGTCCTAAAAATACTGCAACAACCATACACACATAAACTGCATCGTTGTACGCTGTGGGGCACTGGCAGCTGTCTGCCGGTGTTAGCGCACTTCTGCTCCATATGACACATGGGTAAAAATAAATAATTGTATTGGCACTAAAGCTTTTGCCTCAGAAAGTTCGTTGCTTACCACCCACCAGGTAAAAATTCCATTTGTGTACCAAGTACTGACAATACCATTACCAGGTCAGCCTGATGTACCACTGCCGTCGCAGTCCAGCACCGGAACCCAACGCACGCGGGTAGGTGCGGCCCAGAACAAATGGCGACAGCACACAGGTATCGGCACGTGCGTGTTAGTGCCAGGGAAGGGATGCAGGACCTCAGTAAAGCCATGCCTCGCTCAGGCCACAGATGATCCGGGGTACCAGCTGCCGCACCACAGTCTAATGAACACGTACTGTTCTTGGTTGGTTCTTGGGCTTTTCACAAACCATGACATAAGCGTCAAAACCTTAAACCAGGATGCAACGTTATTCCATGTTCAAGGAGAAATCCAAAGAGAGAACTGCAACATTTAAAAGGCTAGTACTGAAGTACCCAAAGTTTTGCTGTTGGTTTAAAATACAAAATATTTATATTTAAAATATAAATAAAATAATATGCAAGCCATCCACTCCCCCCTCACTTCTCTCCTGCAGTATGGTTATTCCCTTACCCACTAGCTTCACAGCTGGATCCAAGCACCTCAGAATCAGGAATGCCAGTAAACGAAACAAAACCTGAAACAAAAGAAAAAAAGAACTATGTAAATTAACATAACTAAAATTATAAGATTTGCATCAGGTTCATACGTGTGTCAACTGAGGGGGAGCAGTATGAGATCTCTCCCACTTACCCTGATAGGAAGGGTTCAGAAGTGAACTGGCAATCATAGGCAAGGTCTGACATGGGATATATTTGGCATATGGTTCTCTCCCTCGCTTCTGGCATAATCAACTGACAGAAAAGCCACAGAAGAAAATGAGAAGATGCTTTGCTTCAAGAATAGTTCCATACCTTTAATTTCAATATTAACTCCAATTGTTGTCCTTCAGCCTTGGGAATCTAGTGAGGGGTTTGTTATTTTTTTTCAATTTTAAAACAGAGATCATGCCTTGGTAGATGGATTTTCCCAAATTCTCCTAGAGCATCTGAAAACAAATACTTCACTTTCAGCTCACTAGAACAAAGCATTCGCTTACACTGTTCTGCAAAGCACTGAAGGATTGAAGCCAGATTTGCTGCTGGGAATTTAATTTGCAGGAAAAAGCATCAAAGAATAAATCAAGAGTCTTTCTTACAGGATAGCAGCAGTACAAAACATCTTACATTATGTCCTGGAGGCAAACAAATTCCAGCTAAAATTTTCTACTCTTTAATGTAAAGACAATCACTTGTTTTATATTCATCCCCTTGTGAAGTGCCAATAATCACAAAACAATGATGAATATCAACCTCCTGTGTGCCACATGAAGAGATCTGTCAATATGAAAGTCTTGTGATGTCTCTAACGAATGATGAAGACAAGACACTTTCCATGTCATTTATCTTGGGAAAATTAACAGTAATGTTAGCCTGTAATGTTAACATGTCATGTAGCATGGTGTTGACATCACCAGCAAAGTGGAAATCCCATCTGTTAAAATATAAAAGCCAGAGGCAGATGTGTCGAATTTGGGTTGCATGTGTGTAGAGAAGCATAAATTAGCATTACCCTGGCCATCTGACTGAACACAGAGCAAGCCACTCCAATGGCCAACATGATCCTTGGAGATGCATGGAGCTCATGACTGTGCCTATGCAAAAACAATTAATAATCATTAATGAGTGGAAAAGCATATGAGTCGGCTCGTGGAGCGTTTGCAAGTGAATACGGCCAGGTGGCGGTTTTAACAGTTTGCTGTTTTAATCTGAGTAGCACATGTTATGAAAAAGACATCCATTGACAGTTGATGTTTAAGCCTGTGTCAGCCTATAGGTATGACACTAAACAGCTAAAAAACAATCTTTCCTCCTCTGTCTGTATCTCTCTCTGCCACAGTAACACCCTGTGCAGCTCCAGACGGTTACGACACCCCACCAGTGACTCCAGTGGCAAGTGAGCGCATAGTCCCAGATCATGTGGGGGTGCATCCATCCGCACACACCTAGCGTGAGACTACAAATTCACCCCAGCGCAACACTATTTTCTGTGGAACTTTCAGCAACAAGTAATGTCAGCAAGCACTACAACTCTGTGTAAAACTGCAAGTGTACGTCGTGGCTCAGGGCCTTCAAGTTCACTTCAGGTAGGGGTAACATTTGGTGGAAGACAATCCGGCCAAGAAATCACGCCAGGAAATCTTTGTATTCCCAAATGAAAATGAGCTCCACAAATAAAGCCAAAGTTAAGCTCTTCTCAGCACACAAGCGCTGTCTTGCCAGCCCTGCTGTGAGACACTGGCCTAAGCAACCCGCAGTGCCACACAAGCCGCGACCGACCCTCCGGCGGCACAGGAGCGGTGCGGCAGGCTACGTGTTACGCCGAGCTTCTCCACGTTACACCGCTCTTTACGCTACCCCATTAATGCAAGCAGCCGATATGCTAAGCATTTACAGCTATACCTTTAAATTTTGGCAGGAATACACAGGAGGACAGCGAGTTCTCAGCATAAATAGCTCTGCAAAGTCCCAAAGCTCCTTCGTTAGTCATAGATCGAGGATGACAACGTGGTCTGAACGCCTGTCAGAGTACACAGAGACTCCTCGCTGGCAAAACACAGTCTCAGTCTTGTTTTCCCTTCTCGAGCTGCAGCGCGTTCCGCTCACTGCGGAGGGTATTTCTTCCACAAAGCCAGAGCAAAGGGACACATCGCCAATTTTACCACACGGTATTTACAAACATTGCTCTTGCAGAACCTCACTCCTCATTTCAAAAATCATGATTAAATCACACAAGCAGTGTGCTAGGATGTAAATGGAGGAGCTGAGAGGTCTAAGGGAGGAGGAAAGGGGAAAACATTGTTAGTAGTTGTGAGACTTGTCTGCTCCAGGATGCCATTACGTATTCCAACCTAAGTACACGGCTAAAACCCACAGGTATGGGTATGCATGAAGATCACGGTGGCGTATAAACTAAATTTCCATTGGTAATTTATTACTTATTCCCAGAGCAATGCACTTCACCAGTAGGGAATCTGTCCATTATGAATTCATCAAATACACTGCTTTATCAAAGTAATTCATACATTTGCTTAGGAAACTATTTATTGTATTCATGCTCCTCATAAAATACTCTTTCTACAGAAATACTGGGACCAGAAGTCTTTTGTGATTCACATGCAGATCTTCACTCTGAAACAAAAATGGCAACTGATTCATTTCCATTACCATCGCCCTGCAATTTTTTGTGCCAGGAAAGTCAAATTGCCATAAATATTCTGACACAAAATCACACATTTAATCTCACTTAAATATGCACAGACTAATAAAACAGTAGTAAGAACATGCTACCAAATAGCGTGTTTTAAAACCAACTTGAGATCATTTGTAATGCTGATTTCTGAAAACTCTGAATTACATTAAAATGTGGCATTAAAGAAAAAAACATTAAAAGCTAGACTTAGTGATGATTATACTGGAGCAGCTGTGACACATTACTGCTGTGCATTACAAGCAGTATTACATGGTTAATATTCAGCAGCAGGCAATATAATTTGATACACAATATTGTAATAGTGGCTATACTGATCTTAGCAAAGATTGAATCAGTGTGGTACGTTAACTGAAAATCTGAGAAGTTTTATTTTCACTAAACTTTGGCTAAACAGAGATGGGCCTCAGCAAGGACCCAAAGTGTCTTGGAAGGAATCAAAGCGCATTAGGGCTATGGCATCGGCAGTATGTGCCAATGACACAGGATGGACACCAGGAGTCTGAAACATCCCCTGCATCAGGCTTCAAAGAGGTGTCTTCCATCCTTAATCTTAAAAATGCTGCTCTTTTCACACGAGTTGCTGAAAGAGTTTACGTCCTCTCACAAACAGAAAAACAAGGTATGGCTGCCCAAGTCCATCAGAGGCGGCAGCAACTGGTCGGTGATCAGTGTTCAGTATGCGTACGTACCTCTAGATGTCTACTGAGTCATCAGATGATTGACACTGGCAGTGACAGCACCAGTCATCTGTGGCTTGGTATGCTACGTTATTCTTCAAGCTGACAGCACAAGTCCTGGACAAATCCCCTTGAATCACATTTATAAGAGATAATAGCCTACTACCCAAACTAAAGTGTGCTCTCCAACACTGTATTACCACATCTCATTCCTGTCCTTCCATTGTTCTGTCCCTATATTCAACACCACTGAAAGCATTTACTTCGTTATCTTCACTGTTTGCTGGGGTCACGGACTTCTTCTATCATGCTCTTCTCATTTACACGACTATGGACTCTCATAGTAGTTCTTTTCATTTCCTTTGGCAGATCCAACTCAGTGTGACTTTTGCAATTGCCTTTTATCCCTAAACTTCCGGAACCCCAACACCTACTACCTTCTTGTAAATAATCCCTTTTTCCTTTTCTCGTAAACTCTTTGTTTACTCCTAACAACCTTTCATCTTGAAATTGCTCTGCCTGACCGAAGTCCCTCTCCTTGAGCGGCTTGTAGCCCATCCTGCGCTGAACACCCTGAAGTGGTGCAGTACAACCGCTGTAAAGAAACATCCAATCCGTGTTTATGCTGAAAGTGTCAGCACTCACACGGGGGAAAAGCACTTAGAAAAACTTGCCTTTAAGCACAAAAAGATAATGGACGATAACAGCCTTCTCATTCCCTTGGATCAAGCACTGTTCTGTCCAGTGGAGTGTTGGCTGTACCTGACTATAAAGCATAGAGCAAGTTCAAAACAGAGCGGCAAGAGCTGCTGTATCAGGCACAGAATTACTTTATGTCTCATTTTCTTATATTAAAAAAGAAGTTAATTATATTGCAACCACGACAGGACCTGGGTTCCAAAGACAAAAAAAATGTCCCATTTATTAGCCTACAACAACCTCTTTAGAGACCGCAGGCATTTTGCTCCCCCTTGCACGTCTAGTATAATTTGCCACTAGTCTCTGAAGCTTTCTGGTCATCTGTGGACATGGGGAGCCTTTAGTGAAACGGACTCCTTAACCTCCCTCTGAGTATCTGCGTGAGGAACACAGGGATCCTGCAAACTTCTTGAAACCACCCAATCCCCGAATGCCCCCTGAGCAGCCCACTCATCCCGTGGAGTCTGCACACACTCCCCGTTTGGGTGTTCATTCACGGGAGCAAGACACAGCGGTACAAACTGTCTGATGGAGCCCAGAAGACAGGCAGTAGAAGAATGTATGGTGGCTGTCCTCCAGTCTAATTCTCCACTACAAGAAAAAAAAGTAGCATTTCTAACATTCAGGGCTACAAAGGAAACGGCCCAGCTCTTGAATATACAACCCAGATGCAGGCAATACAGTCCAACGTTTTAGCATCAAGAGAATACTTGAGACAGTGGTCTTCAGCAGACACACTGGTCAGTGGCATCTTGTCCTGAAAGACCACCTGTGCTGCACGTTTATACCAGGTCTTAGTTGATCCCTGTAACTCCACAGCCATCCTCTTGGTGCTGCCGACACATGCTGCTTGGCTGGAGCCACAGCATTTGACCTTTGTCTGTCAGCATTCAGCAACACGTAACTATGGCTTCACCACTGAAAACCAGAACTGTCTGGAGTCCTATCATGTACGCTTGGCAGGGCACCTGACAAACAGTTCCTTGATACACTCACTTCTCTGATGGACAATCCATAACCTCAGACAGGATAACTAACAAAATCAAAACCCAAACAATTTCTCAATTTTAGAATAACAACTATGACAAACCAAGTGCACTGATCAGATGACCAACAGGGGAAAGAGAATTAAAAAAACGTTTCATTTATTGGATTCCAAAATATGCTACTACGAGGTGGATCCTACTTCATTTATTCTTTTTTAGTCCAGTCCAGTATACTATAAAATCAAGAAATAATTACCATAGCTACTTTACGGGAACCAGCATCTGCTTCTATCTTGCTCAAAATTATCACAGAATTAAAAATCCAAATGAAATCCTTTATTATGTTCACCAACCTAGTAAGCTGAGTGTATACAGAAACTCCACAAAGAAATTTGAAATGTTTTTCAGTAATGTCTAATGGCAAACTCCTACAGAAGTGTATCTGAAAAATTGTATTTCAGCTGCAGCTGTGTTGTTTGTCCACCTGCCAAGCAAAAATTGACCATATGCTCTGCATATCAGTGAGTAGTTTAATTCTCTTTTCCTTTTTCCAAATGTGCTCTTAAAAAAAGACAAAAGAAAGAAATAGGTTGTTGAGATATACTACCACTTACTAAACTTCATCTGAAACTGCAGTGTGAACCTATAAAAGCTGTAAGCTGCAGAAGAGCAACAGATAATTCCATAAAATCAAAAGCTTTTCTATCTTATCCCTAACACAATAAAAAACCCACAGAAGAGTAATAGTGAGTTTTTTAACTCTGTCTCAAAATATACTAGGGCAATTTCAGTAGTTATTAAGGAGTAGTGGGGAAAGTCTTGCAAAAAACAAATTTTTAATGAAATAATGAATTTGGCATTCCTTTTTATTTGCCTGCTTGTTTTATGTCGTGAAGGCAAACAATCAGAAAACCTACAAACAGAAAAAAAAGAAAATAAAGGAAGCAAATAAAAATATTCCTAGAGGCTTACAAAAAATATGAGCAATTGCAGTGCTCCTGCAAGAAAAATGTTGTTTTCCAATCGTTCCTCTTATATTGGGAGGGCACCACTCCAGCAGTGGCTGGTGGGCATCTTGAACTAAGCAGCGAAACAGTGCAGGGGACAGAATCTTCCTCCAGCCTAAAAACCACAGCTAGACGAAGAAAACTGAATTATATG
>Ga0181612_168083_pt1 | contig 14439 bp, 6 predicted proteins | sample HoacroProtozoa21_FD_119630 | JGI IMG/M metagenome (GOLD analysis project Ga0181612, IMG submission 119630) | Hoatzin crop microbial communities from Cojedes, Venezuel. Combined Assembly of Gp0051906, Gp0051904, Gp0051908 | reverse complement strand
TTGAAAATATGCTTTTATAGTGCACTTTATGACTAATATTTTCAGAGTATATTTTTACTGTCTCATAATGATTTGCCTTTTTTACCCTCCAAGTTACAAAGGGTAAACTTTAAGTAACTACAAAGCATAAGGCCTTTTGCTATCATTATGTAATGGGTATTTATCTTCTTTCTACCAGCATCATAGAAAGAAATGACTACTGAAGATACATTTTCTAGGTTAAAGACTAAAATCAACGGACTTCATTTGAATTTGCAAGTGATTACACATCATTCAAGTAGTTTAGCAAGAAATAAGAAGAATGACCTGTACAGGCTTATATAATTGTTCTAAAGTTTAATAGCTGAGGCACAAACTCTGTTCCACTTTTACAATAAAGACAATAATGAGCAAAATGCATGTGTTTTCTTTTACAGAGATTATAGCAACTTACCTGAAGCTTGTAAGGAAGCAAAGTCTTCTTTTCGTGATACTGTATGGGCTGAGAGGGTATTTATGCCTCAACTCCCCACCCAGTTGAAGGTTCCCTACTCTACAAATCAGTATTGGATCAGGTAGGATTCATTCCAAGTCAGGAAATGCTGCACAGAATTTCCAATAATAATTCAACGGCATCTGAAACTCAAATATGCTTCACTCAACTGAGATTAACTTAATCTGTAAGGGCTTTAAACTTCTTAAAAGGTCTGTGAGAAAAATCTGTCTTTTTGGTACTTCTCCCTAGCACCAGAACAATCAATCCGTTTTTCTGCATCTAAAGAGTTGCATTCTCTTATTTTCAGGAGCCTGGAAGCTTTTCGAGAAAAGGTAATTGAGTGGTTGATGCAGCTAATCACTGATTTACTAATTTTCCTTCCACAACAGCGGCCTCTCATGCCCATGTCTCCACTACCTATATATGAGCTTCAAGTAGGGCCAACGCTGTGCCCTGAAACAAGGTCCCCAGATACTAGTGTTGAACTGCCACTAACAATAGTTGGAGGTTTTGTCTTTTCCTCTTGCTGCTGATCTTCAGAGCCAGTAGTTCACTGAGAAACATTGCTACTTTTAGAATAGTAGAATAACCAGTGTCTATCTGTACTTTTTGTTGTTGCTTTCTTTCTACTTCTGTAAAGACACATCTTGCTTTTATAGTCATTGATCAGCCTCTATCATTTCATGGAAATTTCTTAGATCCATTTGTAAGCACTTCAGTTAATATCCCTCTTCCACTATATCCTTTTAGGATGTTTACTACTTCATTCACTTTAAAATGTAATAAGCATCATTATTTCCAGGACTACACCAAGATTTTAGTTCTTGAATATAATAATCTAAAAGTCCCTCCTGATCAGCCCTGTCTTATAAGAAAGCAGAAAAGCTTTGCCATATCTCTTTCCCAGTCTTTTTGCTCTGCTCCTGAACAGGTTTCTGTGTAAAACGAGGACACAGAGACTTAGCTATCTGATACAAATAATTTTTTATAAAATAAACTCTAACATGTCTAGAAGCAGACAGTTAATACCCCCTTACTCTTAGGTTTTTATCCCAGCTGTTGCTAATCAGTTATGTAGTTGCAGCTGAAGAAGTAATTGTTCCATCATTAGGTCGTTTGTTTTTGCATTGTAGGATTTATACCTCCTTCACGGTTTCTACAGAATTTTGGATAGTGAGGAGTCCATTTTTATAGAATTTTTAGACAGCATGTTCCTTGTGCATTGTTAGTCTAATGAAATTGGGATTGTTGTAGACAATACTAATCTAATATTTTTGTAAACCAAGACAGTGAATTTTATTCTCTTCAGATGAAGGGAAAAAGCCCTTCATCTTCTTTATGATTACAGAGGTGTAGTTTGGATAGACCAGAGGGAGTGGCAGATTGTGATGTCGTACACTATCAGGGATTATGGGTCAAAAAGATTAGAAAAATGAACAGCTCTTTAGACAAACTTTGTTCTGAAGAGGCTTTGATTCATTTTGAAGAATATACAGAGATTTGGTGCTCTAAAGTGCAACCAAGTATAAGAAAGCTAATCTATCCATTCTTAAGGCATTCATTAAGTAAAATATTAATTAAACTTTTCAAATAATTGGAAGTAATAACTGCTGCATTCCTTAAGGAACCAGACAAATTATTAAATATCAGACAAGTATAATATTTGCTGAAAAGCTCGAAGATTTTTCACAGCAAAAGGAAAAGCTATTTTGTCCTTAGTTCCTGTTATAATAATTTTTAAGAACAATTACATTATTGAATGTTGTTTATAACTAAAAAGATTGGCTTACATGCTTACATGATCTTGTATATATGTGTATTTTCACATTACGGGAGGAGCTAGACCTATTTCTCTAATAATTTCCTAAAAACATATTAGGACATACCTTGAACATACTGAGAAAAATCTTACTACCTCACCCTCCACAGTATTAAGTTTCCATTACAATGTACAAGGTAGCAGAATTCAAATGTAATATATGTTTTCTCATGAATTCAAGACTTATTATTTCTATTACCTGTAGAACTCACTGTTTTCTTCTTCATCAGTACAGTGACTTAATTGAAACTGTTTCTCAACATACATTTTGCAATGGTTTTGCTTAATTTTCTTTATTAATGCTTCAATGAAGAATTTGTTAGGAGCACACTGAATTATTTTGAACTATTCCAAAATATTTTAATATAGCTTGTGTATTTTATATTGGTTATTCCTCATAGATGCAGATAAATGAGATTTCAATCTACAGCACTTTCTGTAGAGCTATAACTTCACGCTTTCCAAAAATTTTGGTTAAAAATCTGGTAGTAGATGTAGTTTTTTGGTAGGTGCATGTGTAAACACTACTGCTCCCCATCTCTGTGACTGACTAAACCCCTAGGAGTGGAATGTGACTCACTGAATAAACCTCTTAAATGAAGGCAAGCTCAGAGGAGATGGGCAAGGATGATGTGCCTGTGAAGCTAAGGGAATAATACAGGATATCTGACCACAGCTGTTGCAAAAAAGCTGATTTAATTTCATCACAAAGAGGACTGGAGCATGGCCTTCATTTTAAACAGCTATCAATAGTTGAGTGGTTGAACTAGTGGTGTAAATGTTTCTCCCTGAGTCCATTAAAAGAGCATGAATATATCTCCCTGAGGTAGTCAGACCCGCAAGGAAGGGTTGAACACGTGGTTCAGCCCAACACAGGGTATAAAAATTAGACAACTGGCAAAAGAATTTCAGAGGGGAATGGACCTGAGCTGGTTTCAACTCTTATATTCCTTCCCGGCCACTGGAAAAAACCAGTATTGTGACAGAGAATATTGGACTCAGTTATCTTCCCCCATCATATGAATATCAGTGATTATAAAAGCCCGAATTCCAAGCTACTTTCTGCAAACCCAACCTAACATTTTCCTGGGAAAAATCCATTAGCAGCATATACAAAAAAAGGCAAATATTCATGCAATCATAAACTCATGCAATCATGCCTCCAAAAAAGCAGCAAAAAGGCATGGATTACGATAAATATTGTTTATTCAGTTTACCAATGTCACCAATCAGTTGTCACAAAACTCTGACATCTTTGAAATCTGTCCTCTACATAAATGTATGTGTTCAACATCATATCTGAGCACTTGTAGCTCTTGTACCCCCAAAATCTTATCCTTATAATAAGGGGTTTCTCAGCAGCAACCTCCTCACACAACTGACAGTGGATTTGCGGGAGGGAATTCCAGCTGCACTAACTGAGACTACTATTTGACCTTTTATTTAGTTACTGAATTCCCTTAGATATTGTTTTGCAGTTTTCTAGGGCTTCTTTCCACTGAAAATTTTGGTATTTTTCAAACCTATGTATACTAGCTGCAAAATTTGTCACACATATTTAAAGACAGGGGATTAAAAGTTGAAAGGAACATTTAGGATAAGTTCAATCACAATGTTTTGAAGTGTGCACCAATACAAGATTTTACCATCACAAATGAATCATTTCATGTCAGTCGTAGAACCTTTATGACTCGTAATCCCAAATGTGGTAAAGAAAGAGAGATGATGCAGAGGTATGAATGTTTTTAGAAGAGTTTGTTCATTATTATTCTCTCCAGGAGTTAGTCTGCATGCAGTTCTTTATTGTTAGTAACGTTAATAACAGTGGTACTGGGCTTATCTCTAAGATCTGCCAGGACACAGCTGGTATTCTGGAAATTCTTGAAATTCCAGAGCATACAAAAAAGATGCATTTCATTCAGTAAACACGGAGAGGTCATTGTCCAACAGAAATGGCATGTCATTGGCTTAAACTTTTAAGTGCTTTTTGTTAATTTTGGAAATGTCTATATTCTAAAAAACTGCTATTGAATATTCACAGAAATATGAAGCGTACTTACATTGCAAGATTAATACAAGTGATATTTATCCCATTGGATCTTGCGCAGAATTTACTAGCACACTGATTGTACTTCTGCAATCTCATCCTCTGTGCCACTATCCTGAAGCACAGAGAAAACAATAAGACTGGATTCTTGGATTCAGTTTCAAATTTCCCTTCATTGCGCATGTTAATGTAATTATAAATTATATCATATATATTTATAGAAAACATAATATGGTTTCTCATAAACGTTGTTTCCTCAGGTTTGAAGTGGGAGATGAAAGGCTTGGTCCTCTGGCTGTTCATATGAACTATCACACACAGTGCAATTGCCTTCCTTCATCCCAGAGATTAAAACGTTGGCATCCAGGTATAACAAGAGTTTATTATGACCCATGTCACAAAGTGCATATTATCTATCCAGGACAACATGCAACAGTGATCGTGGCATTCAAGTTGTAATAATATTACTGAAGGAAATTCACCTCTCAGTTTCCTTTTATCATAAATGAATAGAAAATATCATTAAAAGTTTCCCCAGACGCAAAATTTTTGTCTTTGTGAAGGAATAGAAAGGAAAGAAAGTACTTGGTCTGTATAACTCCTTAACAAAGAATTTCTTTCAGCACTATCTTTGTAGTTAGTTTAGTAAATGCTAAATAAAGCCAGGATTATAAGGAAATTTAAGTACCTTAAAATTTAATCCTGTTTTTAGGGTTTTTTTAGAGCATATACAGTGTTGAAATACTGACTGAATTTGGAAAAGAATCTGCCATTGGTATAAACATATCCATTTATTGTTGCCAATGTGTTGGCTTTTGACGAAGATGTTAGGATATTAGGATTAATGCACGGCTATGGCATTTTGTCATATAGGTGGAAAAAACTCTATTTACAATTATGCTCATGCATAATTACTCTGTAAAAGAGGGATGAGGATAGGGGGAAGGGATCAAAAAAAGTGTTCCAGTGACTCCAGCAGGGCTTTCAAGCAGGGTTATACAACCTCATAGAAAAAGGGCAGGGAGATATTGTAGAATTGTCAAGATGTAAATTAGTAGTATTTTAAGTATTTTATACAGGCAAAAATCCGTACAAAATTCAAGATAGTAAAAAATGAGGTTATTCATTTTATAGTTCAGTCACCTTCTGTAGATATCTGTGGAGGAAATCTTACTTTCTGTTATCCTGGTTACAGTGTCAAAAGACCGATGCCATATTGTGGTGAAAAATAATTGTAAAAAACATCTCTTCATTTATAATACCTTCATAGGTTGTACTTCATGGGAGATTTTAGCAAGATCTTACTATAATTTTTTACTTCTCTAATATTAGACAATAAAACAGACAATTATTTGGAATTAATCTACTTTTTAGATCTTCTTCAGTTAAGTCTCTTTACTGTTGGTATTTGGATGTGCATACTCAATTCTGTAATCTGTTCCAGATATTTCAAACCAGTAATGGACCAAAAATGGTTGAATCTACAAGAGCTAGGGAAATATCCCTGCTGAAGTGTCAGCCCCACTATGCCTTGAAGCTTCATCCCGCTTAGCATTCAGCATGAAACTAAACTCAAAAAATAACCCTCAAAAGATAGGAACGAAGAGCAATTTATGCCATTGAAGGACTGAATGATGTCCCTTAACTTGCTAACTTTCTCAGTTGACTGTATACAGAGTTAACATAACTGTGCTGCTCATATTGAGCCTGTAATTATGTGGGAAGAATTTATAGAAAGTATTGATGATGATGGTGGTGGAGGGAAGATGGTCTAGCGCAGTTCTGCTCTGCCGAGTCTTAGGACCCTCTGCCTGTCTGGACTGCTCTGTCTGAAAGAGGTAACAGCTTGTTTGGAGACCAATCTGTGCTTTCCTAAATGAGGAAATGTACATAGGATTTCAGCTCTTTAATCAAGAAAAGTGAACTGTTCTCTGTGTCAGGAAATTAAACATTCTCTTGCACTTTTTATTGTTGCTTTTAAGAAAAATCAGATCTGTGGAGATGTTTGCTATTTCATTTAATGTATACCGCTCTACACAGATTACTTAGAAAAGTAACAGGTACTTTGTAGATGGGGCTCTGAGGAAGTGTTATTGAATTCCATTTATTTATCATCTCACGGCCAAGAGTGTATGGTGGGATAAACTGTAAACATTAATAAACTCACTGGAAGCTTGATAAGGATATGCTCAAAAGGGAAAGAGAAAACTATTTAGATAAGCCCATATTCTATGAGACTAGAATGTGTTTATTTGTCTTGTATTCAGAGGCATTACAAAGATTATGCATAGCCGGGATTTTACAGGATGGCCAGATTGACTAAAAAGGTGAGCTTTATTAAGGTAATCTCTCTGTCTGCAGATTTTAATTTTGTTTTCAATTTTAATTTGAATGTTACGCATAAGAAAGAAGCAATGCAAAATATAAACAAAAATTTTCACTTCAGACTTTAGCCTGTTCTGTCACATAAAAAGTATGTTGGACAAGGACAGAGTTAAATAAGCAGTGCTCTAAAGAAGAGCAAAAACTGTTAATAATGGTACAAATTATGTACCCCAAGTATATGATCCATTTGATGCCAATTATTTATCAGTGTTGAATTCAGCTCCAGATTTGCAAGATTCTGTGACTGAATTTCTCAATGATTTATAATCATTTAAAATAAACCATTCTCAGGGAATCTTAAAAGGGATGAGACTTCATACTTTGCAAACTTACCGTAGAAATATTGTATGCATGTCTTTGTGTGTGTTTGATGATGTTTTGAACACTGCAAGTAGGATGAAGTAGAAATGCACATTCCTGTCACACATTGTTTCATAAGTAAAGGATTTTGAAGTTCAAGTCTCTGTGTAGCTGTGCATCAGAGTTCACATAAAAGGCAACAGCTGCACTCCATCATCAGTGCAGTTCCAGATGTTCAGTGACGGTAGAGTTTTCTTTTTTCATTACATGTTGATGATGTAATGCTTCATAATACATGTTTAACAGACAGGAAAAGAGAAGAAATTTAATTTGATGCATGTTTCAGATAGATAACAGCTGCATGTTTTGGAAGGTCATCCTCAGATATCATTCAGATAGTACTTACTCTCACAGAAGGAAATAAATCTTTCTCCATCATGCATGCTATTTTAAATCAAAGAATCTTTCCTAAATCATGACTTAATTTTTTAACTCTCTTCATCATCAGGCAAGAATTTGAGGCTCTAAATGACAAACTGCAGATGACAGTAAATGCTAACAGACAACATGTAGGGTTTTTGGTTGAGTTATGTCAGAAGTATCTCAGCAATTAATGGCTTTTAGAAAATAAAAGACCCCAAAGGCTTTGATCTTCATATTTTTGCACTTTTTACATTGAACATTAGCTCAGATGGTCATTGATAGACCCTGTTTTATTTCTAAAAGGTCATAACTTGAATTATCATGTGAGGCATCCTTTACCCATGTCTGCAGGAACATAAATAATATGTTTACTTAAAAAAATATGTTCGTTAATGTTTACCTCAAATTCTTCGGTATCACTTACCGATCCCTTCTTTGCTTTCTAGTAGCAAATCTTGCAAACATACATCTGCTAAAAACTTAACATAATGTGATTATTTTTCAATGTAATTCTGCCATCTTAGTTTATTGCTAAAAGAATGACACAATCCAAATCATACTATTATTTGTTGTTTTACCCTTAGACATCATAATTATTCTGGAACCTATCTTGTACACAGGAGTCACCATGAAACACCTCTGTTTCTAAGAGGAAACAGTAGTACTAGTGTCAATGCGATGAGCTAAGGATGCCCCTAAAGCGTGACTTGTATGCGTATTTCTTTTAAATGAACAGATGAAATAATACAGATTTTTAAAATGAGATTTGGGACATTTAGTTCAGATGTGAAACAGAATCAGCTAATTTCAGACTTAGAATAGAATGATAGGTCTGAGTTTTACCCAGTTATGACCATCATTTAAGCAGCTTGGGAGAAGAGGGTATTGTACTTGGGAAACACAGGAATATGTTAGTAAGGTGAGACAAGATAGCCTCTCCATGAAACAAGAGAGTAATATCACATTTGGGACATTGAGTTATGAGGTAGGAGGAAACTGGAATATGTAAGGAAGTCACAATCTTTATGGAGATAATAATTTTTGTATCAGTATTGCTATGAATTGTAGTTTCCAGGGTCTCCACTTCGAAATATTTCTTCGGTTCAGGACTGAAATCAGAGGTGGAGAGATATACCACCAAGATATACCTTATTGGTAAGCAGGTGTTCCTTCTTTTCATTGATCAAATGTGTTCATTATAGCAGGCACCTACTGCATCAGTTATAAAGAATGGTGTACCAACTGAAATCTGAATTAAATTCTGACTGCTATATGAACAAAAGTAAGAAATGAGACAATTTATATCATTTCATGCTCACCCAGAAGTTAAACACAGATTCAAAACGTGCTTCATTTTCTTAGGAGAATAAAGCATTAGTAGGAAAAGAAAAGGACAATTAAAAAAAAAAGGCAAAAAAAAGTCAGTTATAAGAAAAGAAGTAGAGAAATTAGCTGTTGCAGATGCTATGTAGTAACCATTACTGCTTCAAATAAAATAAAATAATATAAATCTGAGACAACCGGAAACATGCTATTCAAAAATATCTTCTGTGCTACACTTGAGTTATAGTTCCTCAAACATGCAGTAAAGACAGTATCGTATTACTGTATGCTGGGCTTCTGTTTCTACTATTAATGCATTTTCTCAGTTGGAGCAATCTATTTTACCTGGGTAAAAGCTCAGCAAAATGTTTAAGACTGTTTCTACCTTCAAGTATAGTAGGAACAAAATCAAATTAAAATTCTTTAAGTGGCTTACTGAATCCGACATGAATGCCTGCTCCAGACAGCTGTGAATGTGGTGGTAAAATTTTTGAAATACTTTTATAGGGCTTGAACTGAAAAAAAATGTTTCGCTGCTGCTTAAGAATACATCTTACTGAGGATATTTTTTCCCATCAATATTTAATTTCACTACATTTTGGCTTTCGTATTTGCTATCTGAAAGAAAATTTGTCTTTCATTTAAAGTAAAAAGTAAAATTTATGATATTCAAAACAAAATCTGATATGAAGTTTAAACAGTGATCGCAGAAGCTATAGAAAAACCTCATAAAATATTAGAGATACAAAAATATATGTATATATTTATATATATATGTGTGTGTGTGTAGTCCAGTTAGTCCACATATAAAAAGCCAGGTTATGTAACCAGCCAAAAAAATAGTGGTTTTTTTTTTAGTTTAGTTCATAATAAAGCACGAGGGGAAATACAAAATTAATTTCAAAATGTGTTTGTAAAAACTGCTTGTGAAGTTTTTGTACTTTTTTCATAAGTGAGAATTAATTAACTTCTAGCAGCATGGTTATATCAATGTACAAGTTCATAGTCTCTTTTGTTGACCTAACTGAAACTTGCAGAAACTCCCTCTAGTTACTTTGTCATGAAACTGATAAATTTCTTCTCTTCAACACATTGCAGTGTTGTTCCCAAATTAAGATGCCCACTATAAATTTGAAAAATTCTTCCCCAAAAGTATTATAATAACTACATTTTATGCATACAGTTGTATTTAAAACATTCATTATTAAAAACCTGTCATGAACCAAAAACCTTCTCATTATCTCTGACATAGTCAGATACTATCGTACTGAAAGTATACAAGGAAAAAGCATATGGGAAGCTATGTTGGTGAATGAATCACTGTATAGATTCTGGAAATTGCCATTAATTGGAGTTATCATTTTATTTACATCCTAAATATGAGACAGAGTCATTATTACACTGAAATATTTCCAGAGTGGCCCTGCACAAAGTACATTTTCCCTGATAATTTTATTTTAATAAGACCACAGCTATAATCTGAATACACTGGACACGACATAATGCCATAATGACAGCAAGATGTAGTCTGCAAAGCAGTTTTAAAAATATGTTTTCTGGATTATTTTGGTGTCTTGCTGGACTGCCTACAGGTATGTGTAACACTTCTTATCAGAACACACCAAGTTGGAAAATGAACCTATGTTTGGAACATAGGGTTTGTGTCATCTGTTGACCTTTGCAAGCTGCAGTCCATCATTTTATGTTGCCAGGAATTTCAGCTGCTTATGTATAGCTTTCAAGATGGAGATGTATAGAAATGAGAATAAAGGACTGTGAAGGTGGTCATGACCAAATGGAGCAATTTGTCAGTGTTTCAGTACTGATCTACAGGTACTCAGCAAGAAGATTTTTTTGGGGGGAATCATACATATACCTTGATATATCGATTCCTCTTTCAATAGTAATCTTAGCATGTACATCCTTGGAGGTGTTCAAACACCACACTGCCACTGACTGGCTCCATAAAGACTCAGAGCATTTATCTACAATAGGATATTCCCAAATCACTTTTGAAAATGAGATTTGTGTTTCTGTCTTATTCCTGAAGGACTGTCAAAAATTATACCTTCTTTCTCAGGCACATATTAACACCTAATTGCATACTGACAGTTCTAATGATATAGCTAGTTCACATATAAAATAATATAAAATATTGTTAATAGTATGATGGTGAGTTTGCCTAGAAAATATTAAAATTATTTTTGACTCACTGAAATACTGACATTCTAATAACTATTGTACTTTATGTAAATGGTACCACTCTGTTTAATCAGTCTTGATTATTCAGGATTCTTACAGAAAATGTATCTTTCAAATCTTATACTGTAGAAAAAACTGACTGAAAAAAAGCAAGAAAACAGCCAACCGAAAAAAGATAATGATTGAAAATGTTTTAAATAATTCTGTTGATTGATATTATTCCATTATCCAGTCAAACCATAGTTATTTTTTCATAACATTTTAAGAGGTAAGGGAGAGATAAAGCAAATACTTATTCCCTCTATAATTTATCTACTAATTATCATTAAGGCATTTTATATGACACATTCTTGCCTGATTTCATTTGGTCTCATTTGGTTCTGAAAAATCTTGAGGTAAAATGTATCGATGGCTTCTTCCTAATCACTGATTATGGATCTTACACTATTTTAGTGCTACTTGACTTTTCAGCAGCATTTAATAATGGCAGTAATGGGATCTTGCTATAATTTTTTGACATATACAGTAGCACTGGTGTTTCCAACTTTTTCAATCTACTTCTCTCTCCATTTAACACTCATCCAAAGTTTGACAGCATGGTCACTTGTGTTTCCCATTTTGCCACTATTAAAACTGAAATTCTGTACTTGGATTAAGGTTTCTCGTAAACTACTGCAGCCGATTTTGTCACCTTTGGTATTACTGTGAAGCTCTTTGTATTGACACTTTACCCTGTAAACAGGGTTCAGGAACATTCAGGAAAAAGGAATACATCATAGAAATACTAAAAAATTATAAGTTTCTGAAAATCGTAAACATTACATATTTGGTCCTGTTTTACTCAATAAAATGAAACTGAAATACAGTAGAATGATGATATTTGTTCAAGGTGGAGTTTATTAATATACAGAAAGCCTCTTTTGTAATTAAAAAACTATTTTGAACTTGTTAGTGGGATGCAAGTCCTATTGTCACAGTGAGCTGGCCTGATGCACAGGAGTAAATTTTGTAACAAAAAGGAAAGCTCAGATGTTCACCAAGGGAACATGCAATAATGAATACTCTTTTTTTCCCCTCCTTGCAAGAAAATAAGCTAATAGAGTGCAATAGACCCTTATATTGTCTCCTTCTCTTCCTAGTATTAAAAACTTATTTGAGCCTATGGAGAACATGATTTTCACTTCTATGTGTGTTTCTCCAAACTGGAGATGATTGCCAAAAGTTTGTTCTGAAACAGGTTCTGCCAATGGCAGTAATTTGAGTTGCAAAAGAAACAGAAAAAGGAGAAGCTGATGGCACTCTACAGGGACTTGAATACTGGATATTGAGCAAGAGTATATATTGCCATTCAGTTGTTAGCCATGACTCAAATTTAAAAAACTTGTTTGCTTTAGAATCTTGTTTGTTCATTCAAGAGGTATATAGTTTTAAGGTATAGTTTTAAGGTTATCCTTAAAAACCGAAAAGAAGGCACTAGAAACCAGCTTGATCACCTTTTATATTAAGTGGAATTGTTTTAAACTATGTAAGTTGAGTTAAATGCATGCATATTTTTACTGAATACCACTGAAGGACATTACAGAGAAAATAATACGATTGTTTCAGGCATTATGTATTGGCTTTTTTTGTTTTCATTGATGAATTGTATGATTTGTAAAGAGCGAACTTCTTGAGGTTACTGCTAATTTCTTGCCAGTTATGTATTTCCATTTCAGTTACCAATAACGAGATTAGGGATGGAGATACTTGTTTTATCAGTGTAGTGTCTTTTTCGACAGTAACTTTGTGGTAGTTATTTGGAGCATCAAATTAGATCCAGGAAGATTTTGACCACTTATGTTCAGTCATACTTTCAAAAAATAAATCAGTCTAAACAAACCTGTGCTTCTGACATCTCTTGAAATGTCACTTTATGAAAGAAAGAATTTTTGTGACTGCATGACGGAGTGTAGCAACATCAGACTTTTCAAATTAAATAGAAATTTTAATCATATAAATATAAGAATAACATTGAATAATAAAAATTGAATACAGTGGATAGACTGCAGATTATTAGAGAATTCTATCTAGCCTTTCGTTCTTCAGTTTCATTCTTAGCTGAGAAATAAAAATTACTACAGCAGGTAAATCTTCATGCTTCAAAGACGATCGCCAGTATTTTGTTTTGCAGACAAAGTAATTTTAAGAATAAATACTACATAATGTATCACATTTCAGTAACCTTTTTTCTTGTTTTGTTCCCATTACACGTGGACACTGAAACATCTTCTTTCAGTGTAGACATTTCTTATCACACATTCAACTTTCTGTCCTGGAACCTTTGCTCTTATGACAGCCAGTTGCTTTGGTTCCTGATGTGTCACCGTCTTTGATGTGCTGTTCCTTCCTATGTTCAGTTGGAAGTCTCCACAAACAAAATCTGAAAAAACATAACCTGACTGAGAAGCCAGCTTATCTGAAGGAATAAAAAAACAGACTGACAACCAAATTCTCCACTTCAAATCCTCCTTTTGTCATCTGGAGTGTATTTGAAACTCTTCTGAATACACTGTGTTAGTAACAAACATTTATATCAAGTTTGTTTCTCTTTAATCACAGCCAAAATGACATAGCTTTTCCTGACCATTCACAGAAAAAATAAAAGATTTTCTTGGCTAGAGACAAGCTGTTGCTTGTCTAGATGTTTTAATGTAATAGGTGAGAGATACTTTATTCAATTTTTTCTTTTATGGGTGTTATGGATTAACCCTGGTAGGCAGCTGAGCCCCACACAGCTGCTTGCTCACTCCTCCCCAGGTGGGATGGGGAAGAGAATAAAAAGGGTAAAAGGGAGAAAACTTGTGAGTGGAGATAAAGACAGTCTAATAGGTAAAGAAAAAGCTGTACATGCAAGCAAACTAAAATAAGAAAATAATTAATTACTTCCAACCAGCAGGCAGATCTTTAGCCCCTTTCCTGGAAAGCAGGGCTTCATCATGTTTGACAGTTACTTGGGAAGACAAACACTGTAACTCCCGACATTCCTCCCTTCTCCTTCTTTGTCCAAATTTTATTTCTGAGCACAATGTCCTATGGCATGGGATATCCCTTTGGTCATTTTGAGTCAGCAGTGCTGGCTTTGTCTCCTTCCAAATTCTTGTGCACACCCAGCTTAATAGGTGGTGAGGCTGTACGAGAGACAGAAAAGACTGTCATGTTGTGCAAACACTACTCAGCAAAATCCAAAACATAGCACTGTATACCTTGTCTTTCTTATGTCATGGCTGTGGCAATAAAGACATTGAGCTGTCTGGGGTGCATTAAGAAGAGTGTGGCCAGTAGGTCGAGGGAGGTTCTCCTTCCCCTCTACACTGCCCTAGTGAGGCCCCATCTGGAGTACAGCATCCAGTTCTGGGCTCCTCTCTTCAAGAAAGATGAGCAGCCACCGGAAACAGCCCACCGGCCCGCTACGAGGCTGGTGCGGGG
>Ga0181612_157575_pt1 | contig 14440 bp, 6 predicted proteins | sample HoacroProtozoa21_FD_119630 | JGI IMG/M metagenome (GOLD analysis project Ga0181612, IMG submission 119630) | Hoatzin crop microbial communities from Cojedes, Venezuel. Combined Assembly of Gp0051906, Gp0051904, Gp0051908 | reverse complement strand
CATATCTTCTAGGAGGATCTGTTCCATGATCTTCCCAGGCATAGAGGTGAGGCTGACAGGTCGGTAGTTCCCAGGGTCTTCCTTTCTACCCTTTTTGAAAAGGGGCACAATGTTTCCCTTTTTTTACATCTGTATAACGCTTAGCCTTGGAATGGTATAAACCACAATATTCTCAGACTATACTCCTGTTGAAAACAGATAAACATAAGTATTTATGTTTTATTAATGACATCTCAATATTTTCTCATCAGTTCCCGCTTATTACCATGTCAGCTCCAGAAAGACTGTGCCAGAAAATATAATACTCCAGACAGTCTAGTTAAATGACAAAATTCAAGAAGTTATTCCTTCAGGATGATTAAACATATATGTATGTAATTACTATTCAAAGACGCCAGTAAAATGTTAATCTGACTTCTCTACTGTGAATCTTAAGCCCCTATTAAGATATGATTAAGTTTTTCTTGTAGCAGGAATCCTAGATATTTAAAGAAGGATACGGCAGATGACAGAAGCTCTCTATACTGAAAACCACTACAAGTGAAGTCACATGGGAGCTCTTTAATATCAAGTGTTCCACTTCTCTCCTTCACAATGTCAATGTTATTTTACTTTTTAGAAGTATCTGTGTTTCTCCAGGATTGTTTTCCTGTCTTTACTGAAGGAAATTTTGTTCACCTCTGTTCTAACATGGATATCAGATAACAGATATAATGCTTCTTTCGGGAGACATTTGCATTCAGGGCTACAAAGTACCCTGTCACACCTGGCTGTTGACAGCAACATAATCTTTTAACATATTCACAAATAAAATGAGAAAAAATCCATCTGAGTGTTGAATTGTTGGTGGGCAGTTTTTTGTAGGTTTTTTTTGAGTAAAACATACCAGCAAAGCTACATTACAATAAAGTAGTCATTAGTCATGTGAAATACAACTGTTTGTTTTTAACCAAAAGAAATCAGCCCCCCAGTCACAGAACATATGTACCAATTATCTGTCATATCATAAAATCAAAATATCACCATGGTATTATTTTCTGCTCACATGCTGTTACGTTCCTGTTTCTACTTCAGTATTACATAAAGGCAAAATATCCACTCACTTGGACAGAAATAATGTCAAGTCTCTGCATATGCCTTGTGTGGCTAAAATGCAAAACTCTATGATGGAATCTTCTGTGAATAATGATTTATATAGAGATGATTCTTTTGATATTGCAGAGTCCTTCGAACATCAGTGTCAGATAAGTTGAGAAGCATTCTCATTTCACCAAAGCGTAGCAGAAGATTAATATTGTAAAGAAGGTGACCAGTTACAATTTACTGTACATCATTCCTAACACATTTCACAATTTTAACCTTGAGACATGACACTTCATATGATCTAAGATGCCACAATAAGAAAAAGTATTCCTCGTAGCAAGCTTCAGGCTACTTATTGGTAATTGGTTTCAGGAACATTCAGAAAGCAATGAAACAATTTCACCCATTTATATCTGAAATGCCTATCTCAAAAGCATATTGGTCTACTAGGCAGTACACCATTATGTCAGGTGTTCCATTTATTTTTGGAAAATCAGCATTATAATCAAAACTGCTATGGTCAAAATCTTATTTATGGGAAAAGAAGCAGCACAATAAATATTTACCTAGAACCAAAAACTTATTTTTAATATAAGTGAAATATTAAGAATCTCATAATAATTAGTCCAGATCTAGTTGTTATAGAAAAAGAAAAAAACAACAATTCCATTAAAATTGTTATATACACACTTTCTTTTCTAGCCCTCTGTCCCAGTGTTATGGTCTCCATTACTCTGCCTTGCAGGGTCATAAGATTTGTGGTTAGCTTAGTGGCAATGACATGTTGTGAGGAGTCATCAGCACCTGGAGTCTTTTGCCAAGAGAAATATGATGGCTGTGTTCATGGTTTCTTCTTCCTCACTCTGGGGTCCATTTGGGGTCATTTAAAATGTTTGCTAACACATTTTACACCTTACTCTTGTTTCACTGGTCTACATCTCCACTTTACATATGAATTTACTGTATATAATGCCTTTTGCATGTATTAGATACATGGTCTTCTCTTTGCTACCTCTAAGATCAGCTTTGTCCAGATCAAAGTTTGCATTTCTGCAACTCACTATGGATGAGTTGTTTATAGCTGTGGAGCCTCCAGTGCCAGCTTTGTGCCAACCTCATGCCTTGCCCTTGTGTGCATGTATGAGGACATCCCCCCATTCTCCTTATGCTGCTCCTTGTGTCCTCGCTTTTCAAGGCCTCTGCTGTTGTACCAGGCCTGTACTTCTCTACATTACATCATTATGCTGGAATTATAAATATCTCATTCTCCACAGAGTAATTGCTTGTTACTGTCATGTTTATAAAAATATGGTGGTACCATACAAAGATTACAACGATCCTTTATTTGTCTAAAGTACATCTTTATGTACTTTTATTGATTTTTTTTTCTTAATATTATAATAGCAAAGACAATTAAGAGATATTGTCTGTAAATTTGTGAGTTCTTTGAAAGACCTTCTTCATTTGAGTATGTCAGTCTTTTAGTATGTTTTTTCTGTTACTGCTTTATTAACTTCCGTGTACTTCATTACTTTTTACATATTAAGACGATTTCCTTTTTCTTCTTTCTGTACAGAGAAATATAAACACAAAATACAAATACATTGTGGTCCATATAAATTCTCCTCAGGTGTATGGTCAACAGACGTCTTTGTTTACTATGACGTGCCTACATACTCTTATGCCTGGTCTGAGCAACCTCATCACTGCCCCTTGGGCAGTGGTCAAATGAACTGTGATTCAGATTCGTTAATCAATCTTGTTCAGCTAGCTGAAGAAATTACTTCCCCAAAAGCCTTTATTGTGTACCACCTTACCCTTCTCCCAGATTTTCATTTTATGGTATTGGTAACTGAATAGAACAAGTACACATGTATTTAGATAATGTTTGGTGCACTAGAACTAAGCTGAAATTTGAAAACAAGGTACATTAGCAAGCTAAATTTAAACTTGTTCCAAACTAGGAGTAGACACTATCTTGTTCATGTTTTTTTGATAAAAAGGAAACAGTGCCACAGAAAAACTTGGGATACACTGGTGGACATACAAACTTTTTCAGCCTTATGAATTAAATCTATCTAATACGTCACTTCTGTTAGTCTTCTTCACCTGCAAGAAATGCCATGATTTCCAGTAATGTGTTAAGGTGAATATATGCTAAACTGTATAAGCTCTTCTTACAGAAAGAAAAGCCTGACTGTGCTAGTACTTACAAACAAACTGATCAATTTATTTACTCTCTAAATAATTCATGTGCTGTGTCTGTGCATGGTACAGTTGAAGGCACTTTTATTTCTCATTAGCAGGTAAAGTATAACTTCAAACAGAGCAGAATATTTGACATTGTCATTCTATTGTCTTTTTTAAAATGTGCTCACTGTTTGTGTTAAGAAACCTCACTCAAAACTCAAGAACTAAACAAATTTATTTCCCACTTGCTCTTTATATAATCCAGACTATCATTTAGATGCTGATTGTGTAGCTACATGGATTTTCTTCCTTAGAACTCCGTGAGACACAGCTGGTAGTATTACTTTACAGGGGATGACAGTGCAGGTTTTTTTATTTTCACCTTATCAATAAGATAATGTTTTATAGCATAGGAGTAAGTAGGTTATTAAAAAAAACTATTTATACTTCTCCTATTCAGATCCAAAATAGGTGTCCAAAACATGCTAATTTTGTAAACATATCAGAAATTTATCAGAGTATGGCTCAATTAGAGGTTATAAGAAGCTGAAATAAACCCACATATTTTTCCATGTATATTTGACCACTAAATTTTAAGAAAAAACCTGATGGAATTAATCTGTTGTATTCTCTTACACAGCCAACGGAGAAGAACTAGCAACTCTAAAACCTAATGCAGACCTCATGTGATCAGAACTGTCTTTTGGAGGTCTTTCTCTTGCTCTCCATTGGCATCATACTAAATCTCTCATAGCAGATTTTCTGACACAGATACATTGCTGAGACCAATTTGTAGCAAAGATGGCAAGTAACATATTAAAAAGTATTTTTTTTACTTTTAAAGTTACTCTGAACCACAATTCTGTCAGATCAACAGTTGACACAACACAGGCAGATGGTCATAACACGAAGTAGTAAGTATTCTTTGGGTAAATGTGTGTTTATTCTTATACTTGAAGACAGACAGTATTACTATAGATACACTAACTCTAGAAGACATAAGACATCAAAAAATATTTGTACTACAATGAAAATAGACACATAATCCAAAAAGTAAAGTTACTTTAAGAAAGAAACTCCAAATTATTGAGTTATGCAGTAGACTGTTCTTTTGTCACACCCTTTTATATTAAATAATTGTAGCTGTTGAGTATATCATCTATACGCTATGAATAGGATGACAACATGTAGTAACTTACTCATTCTTTTCTTTCAAAAATCGTAAGATGTCAAAGGCTGTAAGATAAACAAAAGGATGACAAATACCTGAAAGTAAGATACTACTTTTTTCTGACCTGAGTCTCATGATCTGGTTGAGAAGACCAAATCAAGCACATGTGAGGCACAGATTGAATGATAAGGAAATGCAGTTCTGTTACCCACAAAAGCTTCAAGGCAAGCTTCAAGAATAGAATTCTGGGACATTCAATACAAAGTAAGTTGTCTCCTTAGAAGTTCTAGAAATGGAATGTGCTTTGACACCTCTATAATCAAAACTAAAAAAGCCATGAATTAAATTATACTACTTTCTAAAATGTTAATCTAGAACAGTACTGTTTTGTTGCCTTAAGCTATCCTGAATTGTTCTTAAACCACTTCTTTTTTAATTGGTTAGAGTTGTTGATGTCATTTTCTAAATGTCAGGTTCTAGGAATAAATACTGTTCTTGTTTCACTGTTTATTATCATGACAATGGGCAGACATTAATAAGAATCACTATTACTTGTATTCAGCAATGTCTGCTTTCATTTTTATTCCTTGTGGGAAGATAAATCCAATATTTAGACTGTTGTACTCCTCTTACAGTTTCTGTTTGCTCTGGGGACCAGAAGAAGAGGTTGTCATTTCCTTTCTGGTTAGTATTCACTATTATCTGTCATTAACATCCTTCTGTTACAATATTTGCAGGTAGAAATGAAATCTGTCAGATTAATTTTTTTCCTTTTTTTTTTTTTTTTTTAACTGCAGCTTGGTATTTTACAAAACATTAGTGAAGGTTCCTGTGTTTCGCATCTGCTCAAATGACCTGTAAAAGTCAATAACTTTCTCTACAGGAAATTAAATCACAGATAATTCCATTAAAATAATTATTGTATTTGAGAGGAAATTCTGAGCAAAACTGACTGACTGCTTCCTTGTGCAAACCATAACTTTGGTGAGAAAAACTCCACAAACTAGCTTCAGACATATGTAAGTTTAATGTGTAGATTTGACCCAATCACTCTAGATCTCTTTTGTTGTCAATGAAAAGAAGGAACCTCCACAGAACCACCTCTCGTTTAAGAAATATGAGTCCAGTGGCCATAAAGCCTTCAGCAATTATAAAACTGAGTTACACCTGTAACTTTTAAACATCTAAGATTTGATCCAATTTTCTTTTATTCATTCTGTTGAATTATTTTTACACCTATAAGCAGTGACTATGAAACATGAAGCTAGGATTCCGTCATCAAAATGTGCAGCCTGAGAGCTGGAACCCAAGATAAGGTCTATATTTTATTTCACATGGAATTTGTTCAGCATAAGTTGGGCAGGAAACATCTTGAGCATAAAGGCATATATGTCCAGGATGAATAGATACAGAGTTTATTGAAACCTAGATATTTCAAACTATTTTCCCTTCCAAAATCAGAAGCTAAATGATGTGCTATACAGCTTTCAAAGTTCAACAACTTTGTTTCTTTAGCAAGACTTGTGTGTCTTCAGCAAGCAGAAGCACGGTAAATCAGATCAGTGTTAGGAAACAGACTTGAGACCCTAGAATAAGGACACTTAGTTCATATTCATCCATACTAGCTTTTCCCACCAATTCAATAGAATATGCAAGCAAGTCGCTCATACAGCTGTCTATATTACAGCAAGATAGCGTATTTGACATGCTTTACAAATGAGACTGAGCTTGGGAGTGCTCTTGTGAGCAGATGAAACGTAAACACTGTATTTCAAGTCTTCAATATTTTTTCTTAAAGGATGCTGTTGTGTCATAAATCACACCCTTTGTGGTATCATGTATTTGATCATATTTAGCTGAACCCCCGTGAGCCCAGGAAAGAGATGAAACAACTATGAAAACAATGTGAGTATGAAAATTTGAAAGTGCTGTACTTCAGTGGCTGAAAGTGTTTCATTAGTGTAAGCTAAAGAGTTACCTGTTTCTTCTTCCTCAGATGTAGTATTTTTAATTGAATACTAGCTAAACTGGAGGTTTTGCCTTATAGTAAAAAGTTATTTTCTTAACAGGAAGTAGGCATACTAAGGTCTTACTTGCAGAAAGAATGATGATAGGCTCCAATGCTATGTTGAAGCCTCTTTTAAGAAAGAGCAAGAAATATTCCTTACAACTTTTGATATGTTTTCTACAGAGCTCAAGAAATTGGGTGTGATCAAGTAATCTTGCACTGAAATATGATTTCTGAACAAAATAAGTTGCAAAGAATTTCTATGAAAATTAGTTTGTAATGTTTCAAAAGAGTATTCCTTGCCCATTCCAGTTTTTAGTATTTATTGTACAGCTTTGTTTTATTTATGACCATCTTTTGAATTATTTAGAGGTCCTTTCATCGACCCTTCCCAGTTTTCCAGATTAATCATGAACCCAAGACAAAACAAGCACCTATACTATGCAATAATTTCAGTAAAAGAAAACTTGGTAATAATACTCTGTAAGTAAAAGCATGAAGAAGTTCCGAATTCTCTGCTTCAAAATTAACTTAATACTAAAGTAATAAAGATTAATCCTGTTTGGCCTGTTGTACTCAGATTGGAATCACTTTCATAATATATATAAAATTGTATATTGTCTTGTTGGTTTTGGATTTTTTTTCATTATTGGCTATAGACATTTTATTATTTTTGACATTTGTATATGCAATCTGTAGATATATATTTTATATATCTTATAGCATTATATATATAATATATTCTTATTTTATATTATATATATCATCAGTGTTGTTCTCTCTCTTGAGTTACGAGTTTATGCATATTAGTGGAGCTGCAACTAATGAGGAAATGTTTTCTAGAGCAATAGAATATTTTGAGAAGGTATCAATGAGGGATCAATAGCATTATGTCTATTTCAAATAGATACAAATATTTCAGGAGGTCTCTCTGAATGTCTTCCAACACAGCTGTAAAATTAAAAAGTTTAAATGGCTGCCATAGATATAAAACTCAATGACTTTGGAAACCGACATTTTTTCAGACTCGAAGTTTCAGACTCCATATCAGAAAATTGAAGTAAAAGGTTATTTTCAACAGTATTATTAAGGAAGTTTTTCTGAAAAAGAAGTTAATTTCCAGCTCTTTTAATTCAAAAGGAAACCTTCCGAGTGAAAGATAGACAGAAACCATGCTGTTTGAAACAGCTAACAACCTTAAACCAGTATTGATTAAAAGGGACTACTTCAACAGAGAGTTAGCTTCATTATTATTGAAGATTTATTTTAAATCACTGAAGCACAGAATTTGTGTCCCAGTTTAACACACGGGAGAGCCATAAAAGCAGTGCTAAGGATTTTTTTCTCCTTTTTTTCTTTTTCTTATATGTGCTTGTTTTTACTCCAAGCTATGAGACACTGACCTTTTTGCTTCTTAAATTCAAGGCTAAAAAATCATTTTCTAATGCCTTTTGCTAAGAACCAGATTCAGTGTATCTGTTTGCAGTTGCATTTGTGGTTCTTGGTAAAGGAGACCAAACATATATCGATTCCCCAGAACCTCCTTATTTACTTATATCTTTACTGTCACCAGTTGATTTTTTGAATACCTATAACAAACCACGTAGTCAACCTTTTCTTCCTATAGAACTGACAGACTTCCAGAGTGTTCTCTCAGCTCTGGTTATCTTTTTAAACTACATCTACAACACTAAACATGTGCATACCAAAGGGACCCATTTGTGTGTATGGAGGAGGGAAACAAAACCCTGTGCTCCTCTGTGAGACCTGCTGACTGATACTATTTTCCTGGACTTCTCTTTGTAATATAAACCATGCTAGTATGGCTCAGGGAACTCTTCATAAAAGTATGTTTCCTAGCACATATCTACTGGGTTTGCATGGCAAGGTTTTGGTAGCAGAGGGACTAAAGGGGAGGTTTCTGTGAGAAGTTACTTGAAGCAAAGCTATAGCTTAGGATCATGGGATCACGCCAAGGGAATGTATATATGCTAGGCTGAGTGAATATGGACATTTTTTTTGAGAATGGGACAGCATTGAGCAGTATGAACGTGTGAATTGATCTAGTGTTCTGGATTCAGCTCCTTGAGTTTTTTTCTTTTTCTTTTTCTTTTTTTAAAACAAGTATAGAATTCTCTGCACTGTTCATCTTTGTACTGAACTCATTGGTAATTACATCACCTGAGTTCTTCTGGTATCTAAAATACTTCACTCCCTGCAATAACCAGAAAGCTAAATTGGCTGTATATTTAAAACCTTTCTCTTGGTCTTGTATTGAAAGCAAAAGAGGCAGAGGGACGCAGAGGGGGAGGCACCTTCCCTTTTACAGAACAATCTTTCCACTTTCACCATTACTGCTATCACAGATGTAGTTTCCCAAGGACTATCACCAATTGTCTTTCCAGTTCTTGAACATCTTAGTTCTAAATTTATCTACTGGTTTATGCTGTAGAACTCCAGTAAGAAATCTTTTATTGGTCTAGCTCTCAGAATATTGACAACAAATATTAGATTCCTGGGTTTTGGTTCCACTTTCTCACAAAATATTGCTCTAAATAACACTTTTGAATGCTATAAAATAGTGTCACATATTAAGTATTTAAGACAATTCTTCACTCTGCAAAGGGAAGGAGTATATATCAAAACTTGTGCAGCCACAAAATCATATTTATTTAATCTTATTCCTCTGTTACTGAATCCGACCCTCTGGAGTTCATTAAAAATTTGCCACATGCAGTAGTGTGTCATCAGAATTTAGAAAAGACTGTCCATGCACTGTAACTTTTTCAGGCACTTGTGGCACAGTGTTTACTATTAAGAGAATATTTAATCTATCCTGTGCAGAAATACATTTGGTGGAAGGTAAAATATGCATAATGGAAGGGTGTAGAAGGTTAAAAAATTATCCCAATTTCACAAAGTACTGTAAAATGTCGTCAGTTAGGTATCCTCCATGGAATTTGGCCATTCTTTCAGAAATGCATGAATGTCTCATAGATACCGTGTCATTTCAGCAGAAGATCACAATGGACACAGTAGGACACCTGAGATGTCAGTAGATGCCATCTAGCCTTTTATATGGCATTTTCCCTGGTAGGTAGTAAGCAGAAATCTAGAATATTAATGGTCTAAAAGAAAACTTCTCAGGTAACTTCTTTTCCTAAGACAGACAGCTTTAATCATGACAGTTATCCTCTTGATCAACAGGTTCTTTCTCTAAGATGTGTTTTTTTTTTTTAACTGTCCAAAATTATTCCTAACATTCAGAATAGAGAGCTTAACCCACAACCACTATCACACAGTTTCAGGAACAGTGGCTGCCAGGATCTAGAGATTATATTGTTATACGCATTTGATATAACTGTTTATTGAGTGTTTTTGCTACTGATTGAAGTTAGGGAAGGCAAAGCGGAATAACGAAATGTTTTCCCACTCTGTGTGTGTGGGGGGGTAGACTTTTTTCTAAATCTTAAAACCAGAACATTTCCCTGGTCTGTCATGGCAATATCATTACTAATCTATTCCAGTTCACTACATTTTATTTCAAAGATTATATCTTATTCATAACCTCTCTCTTTGCGTGTGTATACAGTACACCTTAATAAATTCAAAGAAAAAGTTTCTTACTGCCCTAAAGTACAGTGTATGCTCTGCTTAGTTATTTTGAATTGAAAATGTTATGTACTAACTCAACATGAGAATACAAGATATTATTCCAATTGTTTAGATGTAATATCAGTAGTCAATTTATGCTGAAAAATTGGCTGATTTGTAAAGAACAATAAAGAACCAGGCTAAAAAATGTGTGTGTGTATGTGTGTGTGTGTTTATTGTGCTCAAACTCAGTTTCTCCCAAGAGAATTGCACATCTAAACAATAACATAGTCACGGAAGACAATAAAGTTTACAGATTAGGCCCATTTTGCCTAGAACTTACCTTACTTGGTATATCGTACATATGATATTATAGTGGCTGCTGACAGTCTGATTTCAGCGGTTTCCATCTTTTCTGCCTCTTCCATACCATGTCTTATCACCATAATTTCGCCAAGATTCCCACTTAACATTGAATAAAAGTATTTGTTTAATCTTGATAATTTACAAACATTTTATTTCCAAATGAGATGACTATGAACTGCAGCAGTAAAACTTAGAAATCTCTTTAACCTGGAATGTTGAAAAATATCCAGTGGCATTCAAAACTAAAATAGTAGTCCACACCCCAAGCAGCAATTCAGTTTTCTGAGTTATGAACACTGCCTGGGATAAGACAAGGTACTCAAGTCTCCCTAAAATTACCCTTGGTGCTCAGCTTTATTTGTCTGTACACAGACATAGGTGTCTGTTATGAAGCATCTGGTGCCTGCTTCTCTTAAGTTTTGATTACAATTCAGGGTTAGGCAACAATTTGTTATGGGATCAGATAGAGAACAAGTAAGATAAAGACTGACTCTACTTAATGGTGAAGATAATTAATCAAAAGCAAACACAGTTAGGTAATCTTCTGCACGATAGGGGAATACATTTAATTTTGGCTTTTTATCCAGTGATGTTATAATAGAAAAAATAATAAAATTAAAAGATACCTGGATTTCCAGGAAATAAGCATGAAACCACAGTTTTGGTCATCACAATCAAAACTCTAAAATGTTAGGCCTAAATGACATTTTGAGGTTGGGGATTTTTATTTATTTATTTAATTAAATGTATATGTGTATATATCCGTGATTGGGTGTATCATCGCTAGATTTATGCCCACAAATGCCTCACACAAAGAAAAGTGAAAATGGTCTCACACCAAGTACAATTTATGGTGTGAGTGTCAGACATTGTGCTATGTCATACCATGTTGAGACGTGGATTTCACCACCGTAAGGTAAAATAAGCTGAACAATTTTCTGACCCGTAGACGGTTACGCACATAATGTCACCACAACAAGGTAAATTGAAATGCTCAAAAAATGACTAAATAGACTGGATGGGATACATGGAAGTGTCTAGCATTTTCTTACAAATTTAGATGCAGTAGACTTTTAGTAAATAGTACAGTTAAGAGAAATTAAATAGAATAGTATAGTAAATGTTTAGATCAAACATACTGAACTCTTACGGAGGGACTCCTATTCAGGAATCAAAGTAGCTCCAATTCACTGTAATTTTAATTTCTGGGATTGTGTAATGAATACAGTGTAATGAAGGAACATTATTCCCAGAATCGATTGCTTCTTCATTGGTGTTTTTGTTCAAAACAAGCGTGGTCTTGAAGTGAATCTTCTGATTATCCCCACTTATCATTTATTGATTAAATTTACTGCATAGTTTTACTCTCCACAAAGTAATGTCTGTGAGGGCAAGCTAAATCAGGAACTACATTTTATGAGTAAACTAACATGCTTTAGTTTCTCCTTGGAAAACAAAGCTCTGAACCTTCAGACATCTTTACATTACATGCATGGTGGGGATGTTCAGTAAATGGGATCAGACTAAATCTAGTCAGGAGTAAAAGTTCCGAACCTCACCTGGTGTACGTGGAGGAACACCAGCACTGATTACTTTGATCTGCTGCTTCTCTCCTATTCGTTTTGAATGCCTTGATAGTATAGATAAGGCCAGTAAGAACCAGTCACCTGACGCTGAATATAGTTTAACTTCTATATTCTTTTGTTAATTTGTTTTAACTGTTATAAGCAACAATTCTGATCCAGAGTAAGAAATTCCTCATTTAGCTTTTTTTCTGGTATTTCAGCACTGTAACTCTCTGATTAATCTCTGAGCAGAGATTCAGCTGCTTAAGCTAATTTTCTAGTGCTCTTTCAGATACACCTCCTTCTGAGTCCTCTGCCTGCTTATTCAGAAGATCTCCCATAGAGATCCCCATAGGGTGTGTGGCATATTGATTAGCCCCATACAGACCCTGAAAATATCTTACATCTGGGTGACTGAACTGAGCTCAACCAGTCCTTTAAACATTATTTACAGACTATTTGAACGGTTTGATAAGAACTGCGTATTTCTCTATGACACCTTGATCGTCAACAATTCTAAATCCCAAAGTCAGCTAGTATATTTTCAAGTGTCAGAGGATGAAATTGGAGAAACAATTCTCAATTTCATTCTGTTAGCCTTTTCTACCCGGCCAACAAATTCAATAGTCCTGGCACAATACTACTACTACAGTACTGTAGCTTACTTTTTTGATCTTGTTTCTGTTACTGGATTACTGAAGATTGAATAGAAGGGTCAGTATGTAAGAAATAAGGAAATCTTCCTGATTCCACATGAAATTTTACTAACCTCAAATATCAGATTTTTCTAGTTAGGAGCAGAGTTCACAGAACCATAGCCGTCAAGATGCTAATGGCTTTTCCATGTGACAATTTATCCTACACTAAATAAAATAGGGTATGTAGTTAAATGGTTGTAATTTTCTACCTTGATAATAAAATTGCTTTGAGAAACTGTTATGCCCTGGGTTGTGCTTGATAGATTAGGCATTCAGCACTTCAGGTTTTGTTCATCTGTTGTTGACCAAGAAAATTATAAACTACAGATGGATCATGCTTTTTATGGCACTGAGGAGGAACGCAGCAGTTTATTTGCTTTTGCATATGCAAGAAGTTTCATTTCTAAAAAACCCCAAACTTAATCCATAGAATCATGATCCATATTTATGAACTTAAGGATGTAGATGAGCATTTACATAGGCATTTAGCAAAGCATTTAGCAGTCTAAGAAGCCATGTAATGTGAATTTAAATGCTTAAATTCAGAACAGTGTCTAGACAAAATGGTGCTGTATATTGTCTCATTTGCGTAACAGTAGAAATCATCCTATTACATCCAGACATCTTCAGTGTGTTTATCTGCATCTCTCTGTCGTCTCATAATTTCTTTATGCTGAACAGAGAGAAAGAACTTTGTCTAGGGTACAAGTGACCTCATCATTAAAGAAGCATCCACAGAAAAATGAATGGAATAGTGAACTTCTAATATCTTCCTCTTTGCAATGACCATAAATGGAAATTAAAGGTAAACATTAGTAAATGTCTAAAGTTCTGGCACCTAAAGTGAAGTAGAATGTGGAGTTCCTGTCACTGATATGTTTTATTAATAACTTTTATTTAGTGGAAAGAAGTATCCAGATATGTCAGTGAGTAACATTCCACTCCCAGCTGATAGTGATAACTTCAAGATGACAAAATCAGCTTCCTTTCCCTAGCTTATTTTTCCAATGACCTGGAATTTTATACTCCTTTCTTCAGAAGGTTCGTGTTTCAACTGGAGAGCTAAAGAGCATATTCAACCCTGATAATCCACATTCTGATAGTTAAAGTATTTTCTATTTCTGAGGAAGCTGCTTGTTCAAATTGCTTACCCTGAGACTTGTTTAAAGCCTAGATATTTGACTCTTGGAGTAAATACTCTGCAGATAAGTAGGTTTAGTGAACAAGACAGTAGCACAATGCTTTAAATTGAATTGTATATATGAGTACAAATATCAATCACAATAGTTCAGTTATTAGATCTTGGAATACCTGTTTTCTGCAAAACAGGTGGCCATAAGTGAGAGCTAGTAATCAGTGCAGACTACCTAGAAAGCTTTCAGAGAGTCAATAGACCAAAAGCTGCATGCTCAGTAATACAACTTCATGTGCCCGGCAAAAATTAAAAAAAAATTTAAGCACAAAGGCAGCAGAATAGGTTTGGAGATGTTTTTCTGATTTTCCATACTGAATTTAAATTTCTAACTCTCAATAAATTTGAATTAAGTTTTCAAAGGCTGTGTCAGATTTCTGATGTAACATTTTTTCCTGTTGTCTTTCAAAACTCAAGACTGTAACACAAAATGTATTTCATTCTCTAATCAAGAAAGAATGTTGAGAGTGGATTTCATTGTAGATAAGTATTTATATCACATGTATATTTTAAAAAAGTAACTGGTTCAATAAGGAATACTCTTATGTGATATTGGGACCTGACGAGATGCAT
>Ga0181612_127199_pt1 | contig 14440 bp, 5 predicted proteins | sample HoacroProtozoa21_FD_119630 | JGI IMG/M metagenome (GOLD analysis project Ga0181612, IMG submission 119630) | Hoatzin crop microbial communities from Cojedes, Venezuel. Combined Assembly of Gp0051906, Gp0051904, Gp0051908 | reverse complement strand
GCGACGGGGGGGGGGGGGGGGAGAGAGCAGTGGTGCCGGGGCCGTCGCGGCTGGCGCGGCGTTCTGTTCCAGCAGTTTAACGCGGTATTGAACCCCCTGCAGCTGCTGACGGAGCGGGCAGCGCTGAAAACACGGGGGCTGCGGCGCTGCAGCGTGAGGGCATCGCGTAAGTCAGGCGAGAAGGAGGAAGGGACTGACTACATGAAGAAAACTCTCCGTATGAGGGGTTGGTATTAGACTGACTGCTGTCGCATCTCACTCTGGTGGAAACCTCCACCGCCTCAGTCAGCCGTCATCCAGGTCGACCTCTCTTTATTCCTTTTTTTTTTTTTTGTCATGCTTGTTCATCACAGACTTTTTAAATAACTGCTGTAGACTCAAAGTTGCCTTCAGCCTATTTTGCTTTCTGTGGTACTTCACCTAAAATTTTTCACACTTGTGTCTCAAGTTTTTTACTGTTGTTTTTGGAATTTGATTTGTTGTCAAATTTTTTACTGGGTTTCCTACAGAATCCAAGGTTATGTGTTCAGCTTGTGTGCTCTGATGTATTCCTTCTTGTGACCGAGAACTTTTGAACCCCCAAGGTGCTCTTGGCCACACTTGAGAGAGGGCTGGAGGTGGCAGATACGGTTCTCTGCTCTGAATTTCATCAGTCTGTTTCTGGGAAGAGAGCTGCTAGTACCTCAGCTGAGGGAAGGGATCTGGTAGGAGTTCACACCTTGGCAGGCAGCAAAGGTTCTCAGCGCTACAGGACATCTCGTTTGGGGTTCACGTCCCCGCAGCACCAGAGCCGGTTGCTTACTGGCTGTGCATTCCGTGGAAACATCCTCTAATACATACACAGGTCAAGGAAAAATCTGTTTTAGTCAATGGAGTTAATGCTGACTTAAGAGGTACAGGAGGAAAATTTCATTTATAGTACCAAGGATTGCAGTAGAGCATCTCATTTTTTGCTATCTTTGTGAAAATGTGTATTTCATATATATGTGTTTTGCTATGCTATTTTGCTGTACTGGCTAACTATTTCTAATGAAAATAATGAAGTTAGTGTAAAGTTAGGTATGACTTTGTATCCTGACTGAAGAAAGCATTCTCTTCTGAGGCAAAAATGAGTCATGGGTTTCTCTTGAAGTGTTAAGTGGTACTGCAGCAGAACTTGGTTTTGACTGTCAATGATAAGAAGTTCAACTATGGATCTGTGGTCATGTTGTAATAGTTATGAACAACCTCCGTACTGTTGTGTGAATATACACAACTGCATTTGTCTGCTAGGTTTCTGGGCAAAAAGCCTCTAAATTATACATTTTTGTTCTCTAGAGAAGGCTTGAATGTTTTTTGTTCTGTTGGTCAGAAGATGCACAAATATTTGAGGAAAATGTTACATCTATAGTTAATCCTTATTTGTTGTGGGAAGCCGAAGCTTTACAGAGATGATTGGAGACTTTTTAGTCACTTTCCACCCCAGTTATATACAGGTGTTTTAGCAGTGAGGCTGCAGATAGTGCTTAAAAGTTTTATGTGATGATTTTTTATTTCAAGCAAAAGAGTGCAGAACTTGATTTAGTGAGGTAAATTTTATCCTCTACATTCATCAATATCTGCTTGAGATAGAAGTGAAATGTTGACATTCACATAATTTTTTTTTAAAAAAACACCCTTGACTGATGTTTTACACAACAAAGGCAATTAAATTTTCTTACTATTCATTTAAAGCCTTGACATATCATCATGACCCATTTAAGTCTTCCTGTTCATTATGTACTAACACAAGCCCCACTTTGTTCTACGTCAGTTATTGAAGTGATCCCGCCTTCCTTTCTGCTTAAGAACCCTCTAAAACCTTGAAAACATTAAAAATACCTCACAGTACCTGCTATTTCTGCATTATTTTATGATTTTACCATCTTTTATTACTAATGCATTACTGATATAATTTACATTGGAAGATCCTTATCTTGAAGAGTTAGTTATTCTGTTCCTGCTGCCTGTACCTTACTGAAATTGCATTTTTGTCTAAGATACAATAACTTATGTGTTAATCAACTAGCATGTCATAAATACAGGAGGAAAACAGCATCAACAGGAACGACATAAGTTCCAAGAAAGGACAGCAACAGAGCTGCTGGACAAAGCCTGACTGACATTGTAAAAAGTAGTCTCTCATTGTCAATAGTTTTTCCAAATCCTTTGGAGAACGAAGGCTGAACTTTGTCAGCTTAAACAAGACATTTGAAAGATCCAATTAATTTATTATAATATCAAGTCACCCAGTTAACTTGGAAACAAGTTAATAACAGCCTATTCATTGCTCACCAGTTGTCTAGGGCAGCTGTCTCCAAATAGAGGTGTGCTCAGCCCAGGGGGTGTGCAGAATCAATCCGTTAGTGTGCATGAAGAAAATTCTAGAACTTCTACTTAAAAAAAATCCTGTACTAATATTTAATACACAGCTTGACACTAATGCCCTCACTTGGTCAGTATGTTAGACGGTCCTGTGTTGTGTACGACACCAACAATTTCTGGTACCATTAATGAAATTTATCTCATCCTTTTAGAATTTCTATTTTTGCATATGTTTTATAATGTAATTTATTAGTACAGTAGTACATGTATATAATTTATCAATTACTATATATACATATATACAATTAATATATATACATTGGGGCATTTTTTTACTAGCAGGCACATGCTATCAAAAAAATTCTGGAGACCACTGTTACAGGGGTTAGAATTGCAACCTTTTGGACATAACTGACTTTGTATTACTAAGTTTTTTAATGGACAGTCCAGCAAGCATATTGCTGAAATGCACCTTTATCTTGATAAAAAGAAGCTAGAATTTAAGAAATGTGTATGTAGACTCTTTACCCAGATGATTTTGTTATTCTTATCTGGAATGGCCCATATCAGAGTCACAGGCAAGTCTGTTCAGCCATTCTTTCTTGTGTTGATGTACAGGGATTAAACAGAACACGGTGGAGGGGAAGCGGTGTTGCCAGCGGTTTGTAACGCAATAGAAAGCTGTGGAAGCTGGAGCGTTCCCAGAAATGCCCAGCTTTCGTCCTGCTAGTCCCTTCTACACCTGTGTAGGAAAACAGGGATGGCCTTTCTGCAGATCTGGATTTGGAATTGCACCTCTGTGTATCATACGGAATTGTCCCAAGCTGGCATTTGGCCTATGAATGAGGTCAGATGCAGCCTATTCAACTGAAAAAAATCACAGTTCACTTTTGAAAGCATAAACATGATTTAACTAAATAGGGCTTTAGCACTAAAGCAGCAAAGACTGTCATCCTTGAGTAATTTAAGCAACCCCCTCTGCATTTCAGTGTACAAAACCTACTTAAGTATTCAGTTGTGAGTACGTTGGTAACAGTACCAACAGGGCAAAGTGATACAAGCTTTTACTCTTAATGTATGAGAAAAAATCCATTAAAATCATACACAGCTTCAGAATACTCTAAATACTTTGGATGCGCTGTATCCAAAATATACATGCAGCATACCAGTGAATTACTCGTACTCTGAAATCAAGCCCAGAACACTGTTGGCTGCTAGATACAGATACTTCCTCTCTGTTGTGAGATACACGCATATCAAAAAAGGTTCAAAGAATCCCTTTGTTTCCAGGCCTGTTACAATGTACTGTCACACTTCAAAAATACAACAATGCAGCCTTTATCAAACCCTTCTAAATTATCTAATGCATAGTAATAAGAAGGATATATACTACTTAAACTGCATAAGTTTCACAGAATTTATTAAAAATACCTACCTGTCATAATGTTTAAATTATCATAATGTTTAAATTGTCACTTCAGCCAGAAGATCCAATTTTGTCATTCAAAAAATCTAGCCCGAATTTCATTTGCTCTTTGAAAAACTGTGGTATGAAATTATATCTTTAGCCACAGCGAAGTCTCTTTGCCTTCAGTAGCACCATAATTTCACCCTTAATTAATACAGAATGTCCATAAAGTGACTGTGACATTTGTGTTAAACAGACACATTTTCAAAGTGTTACCGTCAGTGATAAAATTTTATACTAATGAAAATGACATTCAAAACTGCAGTGAACTAGGAATATCCGTTATTTTTCTTTGTTGCTTAATATATTAAATAGGTATAATGAGTCATAGTAAGCTTCAGATAAAAATTTTCCAGCACTGGATGGCACAAGCAGATTTTTCATGTGTGATTTTATGTAATTTTCCATATATACTTCACTGTAATTATTTTCCTTCTTAAATAAGGATCCAACAACTTAGTTACAGGGTGTTAATGAAATATGGTACATTCTGTTTAAACACTGTCATTGATGATGATGACATCTAAATAGCTAGCATGTTTTCATAAACTCTTTTTATTGCCTCAGATCCATATCGAGATAACTATGACCACTGGAATACCCTGCAAGAGTTGAAGAGAAGTACTTGCTGGAAACAACAAAGGACCTGGTTTCAAAGGTAGTGTTCATTAATGTTTTTTCTTATGAATTTATTTTTTATTATTTTCTCATTAATGTTTTTTCTTACTACGTATGAAGCTTTTTTGTGTGATTAATACATAATTCTAAAATAACTCTACTGTGAACTATTACTCAGTAAAATTTTCTGTGATTTTTATCATCCCAGAGCTCTGGTAGTTAATCCTGTTTCATCCTGTTTGGAAATGCCATTGTCCAAAATAAATGTCCTATGTAGGAATAGCATCACCCAAGATAAATGTCTGGTTATAATAATCTTACAATGAATTCTAAGACTGAAAGTAGATATAGCTAATGTGCAATTATTTATTTGATAAACTTCTTCACAGTTTCATTTTCAGTATTTAAAAATTACATTAAGGAAGTATCTTTTAATGTTAACGTCTATGTTGTAAACCATGTCCTGGGTGAAGAAATGTTTGTCACAAATTTTGGCATTTCCTTGAATCTTTCAGTGATTATAGTCTTTCGCATTAAGGTAACCATACCTTCAGGCCCCTAGGCAGTATGTAAGATGACAGTCAGGTAGAGTAGAAGGTAGTTCCTACTGCATTCTTGCGCTGTCCCCAACCAGACAAGTCAAAAAAAGGTGTGCGTGCACACGTATGTGTTTTTGTGCCTGGGTGTACGTGTGCGCTGGGGAAGAACAGAAAGCAGTACTAGGGTACTACCAAAATTTGCTGTTTTACTGTGTTGCAATACTTAAACTTGCTATTTTACTGTGTTGCAATACTCTGTGGCTTAAAAAGACAGCTATGAAAGCATTGCTCACAGTTACCCGAGTCATACAAGAATAACACCTGAGTCAGAGAGCAAAATCTGCGTATCTTGCAATGAGACTGTGTTAATTTCATCTGCAAGCAGTTGCAGAAACCACAACACATAATGCCAAAGAGATTTTTCTGGAATGCTGTAAACATGTTCTGCTTTGCTGTGCATGTGAACATGTTTTTTCATCACAAAAATTAGCTCTTTTAGAGATTATGAAAGCAAAACAAGAAAGAAGAAAAAAATCATTAGTATCATTATTTATTTGTGATTGTGTTATTCTTGGATCTCAACAATTAAAAGGAGAGAGAAAATGTAAGAATAGGATGTGGTGAAGTGGAATCAGAAGAAGGGAGAAATAAAATAGAGGAAGTAGAAGAGAATATGCTATAAGAAACCAGTGGGAATTTACAGCATGACAGCTACTGTATGGATGACTACTGTGTCTTGCATTTTTAGAGCAGAAAAAGTTAAAGGGCATCCAGTCTAACCCAGATCTATTTGATATTTTAGTTCTGTATGTATGAGGCAGGAAATAGCTTTGAAATGCAGCAATTTCCTCCCTAGAAAAGCAACTTGCTTTGCAAATGTTGAAGTCAATGATACTGCATGTCTCTGCCAGTAAGTATTTGGCTTGGAATGGATAATGACAATTTTGACTGGGGAAAGAATTTCTTTCAGATAAAATGATCTGAAGCAGAGATAACAAACTTTTTCTGAAGTATTTGTTCAGTAGTAAGGGTTTTTCATATTAATATTACTCTGCCTCAGCAGAGAAATGTTGATTTTTTTCAGTTTGTTTACATCAACTTGGGTATGATACTCTCCCTCATATCAGAGCTGAATGATCTGGGAGCTTTTCCTTAAGATAATACAGCATTTATTTTCTCTGCATCTGCTAATGGCAATGACAAATGAACCAATGCCAGTATCTCTTCACACTGGTTAGGTATCAGAAGTATCTTTTTTCTGTTTGCATGCTAGTCACTATTAGAAATTGTCCACAGGTTTCAGTCCTAGAAGTTGAAGCATGCAATAACAAACCTATTAAATCCTTCTCAGGCAGATGTTGGAAAAGAGCTAGGAACATACGTATTTCATTATTGACATATTTTGGAAGTTGTGGTGGTGATTCCCATCCACGGTGCTTTCACTTCAAATTTAAGGCGTCATTAGAGCTTATATACTCACATCAGACATAACCTTCACCAGTGGATACTTTTTGTAAATAGCTGTTCTTTTAATGTGCTGACATAGGCTGCTTTACTTTTTTGGGAGTGGACCTAGAATTCACATAGGAAAATGAGGTATCTTGGAGATGCTGCTGAATCTGCTAGCAGGATAAGGAAGAAATAGATGTGAAAAGCAAGAGTAAGAACATTAAAATAAATAATGCATGGAGAGCAGAAGAATCTGCAAAACCCCTCTGAGCCTGCTGGCCTTGCTGCAGCTTGCATCTCCTGCATGCAGGTTCAGTGTCAAACTCTTGTCCATCACTCTGTTCCCTCAGTCCCTCCCGTTCAAACTTGGAGTTCGGCAGTTGAACTGTTTGGATTTTTTTGATACCATGACAACTAACAATGATATTACTTACTTTATGTTTCTGCTTAAAATGCTAGCTGTGTTAGTGAGGTAACCATCTCTCAGTATCAAAACCTAGTCCTTCTTGTCTTCAGTTAAAAACAAAACAATATTCCCACTAAGGCATAAAAGTCATAGGAGTTCTCATCCATGCTTCCCGTAATGTCTTCCATAACCTCTATAAAACTGATTGAAAGAAGGCAGTTCTGACCAGGTGTAGATATGGGTCTGTTGGTTTGAGTGTTTAAGCTTGGAATTTCAGAGTTGTCTAAAAGAGAACTCCTTCACTGCCTTTAAAATCCAGACTTTAGGTCATCTAGTAAGAGTCTACACTTTTAATGCTCAAACCATAGTGGCAAACCAAGCCATTGACCCATGCTAGATTAGCCCCATGGTATGGAAATACAAGCGCAAAAATGAAAGTCACATTGTGCAATCTGATAATGAGCGTGAATCATGAAATGTATGGAACATAAAAGTGGTTTTAATCATACAGATTGGAGAGGTGATGGTACATAACTTACCATATAAGGCAGTCGCATAGTATGGATTTGGTGTGCTGCCTGAAGCATTGATGACAAAAAAGTTTAGTGCTGTTGTACATCTGTCCCAGAGATTCTTGTGAAAGTTGGGGGAACTTGATTTAAACTAGACATAGTAAGTTGATGTTGTGGATTTCTTAGGATATTAAATATAATTCACCATTTCTTTCTTGTTTCTCTTCCACACTCTTTACATCACTTAGTTTACTTCTCTTTACTGTCAGTTATTATATATTTAAACCAGAAGCTGTTGTGAATAGAAAGCATATCTGCATAATACTTAGAGTACCTTGTTCTTGACAGGCAGCCCTTGGCAGTATTAAAATACCACAACATTAGCACAGATTTGTAAATCTGATATTATTTAATGCTATAATTTATTTAGATTTTTTTTCAGTTGAAAATGATTAAACTGGTTTGTCTGGGTGGGAGCAATGAGCAAGAGAATCATTCTGCTGTGACCAGGGGATAGTGCAGTTGAAATCTTTTCCTTCTCCTGCTGTTCTCAGTCCTATTTCCATTGAAGTCCTGATCACATAAATATCAGACTTCAGAGATGTTCATTTGATGCTGGTGGTAGATCTCTTTTAATGGTCGTAGTCTGTGAATGGAATTCATATTGTAATGTTTCTATGTATTTTTATATAGTGTGGTTTTTTTTCATAATGGAGGCAGATGTGGGAAAGCCTGAAGGCAGACACAGAATTTTAACTGTGATAAAAAGGTGATAGTCAGAAAATATTTTTAAGCAATGCTCTCAATGCTCTGGAGCTTGTTCACCTTCCATGACAGTTCCTTCCTCAGAATCTATGTTCGACAGGCAAGTTACGACCTGACTGCAAAGTTTGAAAAGTCACGTGGCAGAATGAAGAATCAACATGTTTCCAAGCAGACTGATTACTTGATCTAATCTAGCTAATAACTATTAGAATAATTATACACCAGACATAGTCCACATCTAAAACGAGCACTTCAGCACACAGGCATATGGGATATCTTTGTCATGTATCATGTTTTAATTCATATCTCTGTGTTGTTAAATCTATTGCTTGTGACTCTGCAGTATTTTCCCTTATCCACCTTATCTCCAGTATTGCTCGTTTTCAAATGTCAGAATTACTAATTTGTGGCTACTGATATACACTGATACTGTTTGCACGTCTGGTAATTGAATGGTAAAATACTATTGCTGTTTTCTTAAGCTCAGTTACAGACAGGCAATACATTTTTCAGTTGAGTCAGTATAGCCATTTTCAGATGCTGCAGGAGCATGATGGAAACAATAAATATACTGGTGCAGCTATATGACTTATTTTTTATTAATACATGCTTTAAAATTTTTTTTTCCTCTGTCCTGGGTTTTTATTGCCTGTTTATAGTAGTTCAGTATAAAGTTAATAATGTTACAGAAAACATTGTTGTTAAGTATCTAAAGCATAGAGGAGACCAGTTAGTGAAGGCAACCATATGTTCAGTGATTTTTATATCAATATAATTATTTACTAGTGCATATATTATGCATCGGACAAAATCTGTAGGAAGTCTGGCTTCACATCTGTAAAACTTACCTGCTTCTTCTAGGAAACCTGAGAAGTTCGCATCCTGTTTCTGATCTGGACGCCAGTTGTTTCACAGACCACAAGAGAAAAAGAAGTGTCCAGGCACTGTATAATAGTACTGGAAGGTAAAGGGTAGTATCATTAAAGAAATGATATACCTTACTAGCTTATTTTTGGTTATAGAATGGAACTTTTCTGACACAACGACTAGAATGATACACCTTTGTCACCACGTTTTATCCACCCGAGTGTCCTTGTTAAAAACAAATAATTACTGGGTAGTGCAAGAAGTGAACCAATTCTAAAGAATTTAGTTGCAACACACTGAGCTATATGGGAGCTCTTACACAGATTTCACCATTTCTGTCACCTCAGAACAGCAACATATGGTTAAACATGAGAATTTGCTGTATTTTGCTGTTGATCGTGGCTTTGGACCTTCACCCTCAGAAAACAGCTTAATGGTGGGAAACAAAGGAAAGGAAAACCTGTTTTAGTATCGTGCAGGTTTTACATGTCATGTGATAGCGAACTCCTTGGAGCTGGCCAACTGCAAATTACTTATCATCATATCTATTTTTCTGAGCAAGTATACAAAAGCAACTTTTTGTATTAGAGTGTGTAGCCACTAGAGGGCACATGATATTCAGTAATTGAATACTAATTCTTTATCATACATAACTTCATACTGGGCCCAGCTGTAAACAAGAAATTTACCTTTTTCATGGTGGGTAAAAACTGATTCAAATTCCCCAGTAATTACCACTGGAATAGCAGTGATTCTGGACTACTGCTTGGAAGCATATCAATAAGCTGGAAAATGGAGGGAGAGAACTGTGAGTTGTTCCTGCTCTTGTTTGGCTGGTTATCATTTATAGCAGGGTTGGGATAACATTGTAGTAGTGCGGAGCTAAAACGTAATTGCTGTATTTACATAGAAGAATAAAAATGAAAGTTTAACAAGAGGAAAATGTTATAATTGATAGTTTTGCAGGATGTCATAAAAATTATACAAGGGTGCTAAAATTGAATAATCAGAATCAGTTTTGGTATACCCATTTTCTTCCATCTGTGTTGTTATGATAGTTATGGGGAGATTACCTTGCGGGATAGATTACAGTATTTCCTTGTTTGAGCGTACGGGTCAAGGCTGAGGAGAAGTAAACTGCAAGTCTCCTCTCTAGTTGCTACCCGATCAGCTTTTTCAAAGGCAATGTTATGCAGAGTGGGTTAGACCTTCTGTCCTATGAGGTGCCAATCGCTGATAAGAAAAGGAGGAGGAAACAGACACAAGGATTCCTCCGTTTCCCTGTCAGACTACAGAATAGGGTCAGCATGTATGGGGCAGTAATACGTATTGTGCTATATAAATGTGTTGCAGACAGTGGAAACAGAAGTCTTGGGGACACATGTCCTCCTTGTGATTTGTTTACATGCTGCTTGGAAAGTGCAGGAAGTGATTTTTCTGTACTGTGTTGACAGGAAAACAAAAGTATTTCGTATTCTCATAAATGTAACTGCATAAACTGCCACTAGATGGTGGTCATAAAGCAGAGGATTTTAGCATTTGTAGGCCCAGCAGAGCTGGCAAGCTGAAATGAGCTTGTCCAGCTCTGCGTATCTCCGCCTCACACACAGGCTTTGTAAACTGCACAACTCATACCCCTTTGCATCACTAGGACAGTTTCATGCAATTTGAAGAGAAATCTTCATCTGGGTGTGTTTGTCCCTATAGCAGGATACCAGCTATAGTGCTGTAGGGAGAGTTTGTCCTTATAGCCCTGTAATTTACAGCCAGACAGTTTGTATAGCCCTATAATTTACAGCCACTTTGTCCCTATAGCAGGATGGTGCTACTTGCACAACACCTTCTGTGCCATTGCACCAAACAGGCTTTATGGTCTTAGTTGTTAACTGCTGCCATGTCTAGCACGTTGTTTAAAAACCACTTAGATTAGGGAAGATAATCACTGAGGCAAAGAAAATTGCATGGCAGCTAGATCTGCAAAAAATACATGGAGATACCCAGTGAGCATTTCCAGAGTGATTTGCTTTTTATGTGCAATTTAAGTCAGTAGGCTCTGTAGAAGACTATATTCCTAGGTTTCAAGCTTGGTTTCAAATATAGGTCATTTTCAAACTTGTTCAAACAAATGGACTTAGAAGTTTACTTGTGTTATGTGGGAAAAGTTTTAAAAAAAACAGCTAGGAGTGGTTTTGCTTAGTCTTTTTTTACAAGCTTTGTTGTCAAAATTCTTAACTGTTAAACAGTTGAACAGGATGGATGTTGCAGAGAGTTAGCCGACTATGTGAAAGGAACAGAGTTATAACAGAACTTCCTTTGTAGTCCTTACTATGTCAAGCATGAGCAGAGGTTAACATACCTATACAATTTAAAAGATGTTCTTTTTTTGTTTCCAGTGTTTGAATGTTTAATAACATCAGCAAGCTAGACAAATTAAAACTAAATGCCTTTTTTATTATTGATGAATGGCCTTATCCCTGTTTCATTGTATGGTTTTATAATTGTGTGCAATATGTGAAATTAGATAAATCCTTTTGTAAAACAACATAGTAACCTCTCTGGATGAGTGACAGCTTTAAATAGGATCTGGATCAATAGGAGTGCTGGAGAATTTACAGCCAAACTGAAGGAATGTTAATTTTGTTCCCTTATTAAGTGCTTGTATACAAGGATTGATTTTTGGGCAGAGGGGAGATTGTCAACAGTAGTAATTCAGCATTTCATGTAATATGATAATCTCAGTTTCGTGTATCTCTCTGGCCATTCTGTGGATGCGCTGTCAGATTTTGGATTTACTTAACTATTTGAATAATTTTAGGACGTAGTCAAATGAACTGTGCTACGATGCAGTGGCTTGATTATAAGCCTTTTGTAATGAGCTGGGGGTCTTTTGTATTTAGTCCTGAGGGAAATCAATCTCTTCTCATAGTGTGTGATTACTTTGTGCTGATGAACAGGTAGATAATTCATTTCACACTCTTCCTAGTCAAGAAAAATGAACCCACATATGGCTTTAAGAACTAGCTGGAAATGACACCGTTAAATATCGTGCTGCTTGTGTTATCCTTTTATACATTATTCATACAAAGTAGAACAGGCAACAAGGTGGTATTTAGTATATAAAAAAAAAAGGTATGTGTAAAGATATTTACTAATATTTAGGGTGCCCTGAAATACTAAGGAGATACGGTGCCCGAGATTATTGGCCTGCTCTAGGACTCAGACTGGTCAACTTCATGGCCAAGGTCAGTGACCCAGCTGACCCAGGCCTTCAGATGTCTGTGGGAACACTACTGCTGTAGTCTCCCCAGGGGAATGCCTGCTTTGCTTTTTACAGCACTACCAGTCTCTATTGGCATGACAAAAAAAAGTTGAATTTTGTTTCTTCCTGTGGCAGGACAGTGCCCTTTGTACAAACCACCTGCAGGCAGTTGGAGCAGACAGCTGTTGTGACCTTGCTCATTATTAGCCACTGCCACACCCATTGCATTCTTTCATAACCACTTTTATTCCCTAGACTAACCACAGAAGCAGGAACTTTCTATTTTTGAAACTTAATAACATACCTTCCCAGTGAACATTGCCTTACTGTGTACATTTCCTGGCCTGTGTTCAGGAGGTGTGTGATCAACACCTGAAATTTCATCTGTCCTTGTTAACTAGTCTGCCCTCACTCTGTGGTAGCACTCCCTCCATCTTTAAATAATGCGTAGGAGTTGAATCAGCTTTGCATGCGGTTTGAGCAGAAAGAAATGCTTTGAACATATGAAAAGAACCAAAACCTTAATATTATATTATATAATACCCATGTTCAACAGTGGAATGGGCAGTTACATGTGATGGTATCTGTGAAGAAGCCATTGCATTCTCCTTTTAAATCTCCATAAAGTATTTTTCTTCTAATACTTTTTCTTGTCCTCACATCCCCTTCTAACACTTGCCTACTGATGTGATGAACTCCTCAATTTTCTTTTTCAACTTCACCCTCCATCTTTTTTTTTTTTTTTAAATTCACTAGGTTCCAGAAACAGGGGAAACTGTTGTCTTAATTGTTTGGTTGCATGCGCCAACATGTCGCTGACGATTTAATGTGCAGATTCATGGTGTTCTCACTGGCAAAGTATTTTAGCACAGATAATCATCATCATTCTTTGGATTACCAAATCCTTTTGGTAATGGATGGGGAAAGAGCCAATTTTAAAATATTTAGTGACAGACTTCACAGTGGAAGAGTAAATGTTTAGTTTTCTGCTCTGTGTATGGGCTGAACTCTCCTCCTGATAGTTCCATTGATGGAGCTGAGTCTCTGCCTTTTAGTTTCCTAGGGTAACAATGCTGCTGGTGACTGGCAGGTTTTCATTGTTCTTCACAAGGCTTTCTGTTACACACTGATGGACCTCTGAACATGTCCACTGTGCTAGTGATCAGCTCGTGTGAACTGATGGAAGTCTACCCTAGACATTTCAGATAGTCTGAACATTAGCTGTGACATGTGAAGCATTCATGTGGCACACTGACTTTTCAACAGCTTATCTTCAGTAAGTAATTGGAAAAAAAAAATCCCTTGTGTGAAAGTACTGCAGGACTCATTTCAATAGAAGTAAGGATAAAAATGTTGATCTTTGCAGTTTTACTTTTTAATAAAGTAATAAAAAGTTACTACTTTTTAATTGCTTTCTAACATCCATATAAAGTTTTGTATATATGCATGTTATAGTCTGAGGACATACATGTCCTATCTAGGGTATACAGAAGTTGCCTTTAAATTTGCTAGTGTAAGCACATCTAGGAATAATAAGAAGCTCAGTTAACAACTGGAGTATTTACTCAGCTTCTTGGATAGATTTTGCAGCCTCCACTGAGTTCCATACTATTGAACTTACACATTTAACAATAATCAAAGTAGACCAAAGCCTTAGTTCCCAGACTGTGCCAGCTGGGCCTTTGGTGTTGTTGAATTCATATTAAATGTGTTAGAGAAGTGTGTTGTCATTACAGTGTTTCCAGTTGCACATGTGAAGAGACAGATTGACATGCAATACAAGTTACCAACACATAACTATAACCCATTTTCCTGCTCCTTCCTTTAGTATAAGACACACATACAACAATCCAGTGTAACTGTGTTATCAGTCTGCTGTTTTTAAATCTCCTGTGTCGTGCAGGCTCCTCTGGCCAGACAGTTACTTTCTTGAGTGAAAGCTGAAACATATTAATATCACTAGATATGTGAAATCAATGTAAATTAAGGGTTAGTCTGAACTGAAAGTTGTTGCCCAATATGCTTTTTCCTTCTCTCATGAACTCTAATTATTCTCTTGTGTGGAGTATACGAGTAATTCCCCCATTTTGCAGTTCTCCACTGACCTTTGTCAAGAAACAAGTCAACCCCTCCTCACACATTTTCCACTGCAGTGGGCAGTCACACATGTAGATGACAAGGTGGAGCAAAGCAGAATGTGAACACAGTAACAGG
>Ga0181612_163564_pt1 | contig 14441 bp, 8 predicted proteins | sample HoacroProtozoa21_FD_119630 | JGI IMG/M metagenome (GOLD analysis project Ga0181612, IMG submission 119630) | Hoatzin crop microbial communities from Cojedes, Venezuel. Combined Assembly of Gp0051906, Gp0051904, Gp0051908 | reverse complement strand
GCGGAAGGCTGGGCAGTGCCTGGTCCGCCCAGCCCGCAGTGCCCGCTTCAGGCTTGGCCGCGCCGCCACTTACCAGCAACTCCAGGAAAGACGCAGTGGAAGCTCCTGGGACCACGGGAGGAGGGAGATTCCCACGTTCAGCGCCAAGGTGGTGCACGGGGCCGCGGTGCCAGCGGCAGGAGAGCCCTCCGACTGCCCCTCCCTTGGAGACCTAGCGACAGCAAAGCTAGGGAGACAGAAACCGTACAGCTGCGCAGCATACAGCCAGAGTCACCTAGCAAATAACTTTTATAAGTAATTCCTTAGAGAAATCCAGCAGCCAGACGCCCTTTTCAATTTTGTTAATGAAAAACAGTAAAAATCAACAGCTGAAGACATCTTTAGATCAAGCACTGGAGAAAAACACAGGCCATTACTTCACGGGTTTTCCAGATGAATTGATCTGGGTTAAGAAGTGACCTGTCCAGAGGCAAACGCCACTATCAACTCTATTTCCAAAGCAGCATCCCTCCTACGATGTGGTATAAAAGTGGATTTCTTAAGAGAACTGAAGTCCCTGACGGTCTTACGAGTTCGGTGACAACCACTTCAATCACTTCAACAATTCTCAAAGTTGTGCACAACCACGAACGGGGACTGTAGGTAACTTAGCGCCAACCCTTGTGATTCTAAGGCTAAGAGAATAAACAGATAATAAACTAACCTCTTGTTAGGAAAGGCTTGATTTTGCATAGCTGAACTTGGAAGAAGGTCCTGCTCCATCTCACATGCTGAAAACGCTGGAGGTTTTTTTGCATAGTAAGGCAGGCATAGCTCAAACATTCAGGCCGACTGAAGTACCTTCATCCTGAAACTTCCTGAGACAACGAGGAACTTTGAATCTCCTGGTGAGATTCAACGTTTACCTGCCTGCCACGAGCCCCAACAGCGCCAGGGAAGCACCTCAAAGCTGATGCTGTGGGGGTTTCCTCCTGCTGAACATCAGCAGTGTGGAAACCCCCGCGTCCTGCTCCCTGCACCGGGGAGAGGAAACCCGGGCAAGCAGGCGAGCAGCCCACGCCACGGCTACCCGCAGGCTCAGCCCGCCGGGCACGACGCGGGGTACCGGGCTCCGGCGGCCAACACCGCTGTTGGGTGGGAGGCACGGATCGACTGCGGTGACGCAGAGCTGCTCGGAGCGCCAGACTCATGGCCAGCCCCTTCCAGCGCCGGCCGTCCTCAAAGCCCCAGGTAAGCCCGGTCCGTTCGCAGAAGGCTGTCCCTTGGTTAACTGAGCTGTGCTGACTCATGAGGGCTGTTCCTGAAATCTTTTTAGCAACAAACAGACGCCTTCCTCTTTTAAAAGGTGATGCTCTGCTCATGCAGAGTCACATGCCAACTTACCTTCAGAGCTAAACAAAACTACTCCTAACGAAATCTGAAAAAATGACGTATTTGTCCAGTACCCAAGATGATTCTTTTCAGCGTAATCTTGCATTACTGTAATTTGAGGCACACGACACTACAAAAATACAGTTAAAAGCCTGACATCCCCTTTGCGCCAAGGTCAGAAGCACCCTGGCAGTCTATCGGGGTACAGAAGGCAATGCTCAAGGAGCCGTTTGTCACTTGTCAAGTGAGACAATGCCGAGATGCCCAAAATATTTTCTTGTTAACGTATTAAGGACGCCCCGAGGAGAGAGCACCAGCATCCTGGCATCAAACTGCCACCTTGGAAGTGGAGTCTTCTGGCTCACTCGAGAGAGGTATCCAAGTGACACATAAGTACACCTAAGTTTCCAAGGCAAGTCTTACAGACCTAAAATTTGCTTCACGCTGGTGAAAGACTAAGAGAGGGTGAGAGACATTCTCGGTGTGCCTGGAGCCCACAAAAAAATACATTAGAATGGCATTTTCGCCACTTTGACAAACCTTTCAAGCAACAGAAGACTGACTGGGACTTCCGCAGGGCAGGAGAGCAGCCTACAACTATAAGACTTCAAGATTTATTTATTTTAAACCTTATAAACTGCTGCTGCTGGACAATTAGCACATTTATAACACCACTAAGGAGATAAGGTTTCAACACAGTGGCATTTAGGGGAGGCAGTATATATTTAAATGGGAAATCTGTCAAACAAAGTACTTAGATCTTACCTGAAAATGGTTCCTTGAAAAACAACTTATGCTTTTAAAGGCCAATACAATTCGGTACTATTTTAATCTTAATGCTAAAGGAAGACAGAAAAAGCATATTTACAATATCAACACTTCATTCAGCGAACTTCGTATTGCTATCCAATTACGCGGTCTGCCCAGCTTTTGGACCTATATAAAAAAACCCAACATGAGTCTTGTACGCTTGCCAGCTGGGCGTAACCACCCCCTGTCGCTACATCAGCACGAACCGAGTTACAGGTACACGGCTGAACAGCATGAAGACTACTGACGCCGCAGCACGCACCGCACAGCAGCGGCACGGTGTGGTTCTAGCACGGTGTGGTTCGCACTGGTATCGAAACACCTCAAGGCACTCGGCAAATCTTGTTCTCGCCACCTACAGCAAGAGATGCCCCAAACCTGAAGCCGTCGGCAAGCACCGCTGCCAGCCACCCTGCTGAGAGGTGGGGCATCTGCTGCGTCCCTCTCCAAGGAGGTGCAGCGAGGCGGACCTTCCAGAAGGCATGCCCCAAGGGCCACCTCGAGACCCAAGACCAGCAGACAGCCAGCACCGCTCCCGTCCCAGCAAGTTTCAGTCCCCGCATCAGCTGGGACCGGAGAGCGGAACATCGCTGGCCCCCGCATCACTACAGTTCAACTTCTGGAGAGTTTTATGTACCTGTAACCCTCAAATTGTGCTGTATTACAATGTTTTCCAATCAAATAATTTAATACCCAATTCATCAAAGTAAGGAAGTCACTTGTTTTCTTTCTCACTGAACTGTGGTGAAAAGAAGGTCACTGTTTTATTCAGCATCAGTTACATAACAGTTGTCTGTTGCTAGTACTAGAAAGAATTTATTAAAATAGTCCTGAAAGACATCTTTTCTTCCTCCAATGATTTCAAAACTATGCCTTTCAATGCCAATTCCACACAGTCGTGGGTTTGATCGGTAGTAGTTGGTTAGAGCAATTGTCAAGGCACAAGCTCAGCTCTGCACATCCGCTGCAGCTTGCATTGTAAGAGATATGCCAGTTACGTCTTCGCTTAAAAATGCATAATCCCTTTGTCATATATTGCAACAGGAGAAATTAACATTAAACACAGACTACGAAAGGTAAAGGATTTATTTCTGATACGATCTGTAGAGTTAAATTAAAAACCTACTGAATACTTTATGTAGTAGATGAACATAACCTTAGTACTTACTTTCTAACAGTTTATTTAATGGTTGGAAGTGTACAACATGAAGTAGGTCTTGCGCTTAATATTGTTCAATTTTGCTTATTGTTAGATGAGATTAAAATACAGTAGCCATCCCTTTAGATTATGTTGCAACACTGATCATGTGCCTTGATAAGTAGGAACAGCAATTTATTAAATAAATGGTGATGACATAACATGTAGGGAAGACTATGGATTGTCTATTTAAAATGTCAACATAATAGGCAATTAAGAATAAAACTTCATTTTAAGTGCACTTCCACATGCTTTGTTTATAATAAAGCAAAAACTTCCTATCTTTTTTCCCAAACACTTCACTCCCTACTCTAAAGCTGTTCAGTTGAAAATGCACTTTCCCCAGTAAACTTCTTTTTAAAAAATGTAACTAAAATTTCTACCCTTCCATGTGCTAAGAAATGTTTCCTAATTTAAAACACAATTTATTACAAGACATGTGAAGACAACATATAGTGAAATGAATTTTAATTGTTGTGCTGTGACTAAAGTAAAGTTCTCAAGGCTGCAATTTAACATTCCAAGTTCTCCCTTCCATCTTTATTGATTCTTAAGGTTTTGCACAGAAACTCTTTGGGGGCTAGAACAGCAGTAATTGCATCACACTGTTTTCCAAGACTTCAAGTTTCAAAAGCAAACTCTTCAAAAAGTACAGTTCTTGATTTGATTAGATACAGGGACAAAAATATAGCACATACTTGAAGGTTACATGGTCTACAAATGATGGCAATATTTTCCTTGGGAGAGTACAGTTTGTTTTCTTGTAAATACTCAAAAAGGCTCAACTTCAAGCAGTAATAAACACAAGCAAAAGTGATTTAACCCTTAAAATAAATATTCAGGAAAACCTCTCTGTACATACAAGTGAAAGAATATGTAACACTTTCACGCTAAAAGAAAAAATAAAGATTTTGTTCATATAAGCAGCTGAAATCTGCTGTTCCAGCCCAATGTCCCCAGTAAAGAAGGGAGGCACAAACACAGGTGACTACTGTAGCTCACTATCTTATGGCCTTTTTGGACAGGGACATCCATCACCGTCATTTTTTTAATCCCTTTTGTCATATTTATTACAGCATGCCAAATCCTTTGGCATATGTGATGGCCTTCAGTAATCTTTCCTTAAGCTTTTCTTTGCTTGAGTACTCCGGAAGCAAAAGTACATTAAAGCATGTGTGAGATGTAGGTAACCTGTGGGGAAAACAAAACAGAATTCAGATCTGGGAACACGCAAAGAAATACATTGCTATTTCACACATCCAAAATAATGAATTTAGAGAGAATCTACTTTGCTGGAAGATTCAACTTTCAGATCTAACTACGGTAATAAATAAAAAGCACAAACTCGCTTCCATTTACAAAAAACAAGCAAAATGTAGGGGTGTTTTTTTTTTTTTTATTTTACCTCTCTGTATCTGGGCCATTTTTGGCTATGATCATCTTTAACTTTCCAAGTCCTCCCACGGGGGCTCTGTCTGTGCCTGTTGTAAACTGTAAGAATAGTCTTTTCTGTTCATCTGTAAATGAATGGACTATTTCCCAGAATTCTCTATCAAGAAAGAAATCAAAAAGTAAGTAAACTGAAAACTTTCCTTGGTATAATCGAGACTTTCAAAAGTAACTGAACTTTGAAGGTTTAGTAATTCTAATCCATCTTAACATCACTTTACAGGCTGCATTCATAAACCATAACTAACAGTAATGCATTTGCCAATTGCTGAGATTCAGAAGTAGAAATCAGAAATATTACTAAAACACTGCAGTTTAACTCTCTTTAAATGTTAATTCATCTGATAAGTGATCTGCAGATATTCTTCCTTTATTTTATTATTCCTGCTTCTTACGGAATTACACTGGTTCCGCTACACTGCCCATTGCTACCGCCTTCTTAAACACCACAGTAAAGAAATACAGCTGCTGTCAAAGGTTTTCTGCCCTAGCAGGAACTAGTTAAGCAGTTGGCAAAGTTCAGAGGACCGAAGACGCACATTTCTCTGGCCTTTGTCAGAGCTCTCTAATCAAAGTGGCTAAGAAGGTAAAAAAATTAGAAACATTTTCCCTCTTCAAAAAAAATATAGTTTAATTGATAATTAATTGAAACAGCCCTGTTCATACTGGGGATTATTTAACTACATGGTATACAAGAAAGATGAAAAACCCAGAGAAAGAACCCTTTTAAGCTTTACTAAAGTTCACGAGAAGCTGAAGACAATGCTTATAAGATCTCCTCTTTTCTAATGACAGTACTTGAGTAAACTGAAATTATACACGACACCTGCACCTCCAGTACTAAAAAAATACTAAATCTTACAATATTAAATTAATTATGAAGAAATAGGCATGTAAAGTCCTTTTAATCTTTCAGAAATTAGAAAAAGTTACCTAATAATAAGAGAGTCTCTCGTATAGCCACCATCATATTCCGTAGTTTCTTCTAGTGCTTGAAAATCTAAATTCTGTAAGAAGATGACATTTTAAAAAATGACCACTAATTACATACTTAGGATCAAAAAAGCTCCACTTTTTCTGGTGTACATTCAGGATTCTTACCCTACTTCCACAAATAAGTAATTCAATTTCCTCTGGTCTAAATAAATATTTCAAGGGAGATTCATTGGTCACCATGTGGAATCCTCTCCGAAAGGCCTTGAACTGCTTTTCTACTGATTTATTGAGTATATAGTCAGCATACAGATTGACAAATTCCTGTAAGGAAACAAATCCCCAAAAAACCCTTAGTACTTCGACACATGCCATTTGAAGTATCTCCCAAAAATCTAAGACCCCAAAATACGAAATACACTTCATTCTGTGTGGATTATTTGGGCTCAGCTTCCACTCAGCAGTAAAGCGCAAGTCTTAAATATTCCTCCAACAGGTCAGACACCACACCCAGAGGCCATGTACGCACGTATTGATGCTTTCTTTAAAAAGAGAAGCCTTTTCTTATTACTACACTGCGCTATGGCAATTTTAAAAGGCTTTTAAACTTAAATTACAAGTGAGACCAAACCTTTATAGAGTCCTACATAATTCTGCATAGAGTATCTAAAAATTACAGATTATGTTAGCAATATTTGAGTGTACCTTTCTATTTTCATTCGTAATAGGAATTTTATCACCATTTTCCTTTAAATCATGCATCATTGGATTGCCAAAGAGATCCGTATGAGATATTTGAAACGTTATCATCATATCATCCTCCACACTTCCTTCATACTCTAGCAAGTCTCTCAAACTCTGGTAAAGAACCTAACAGAATAAGAAATAAACGTCTGTCATACATAAATTTCAACAGATTTCACTTAGTAATACCAGAAGACATGAAATCATCTGCCTCAAAAAGGGCTGTCACGTTCTATGACACAAGTCACCTAAGATCTCCCATAACAGTCCAAACAAAGGTGTTTTAAGCTCAGTGTTTGTAAAAACAACCAATAGCAGATATCAAGAAATGACAATAAACCAAACATGGCAGCGAGTGACAGCGCTCTTCGAAGAGCCCACCGGTACCCAGGAATCTTCCTAAATACAATAGTCAGACCTGTAGCTCAAGAGCCACCGATTACCTCTTCCTTTCTTAACTCTTTTGAAACTGTATTTACTTTTGGCATCCAGAACATATTACAGCAGTAAGTTGAACATGTCTGTTAAAATCAAAGAAAACGCTGTATTTTATATCAAATAATTCAGGCAGCAGGCTTTTATCTCCTACATCTTGATTTACAACCCAAACAAACTAGAAAGTAATCTTGAAGCAACATAGATAGGGCAGTCATTAAAGTAAGAAAACGTGTATACACAAAACAAAAATAATAATAAAAAAAAAAATAAATCACAAATTCGGTTAGAATTTGCCAAGTGGAATCTGAAGTTACCTGTAAGAGTTTGCTCTACTCAAACGAGCAACCAGCCTTGCTCCCTGCTATGCCTTAGGAAAAGCCCAAGACTCTCTTGGAAACCAAAGGCTATGCCAAAAAGGAACAATTCTTTGGCTGAGACAACAGTGTAGGACTCAAGAATGCAAAGTGAAGGTAAAAGCAACAACTGAGTGCAATGATATTTTTATAGTGAAGTAGAAGTAATAAATATTCCCTCAATGTTTGAATTATTGAAAGTTTACATGGAAGCCTCATCCTCTCACCATCTGTATCCTTTTGATTCTTCCTTTAAAAATATCTTGCATTGGTGGTGAGGGCAGATGAACACCCTATCCTCCATGCTCAACAGCATTAGAAAAAGCATTGGGAGGCTTGACTACTCCGAATTTCATTTTTGGTTTGAGAAGCTCTGAAGTAAGTGTTTAAGTCGTATTAGAATACAAAGAGTTTAAAAAGGATTACTTTAGAAGACACGAGTGTAGGTGTCAGAGGAGAAACACAGGAGTATAGGAGAAAAATGAGGAAATGTCCTGACTGCCTTGTCCACAGAAATAAATCCAATTTCTCAAAAAATTTTGAGTATGTAATAAAAATTACAGGAAACCACAAGCACTGTGTATTTCTCAACATCATTTTACAGAGAAACTGGTCAAAGCTTGTGTGCTGTTTTATGTAGCCATGCAAAGCAGACTGGATAACCTATTTTTTGATTACACATGGCTCATTTTCTGATTAAATAAAAATAAAAGGCAAGTTCTTTTTAAACAGTATCATTTTACTCATCTTTTTTAAATAGCTGAAAATTTTGCATAACTGCTTATGAAAAGGGAAACATCCCGCCATCTGAAACGAACTAACAACTCATACTAGCCAGACTGAAGATGGAGCAGGGCCAAGACATCCTGCATACGTCCTTCTATGCGCCACCTACTAAAGCACGTGCACGGCTTGCTGTTTTTGTACAGCCACTGGCTGGGGAGGGGTGGAGGAGGACGGACACGGATCACTGCTCCCAAACTGCAGGGATATTCATGAACTGCCTCATCTGTCTTTTGCTTTAGACAAAAAGAAAAAACCCCGAGCATCACATCTTTGCACATCTACTGTTACTTCTGCATTTTTTGTAGAAAACTACTTCTACAAATAGATATAAACAGCCTAAGTTTAGAAGTCTCTTTGGGAAGATACTATTAATAATAGTTTAGTGACATTAAGCAATTTCAGCAGTGTGTAAAAAAACCAGAACAAAGCTGTGTTGATACCCAGCCCCATTTGTTGACCTGACAATCCTGCCTCCTCCAAACCAGATGTAGTAAGAGGTTTTATTGCCTACGGATTTATTTTAACAGACTCTTCACACAAGTCACTAGTTATTTCGCTTCCACTTCTGACAGTGATCTTGTTTTTAATTTAAATCTACTAGATTAAGCTATTGCATGGAAAATGCTTTAATAAACTCAAAGAACATAATGAACTTACAGGATGAGAGTCTGCCAGATCACGGAAAGTTCCTTTTTTGCCCATTAGCTTCCTGTAGACAACCATGGGAAAATGTACATCCAGTATACAGTTATTGTAAATAGCCAGACCCAGTACTATGCCAATCAGTGTAAACTGACCCTCAGTTTCAAAAGAGGACGGATTAAACCAAAACAGTTTTGTAGATTCATCATATGTGAACATCCCTGTAAAAAAACGATGTTGAACAATTATGGTTACATTTCAATAGAAATGAGGTGTAAATCATACCATTACAAACCCATTTGCATTAGAATGTCTCTAAAACATGTTTAACTTAACATTATGCTGAATTTACTGGCAAAGAAAAGCTACTTACCTTCAGGTAACTGGAGCTGCTCAATGCTGTTACTCACATTACCATTAAAGGCATGCAGGAGACCTGCGATATAACACCCTGCGATGCCCTCCTGAAGCTGCACATACACAACCTCTCACCCCTTCCATTACTGAGGAAGCAACAGCACATCGTCAACACAGATGGATGGTAACTTTGATAAATACAACAGTGCAGGAAAAGAACACAAATCAAACACCACGTGGATGAAATAATTCTGAAGAACTCCAACTATAATAAAGTGATAGCCTTTCCTCAAGGGCTTTTCCAGGCCAGTTCAGCAGAGGAACAGGACTAGATGCAGCCCTGTTACTAAACTGGAAGCTATGATGATGGAGTAGGAATTAACCATCACACATGAACTTAAGAGTTAGATGCCTAATAGATTTTGTTTGTTTGTTTAAAGGTACTTGACAAGGTCCACTGTTGCTGCATTTATCACATACATCCTAGCTTGAGGTGAAAACATAACATGGGGCTGTTGTTTCACAGGAAGGGCTGCAATTCTAGCAGCTTGTCACTGTTGAAAGGGGGAGGTCTTGCTTTATTCCCCTATCCCTTCCTCTGGTTCAGCTCGCTATTTCAGCTGACCAATTTCTTGCGAAGTTCACATGCTCAGTGCCTTCACAGAAAGCTTCAAACAGCTGTACTGGCATATGCTAGGAGCGGGAGGGAGTGGATAGGATTGTACAGACCAGAGAAGGGCAAAGAGTCCCTTAACCTTTTGGCTATACCAAGCCACTAGCTTAGCTCTTGTTTATGAAACCAGAGTGTGTGTACAGACTATAAACTATTTAAATGAGTCCCACAGTGAAATCCACTTCTTACCTGACTAGATACCAAAGCAAGATAAATGCAAACCCCACAGCCTTAAGGGGAGAGACACACCACCCTGGACAAGTATGGTCCCAGTGACCTGTTGCTTATACAGCGAAGTCTCACGATTTCTAGGCAGAACCTAAGGAGAAGTGCCCAGGCTCCTTCATCCCAACACATTAGAAGTTAGTGTATGTGGCCAAGAATGTGGTCAAGCATATGAACTACACTTGGCACAAGCACTTATCTTGTCAACTCTTAAAAGATATGCTTATTTACAACCTATGGAGATGTACACACTGAGCACAAAGCCACACAGCAACAAAATTACTCTTAAGAGTAAAATGTCACCTTTAGCCAAGAGATAAAGCCTGAATTCTCATTCAGCGTAAGGAAATGAACTGCAAACTCATTTGGAGACTCTGGTTACTCCCCAAAATTGAAAATTATTTATCTCAGTAAGGTCAGGGTCAGCTATTACGGGAGTACACAAATAACAGACTAACACACCAGGTAAGGCAACTGGAAATCGGAAGTGGATGAGCAACACAAGCATCTGTTGGAGAAACAGTAAATAGAAGCCTGCATTCCATTTTCTGAATTGACGGAAGTAACTTCTGGACTACTGGCACAATAAAAGCAATGACTTGTACTTTCTGGAAGATGATGGAAAAGTTAAATAGTCAAACAACTCCAGCGAATGTCTGACTAATGGAGTAACAGTTTAACTAGATCCTCATCTGGAAACACTTTAATATGAAACACAAGATTAAACACAAAATTAAGACTATAGTACATTAAAATTGTAAAAAAACACCAGAAGAAACTGGAAGCTGCCATAAGTGAAAAACAATTGTATAGTGTTGCCAGGAATATTGTATGAAGTTATTCCTCCTTCTCTTTTACCATGGCAACTGTTGGTCATAAATCTAATATTTTGTCTGAGTTATTGCCTCCTTTGAGTAAAACTTTAAGGTAGTTTGATAGGAGAACACTTGAAATGTAATGGCAAAGAAACTGTTACAGCAATAGACATCACTCCACACATACCTATCACAGGACAGACACGTTAAATTCCATTTAAAGGATCTCCTTAATTTTCTCTGGTAAATAAAGTGTTTACAAATCCACAAAAGTCACACGTGGTATATACGGTGTGTAAACTGTTACACTGCAGTGCATATTAATAGGTGCAAAAGAAAAGACTGTGAAGGCAAGCTACATTTTCTGCTTTTACACATTTATGCCAAAAGCCAATAAATGCCTTTTTTTGAAAGTTGATATGAAAACAGAAACTGTACATACTTTCTCGTATTTTGAATACAGAAGTAAAATTTAGAACACAGACGCACATCTAATCTATTGTCCACCTTTACATGCACGGAGCATTGGATCATCCAACATTGGTTGGATCTTAGCTGAACCAGACTTCAATTACTACATAGGAGTACTCCAATGTAGGCACCCCACACAACTTGCGTTTAAACAAACTCAGGTCAAAAACGTATTTCGCATTGGAAATACAACTTTGTCAGTCAAAGTACTAAGACTTCCTTATCTTGCCATACTCTAATTTATTCCAAGCAATATTGCTAATTCAGATTCCAAATCTCTCCAGAGAGAGTGAGACTTGTCTATAGATCTGTATCACTTGTAACAAGAACTGGCTTGCGTATAGCGAAGGGCAAGTGCCAATGTTCAGATTCTGTTACTGGTTCTGAGGATTCCCTCTTTAACCCAGTCAAAATGAATTTCTGTGTTTCTTCAACAATTTTCTAAGCTACAAAACCAAGAACAACAGCTTTCTTTTTCAAAACAGTTCAGTGAACCCAAATCAACTAATGTCCATAATTTAGGAACCTAGTAGGTCTCATTTCTATTTTAACACAAAGTATTCATAACATTTTACAAATTTTTCATCTTTTCAGAGCAGCAGACAAGCTGCATATTAAAAGCAGCATGTCCTTGCACATATAAAGAAAGCAGCATAAAAGACTGGTGCAGGGAGCAAGAGAAAAAACAGTAAGATGGAAACGTGACTGTTAAAACACAAATATAAAACTTTGGCTCCGACACATCAAATTACTCCTAGTTCTTAACTAACTGCAATCAAATTTGACATTACTGCCACTCTTTGGATTTGCACCCCTTTTAGATGAAATCATCAGAAGAACTGAAACTATCAGATTTTTTTACGCTGGAGGAAGGGGAGGAAATAACTCAGAAACTCACCATAGTCCTACTCTGGTTTTATTGCAGAAGCTCTTCCTCTTTGGTTTGATTACTAATTCTAGAAGCTAATCACAAAGCAAAGCGAGGAGGAAGGTGAGAGAACAAACAAAGGAACCCTGCAAAGAAACCCTATACTATTGATTCATATCAGAACAAGCAATGGTAGCTTTCACTAACTAAACACAGTTATTTCTTTCATCATTCCTCCTTAGGAGGATGACTGATGATGACAATAGTGAGCCTCAATGGGTTAAGTACTCTCATGGTCACCAAGAAACCTGGAGGGCTTCAGAGAGAAGCAGCAGCAGATGTAGAAAGGCACTGCATAAACACAGGACAGCCCAGGTTGGAAGGGATCTTGAAAGATCATCTGGTCCAACATTTTGTGGGAAAAATCTGATAAATTAGTGAATTATTAGAACACATACCAATATCTGGATTGAAGATTTCTTCCACAACCAGTTGAAAAAATTCTTTGGAAACACCTCCTTCATCTACTCCTTGCTCTCCTTCAAATTCAACATACAATTGCTTCTTCAAGTCTGCAGGATTTTCCATGGCAATCATCTCTAGCTATCGATTGAACAGACAGAAGTATTTCATTAGTAAATCTGTTTACTAGAAGAGCCAACTGAGTAACAAATAATGAAATCAAAACTATCCTCCAAACCTACAAAGAAAGCAAGTGTAAATCATAACAGTAAAATATCAGAAACCAACAGCAATGTTAATTGACTCTAAGCACGTATTAGAATTTGGGGATTAATGCAGCAAGAAATTTATCACAGATCTGATATGTTAGCCAATTAAGTTAAGCCTTTCTCCATTTATATTCTTTTAGACACTTAAGTTAGAATTGTGTTGCACAAAATTCACAGAAAACAATATGAAAACAAGATGTATTACTGGGATAATTAAACTCCTCTGACAATGAAAAGAGACTGCAATCCAATCTACAGGTTTGACAACAAATGGTTTTGTGAAGGGATAACACAGATATGTTTTCAGAACCTTTATGTGATAATTTACAGTGGAAGACAGAAGACAAGGCTTTGACTAGTAGTTGCATCTCACAAGCAAAGAGCTGGGGAAAAAACCTCAGAAATAAAAAGACACTAATACTACAGTCAAATTGATCCCCTTTGCTCTTGACCCCAATGAAGAAGTCTCAGAAATTTCTTGCTCTTATTTCTTCAGTGCCTTTAGCAGATCTAACGCATTGCTTCCATGAAAGTGAAAATTCCGTTAAGGTCAAATGGAAGTTGTGATGTTTCATAGGAAAAGGTTTCATGTCTATATAAAGGCCATTACAGGTTTTTCACTTTCTTCCAATAAAAACGTATCCTTTCAGTAAATCAAAAGGTATGCAGTATTTTGCTGCTGATAAGAAATATGCTGCTTAAAAGTGTAAACATATTGGTTAAACTTGTGCAGCATGATTACATTAAACATACCTATGTGGCAAAGAAAACTCAACAGCAGTAAAGTAAGGCACAGATGGACCTGCACATTCTTCTGCCAAGACCAAATTACTGGTGAGATTCGCCTCTAATCTGGGCTAGCACAAAATGTACTTACCAGCAGGAGTCCTTAACATGCTGAACCATTTCTATTTCACTACCCTACCTTATTCGCACACACAAGCCAACACATCCTTTATGTCCCAGAATTTTACTACAGAAGCGTAAAGCAAAACAGGAACAGAACTGAGAGGATAAAGACAGCAATAACGACACCATCAACTCATAAAATGACAACACCGGTAAGAACGCATTTTCTCCTGGCAACTGCCAAGTCAGCCAGCTACGTTGCAAGCAGCACAGCAGGGGCAGACGGGTGACAGAAGTAAGGTGGTCATCATGGGCAACAAAGGGATTGAGAGCAGCCCTGCCGGGAAGGGCTTGGGGGTCATGGTGGATGAAAAGCTGGACATGAGCCACCAATGTGCGCTCAGAGCCCAGGCGGCCAACCATATCCTCGGCTGCATCAAGAGAAGCGCAGCCAACAGGGCGAGGGAAGGGATTCTGCCCCTCTACTCCACTCTGGTGAGAACCCACCTGGAGTCCTGCGTCCAGCTCTGGAGCTTCCAGCACAAGAAGGACATGGAGCTGTTGGAGAGGGTCCAGAGGAGGTCCACAAAAAGGATCCAAGGGCTGGAGCTCCTCTCCTGGGAGGAAAGGCTGAGAGAGCTGGGGCTGTTCAGCCTGGAGAAGAGAAGACTGCAGCGAGACCTTACAGCTGCCTTCCAGTACCTCAAGGGGGCCTGTAGGGAAGACGG
>Ga0181612_149009_pt1 | contig 14441 bp, 11 predicted proteins | sample HoacroProtozoa21_FD_119630 | JGI IMG/M metagenome (GOLD analysis project Ga0181612, IMG submission 119630) | Hoatzin crop microbial communities from Cojedes, Venezuel. Combined Assembly of Gp0051906, Gp0051904, Gp0051908 | reverse complement strand
CAATCTCTGAAGCAATCTCTGGCAGATCTCTTGGTTTTACGGTGATGGGCCATCCCCACTTACTGCTGTCTGATAAGATAAGCACCAGCTAATTGCTCCCTTTGTTAGCTCTTGGGCTCTTCACGCCTCAGTGGAGAGACGCCTCAGTCCCAGCCTGTCTTCCCTCTTGCATTTGACAAGTCCAGCAAGGCCATCGATTACAGGACCCAGCGTCCGGCTGTGCCTGGCTCAGGGGGTTTGCTCTGGGCTGGATGCTGGGGATGCTGCTGGAGGCCATCTCCCATGGCTTGTAACCAAAAAGAATCCACTTTCTTCACTTCCAAACCCCAGTGAAGAGCAGAACATGGTAAGCAGAGAGAGCTGGGAGATGTGCGTACACGATACCTCCCCGAGCTCAGGGAGGCTGCGTCTGCGGGCACCGCTCCCTGGCACCGCCATCACCGTCCTCCACCAAACACATACCCCATCCCGCTCCGAGGCACGGAAACACAGCAGGCGTGCCAACATTTCTTGTGTATAAGTACAATTAAATCTTGAGGTAACAGTGTAAAATACCTAATTTCACACCCTCTCTTTTCCCAGCTTTTACACAGATGAAAAGCATCGCATGCTCTTAGAACAGCTTTGTGCCGAACAACTTCAGCACGTATTCCTTTATTGTCATGTGCACAGCTGAAACCCAAATCTGATACAGATATTGGATCAAACCTTGCACTCTGTGGCAATCTAATTTTATCCTGACATGTTGATTGCTTGCACTTCATCTGCAGTTGCTGTCCCAAAGGGCGCGGAGTGAGAGAAGCTGTATTTTTTTTTTTTTTCTGTGAGATGACATGAAATAAATTCAGAGCACACAGGAACAATGTGGGGTTTGTTAGTCACAAGACAGCTCTGAGAAGGGAAAATTTGGAGCTGAGATTTTTGAGGGCCTCCACATAAACGGGAATGGTACAAAAGACGGTGTAATTTCTGACTAATAAAGCACACAGAGCCACTCCACAACAAGGGAACTGGGGTCTGTAGAGGCTTTTGAAAACCCCTCTGTATGGCCCTGGCTGCTCATCATCAGGTGGGAAACACTGAGCTTCTCCGAAAAGTTGCGCCTTTGACCTGTGCCATCTGGGGACGATGGTACTTAGGCGTCTACAGCTCGTAGACCAACCAAATTCAAACCCAAAATGAGGGTGCAGATTTCACTTGGGGATTTTGAATTCTGTAAAGAAAGAATTTTTAGCAGATGCACATGTAACACATTTAGGAAGGGATGCTGAGCTCTGCTGCAGTGTATAATTATTGACCTGTTTAAACAGTTATTTAAATAAGGGCTTGCAAAGATTAAGAGATTTTTCACAAACCTCCATGCATATAAAATTACAAATATAAAGCTAAGAAATCGCAGCAAGGGACACAGTGTCAGACTCGAGTAGCAGAAGTACCAAGGCCCCTTGCGAGCACGTTGGCACGGAAGCGAAGGCAGACGCAAGCGAAACGAGACCCACGCCAGCCCAGCAGGCGCTGCCAGCTGCACGGTGTCAGGAGGTGCTTTGGGACACTTACCCGCTCGAGGAGAACATCTCTGGCTCAGGCCCGTGGTGTGTTTTGGTAGCAGAGGTCCGCGATGCAACCATTTATTCTCCCACTTGGCTCTATTAGAAACAGACAGCGCAGAGCTGCTGCTCTCCGCAGCGTGAGGATCAGCGCTCCTTTTCAGTGACCAGGTCCCCAGCCAGTCTCTCTCTATCTCCAGCCTGGGGGCCATGGCTTCCATTCAGCAAATATTTATGTGCGTTCATCCTTCTAATGAAAGGTGAAAAACTGATGTCGAGATTTACGGGACCAAAACACAGGGGTTCATTTTCTTGTAAATATTTAAGGAAAAATATCAAACACGGATTCACCATCCCATTGAGAAAATACCATTTGCACCAAAGAACAATTCAGTATTGCTTACTGAACCTCACTCACATGTAATAAATCCAAACTTTGAAGTGTTGCTCAGTTTTAGTAACTTTTTTTTTCTCTTGACCCAAATATAAACAAGCTGTACTACTGGGAAATTAAATGTTCGTGCAGCAGTGCTAGTTTCCCTGTCATTTATTTTTGAATGAAAACAGTAGAGTGTTTCTTCTTTCTCTTTAATTACCTACCTTGATAGTGTTCTGCATTACCTGTAAGTTCAGAAGTTTTCTGATATTCCTACTCTGCTTCCTCCATTAACTTAGGGTATAACTCTGGCTAAATCAAATTGAAAATTTTAAAACGTATAAATGGTGGCTCAGGATTGGCATTAGTAGACAAGAATAAATCCTCTTTTTATAAGGTTTTTAATAAAGGCAATTCAGTTTGGAGAAACAGAAAATGAAATTAAAAGACCAATGCTGGAGCATATGTTAATTTCAGACAGTTAATTTAATTGGAGGGACAGCTGATGAGTGCGAGGCTGTGCTGGCTGGAGACTCAGCGGGGACTCCAGTTCTAGCTCTGCTGCAAAAATGAAGAAAAATCAGTGTCCTGGATGAAAACCATTGGCTTTTCTGGGTGTTTAATTCATTAGCAACTTCCCTCTTCATGCTTTTTGAGGAACAAAAAGAAAAAATGGGATTTTGGAGAAAAGAGGAACAGGTAGAAGACAGGCAAAACCATGAAAGCACTGAAGGAGGAAAAACCCCTCTTGTGTTTCCTTCTCGACTGTTACAGCTACACTTTTGGTATTTCGGTAGTAAGCATGTTCCGTAAGGACGTCCCGCATCAACCGAGGTAGCTCCCAGCTGCCTGGGTTTCCAAAGGGCGAAGCTTTCACCATGGCTGGGAAACCACGTGAGTCTGCAAGAGGTTTTTTTTTTTTCTTTTTAACTAGGACATTAATTCTAAACATGAATTCTGATTGAAACCCATAGATCATCAACTTACCATCAAAGGAATGTTTTACAGTCTGCAAGATGAAGATGTGTTGAGCATTAAAGCTATATCGTTTGAAATCACAGGAACTGCTAACAGTCTTTTTGAAATAGAGCAAATTACCTTTACTTTTTATTGCCAGAAAGGAGAATGTCCATTTCCAAAATATGAATTTTTACTATCATTTTGTATTGTGCCCTATTTTTATGAAGCAAAAGTTATGAAGGCATTTCAAATATAAATTACTTGAAACTTCTGCTTAATTCCCACTCGAACTAAGCTCGAATTCTCCAGACCAAAGCATTTTGGAGTTCATTTTGCATTTCTATACCAATGCAATTATGGCATTTTTCACATCTAAGGAACGCAGTCTAAAAACCAGGAGAAGGAAATATGGCCAATAGTACAATTCTGGTGGGAAACAGACCTGTTCCACCTTTGCCTTGGGTGTCCAGGTCCTCCACCTTGGGTTGGTCAGCAGGATCAATGCCATGGCTTGGTCATTTTGCTGTGCACAGCCGACCTCGTGGTGTCTTGGGAGCGCTCCGGAGCTCAGATGCACCGGGCAGTGCAAGGCTGGTGTTTGGAGAGGATTGAATTCCCCCGTGGGCCAGGCTGTGTGTATTTACAAGCAGAGGAAGGAACTGCACCCTCTCACGCTTGCAGAGGAGAGGTCTCGGGGTAGCATGGCTGTGGTGGAGAAACAGGACCGTGAAGAAGTGGATATTACCCAGCAAAAGACTACATGCCAGAAAGCCAATAGCCAAGCCAGGCCTGTTCAGCAGCTGCATTATTGAAAATTATTTAATTGACAATCAGTAGCTGTATAAATTAAATCTTTGATATAAGCAAAAAAATACTTGAATCAAATTGCTATGACAAAATCGTTTGATGACTAATTCCCAAAGTATACTTTTAATGTCAGATCTAAAGACTTCAGGACAACGGTCCTATTTTTACTGTGCTACATCATATTTTTCATTTTACGAGAGCAGTTCTCATTCAAGAACCATAATTTCTTATTTGGTTCACCCTGCAAGAAGTCTTTGCCTTCTCCTGAAATATGTACTTAGAAAAGTGTTCACAGAAAGGTAACAACCAGCAATGAAAACAGCTGCCCTAAAACCACCATCAATTTTGGGCATTTCCATCAATCCAGCTCCTGCTGATGGTCCTGTTGGAGCTCTGGGTGTTAAATGATTTCTCACTTTCATTCCCAATCTGAAACTGCACAAAATTCTCACATTTAGCCACCGCTGGAAGCAACAGAGGGAAAGCTGAAAAGCTCCTCGGTGTCCGCGAGAGGCAGGGAGCGTTTTTCCTGAAAAATGCCTATTTCCATCAGCACACTTCATGCTAATGGGGTTTTAAAACTTGAGTCGAGTTTCCTGTTGGCGGTTCCTGGCCCATAACGCCATACGTTTTGGGGCCATTCTGTGTCTCTTGGGACCTGGGTTCAGTTCCAGGTTTTCCACAGCTTTCCTGTGTAGGACTCTGGGGAACGATCTCATTTCTTGCTAACGCAGTTCATCTTCTGCTCAGTAATAACATATCCACTAATTCACATAGCTCTGAGACATTTAGAACTATAGCAATAAAACTTGCAAACATACAAGAAATAGAAAAGCATGTAAATATGATTCAAAACCAATGTGAAGTTACTAAAATCCAACTGAATTCAAATTTCTCTTCTTTCTCTTCCCCTAGCTGATGTTTCCCCAAAGCTACTCTCTTGAATTACATGTGCATGGTCACCCTTCATCTAGATCGCCTGCATTTCCTTGTCAAAAAACCCCACCGTCTTGTATCGCTTATGGAGAAAATAGATTACGCTATGAAAACGCAGTCCGTGTGTGTTTCATATTCATGAAATGACTGAACTAGGAACATATCTCTGATGCTGAAAAAGGTCTACAGGAATGAAACAAAGAAAATGTCTTACCGCTATTTTCAAAGGATAAGAGTGTTTACAAAAGCGGACCAAAGGGTTTGAACAGCTTAGCAAAAGCAACCACCGTTACCACTGAATAAAAGGGTATAAATTGGGTTTGAACAAGCGTAGGGGAGAGGTTGGAAACTTTCTCACCATCAGAAGACCCAGGCTTTCTGCTGGAGCAACGGCGGCACAGGCAGCTGGTCGAAGGGATGACATCTGGTGCACTGGCCATGCGGTAATGGCACCCGTGGTACTGGATTTAGTGCAAAACTGGTCGTTTCCAGTTCTTCAGCCCTAGGGAACAACAAGGCTGTTGATTAAACTTGGTTGGCATCACCATCGTCTGCTTCTTAATGCCAGGGCAACGAGGATTTATGGAAAACATAGTTTCTCAGATTCATGAGTCTCTTTTCGTGAGATTAGAAAATTGGCTGATAAAGGTGGCGGAGTTGAGCACAGACCTTCCAGTCACCATCTGTAAAACAGTCTCATGTAACAATGACTGAGAAGCTTCCGTGCTCCATGAAGATACCTTAGAAGAGAGCACACAGAATAAACAACTAATGTTTTTCAGACCACCTACCTCTCCCAGGTGTCGTTGGTAGGAGCCCCCTGCCCGGGGGTGATACTTTTGGGGGCGGTGGCTGCAGACACAAGGGGGGTCACCATGCAGCCTCCTGTGTTGTGGCTTCAGCGCTGGGACCTAGTGTTGTTGTGCAATCAGGAGCAGCAGCACAATTAGCTCTTAGCTCTAGCTCCAATGCGAAATCTCATCTGCAATACATCAGACTGTGTGGAGGCCTCTTTCAAAAACAGCCCTAATATTCGAAATTTAGAAACACCATCTGTTAGAGACTTTGTTAAATAAAAATATCTCATTATTGAATGTAGAGCTTGGAGAGGGATCACTTTCTTTCATATTGTCTTTATCTGGACAGTCATGAATAGCTGTTGCCCAGTATTTCTGAACGATTTGTGAAGGTTTCTGGCAGGAAGCATACTCCTAACCTGTAGCAAAAGGAATAACTGTGCTATTAATCTAGAACTGATAATAACTCATCACAACTGAATTATGTTGCTGAAAAATGTCTTTTTACCAGCTTTATACCTGCTGGTAAATAACAATTCCCCTAATTACAGATATAAATCTGTTGAGGTATGAATGCACAGTTGAAAGTGATGAAAATGTTTACTAAAGTGTGTCCCAGAAATGGAGACCGTGATTAGATTTGACATGTTGACCACGGGGTTTTTTGGATATGGTGATAGAAGCACAGCCCCTCGGGATGGCAACCCACTCTTCATCCGAGGGATAAATGCAAAGGGGGGAAACCACTTCGGCTGGTGATTATCATTGTTCCAAGAGATCTGAGCAACCAAAGAGGCATCAAAACCCTTTTCAGCTATACAAGTTCTTACGTCTTCTTGCAACAGGAAAGAGCATACATTAGATGCCGTGCTTATAAACAGCAGACCTTTAATTACTCTGGTTTTCAGGCGGGGTTTTATGAAGACACGGTTACCTTTTGTGGTCTGAATTTGTCACCTCTATGATTCAGACTCCTGTCACAGATCTCTATAAACAGAAGTTGGAAACAGTTCAGAACTGTAGTTTATTTTTAACACAAATAAATCTTTAACAAAATAACTGATTTTAAAATTCTGTCCTAAGTCAACTATTTTGCAAAAGCCATGTCATTTTTATCTGAAATGGCTTTTGTCTTGGAGCTTTGGTTTCAGTCTTATATAGCGTTATATTTATTTATTGTAATTTTTTGTTATGTTTTGGCAGGAGATAAAGAGAAATTCCTTTAACTTAGATTGATTATTCTAATTGTAGCCTCACCATGAATCACCAGCACAACTTCTCAAGCTCCCCAGACCTCCACAACTCACCGACACCAATACAAAGACTGAGACTGGGACCAGCACTGTACAAACACCTGGATGGCAGTAGCCTCCGAGCTTGGCCTTAGTGAACACAGGTTGTGGAATGGATAATGACCTTTCTGGCCTTTTAGACAAAATGTATGATAGCTCAATACAGCATACAGTTACAGGTTGGATTTCATAACTCTTAAATCATAATTAGTAGATGCAACTGCAATTTCACCCCCAAATTTCCATCCCGCTTCTAGATCTCTCCTTTCAGCTGAGTCTGGGAGCAAAGCCGACAAACTCAGCCCCTCTGACCTTCTTCAGGGAATAAGCAGCGAAGTTCATTATCAAGCTGCCAGTCTAGTTCCCTTCACCGGTGCCACACTCGTTAAACAATGGAGCACAACACCAAAATGACTCCTTTTTAATATCTGCAAAGATTTTCATGTCATGCCAAGGGTGGTTTCGTCTCATTACTGCTGCTTCTTTATTTTTGTGTTATTGATGTACATGCACTTTCCACAGAATTATTAATTAAGAAACCGCATCCTGTATCCATGTGATCCCTTGAAAGGAAGGAATCTCTGACATTATATCTGCCTATTTGTGTTCAAATTACAAAAACGATTCTGGTTCTGGCATCAATCTTTCTATCATTGAAAGGATTTACCGCTTTTTATTGTTCCAGTCTACACATACAGACAAAACTCGATATTTTCTAGTTTTCTTCTTCAACAAAAGGCTAGAGGACAAATTGCAGCTAATGGCCAGAGTAAGTGCTCAGGGCTGCGAGATCAGAGGCGGAGCAGTGCTATTCAGGCCGAGCTGCCCGCCGGCCTGTCGCATGCCGCATCCCATCCCGCGTCGCAGCGCTGCGCACGAGGTCCAAATCAAATCAAAATCGAAATCAAATTTTTGGGGGGTTGCAGTAGCGGCTGAGGAAGAACGGCACACTTCTCCACTCGACAAAGAGAGGTCCTACAGGTTACATTTTCTTAACAACCAATCTTCCAGTTTGCACCCCGTGAGGAAATCAATCACAGGAATCTTTTTAATTCAGATCTTAACATGAGCCAATATATTATGCAGCGTTGAGGAAGACACTGGTAGATAACAGTATATATATTTATGGTGACTAATGCCAAACCTTCCTCTGCTTCATTACATGTCGAAAATAAACCCCGCCAGCAAGCATTAAAACACAAACAAACCACAAAAATCAAGTACAGGCACTGCCATTTCAAAATCAATTCTCTGGACTGGGTACCACTGAAGATTAAACCAATAAAAGGGTTTTTATGGGGAAACTTGTATGCGAGAGGAACAAATCGGCTGCAGAACCTGGAGCTGGCGTGCAGTCCTGAATTAATAGCTTAATGTAATTCAGTTCTTACTGGTTGCCTGGAAACTAACTTCGAAAAAAAAAGTAAAAGCACAAACCATAATGGGTGTAGAGGGCTTAATAGGGAATTATTGATGCCACCAGACTGCTAGACAGTCTGATGTATTTCTAACAAAATCACTCAAAATGCTCCTTTATTATTATGTGTTATTCTGAATAACAAGGTCCAAGGCCAAGGAAGATAAAATATTACATAATGCTGGCGGTTAATGCAGACAGAAGAGCCTGGCACGCTGGTGTTTGCCACCATACCAGTGATAGATTGTCCGTTATTCTCACTGCAGTTGCTTTTCTCTCTCCCTCTTTTTCTTTAAACATAACCTTACTAAAGTTCTCTAACAGGAAAAGCAACGAAGCTCTCACGTGTTCCTCACAAAGTCAGCTGGCTTGAATGAGCCCTATAGGTCTGCTCAAAGAAGGAGATGAGTTCCTTAATTTCAGCTTAAAGCCAAACTGTTTTCCAAAGCAAAGACACAGCTGCTTCCCAAACGCTGTTTTGGGGGGAGTTTTAGTGAATGCTCATAGTTCTGTTTGTTGGGGAAAAAACCCACCACCACCTGATCAGTTCACTGCCATTCCAAAGGCTGGCAAGCCCTTGCCTTGAGTAGGTGAATCCCAGCAGAGGTTACAGACGACGCGCGAGCGGTCGCAGGCAACGCGAGTGCCAGCAGGACAAGGGACCGACAGCAGCGCTGGCTCCCAGCAACGCGTTAAAGCAAACGTCTGTTGCGATGGAAAGGCTCCCATTAATTCCAGTAAGGACCTGGTTAATTTGGGAATGCATGAAGCTAGCTGGCTGGCTAAAAACGCATCCTTTTGTTAACGAAGCAAGGAGCATGATGATTCTGGCGTCGCAGGGCGCACACCGTTTCGATACCAGTGGCTGGCGCGGGTGGCAGCCACCCACACGGCTTGTGGCTGTTCACCCGCTGCAGCCCCGGCACCCTGGCTCTGGCACCCAGTTTTCCACCTTGGAAGAGTTACTTTAGGAGTGTAGTTTTTACCCTAATTATTTTTGACAGGAATTAGGTCAGTTTAATTGGTCTAAAATTCAGATGAACAACCACCTCTCTCCTAATTACTTTTGGATACATAAATAATGCATTTACAACACCGAAAGAGAAAGTGCCATAAAAACTATCGTCTTCAGCCTATCTGAGACCATCCACAAACACACAAATAACCCAACTTTGTACTGCAAAGACAAGCCCTGGCAGGTGTTCAGGGGGTAAGAGTGATCATATGTTAGAAACAGGTTTGAAAACAGACTCTCTCTCTTCCTCCTTATCGAACGTGCAAGTGTACAAGGGATGTATAACATGCACCGTAATATAGAACATATTGTGGTATATAACAGTGCAGAAGTAATTTTGAATCTGCTACTGATTTATCTGTTATGTCAAGATACTCAATAGATACCTCGAGAGCATTTTAAATAGTCTCTAAATAAAGCAGGTCATTATTTCATACTAAAAATGGAGTTTTTAAATGATCCAGTTACTGAAAAACCAACAAACCGTAATTTGTTCTTAAATTTCACAGTTCCCTTTCCCATTTCTAAGTTATCTACAGTAATAAAGTGTCAACATAAAGATCAAATGTCACAAAAAATGTGTTTAACGACTTACAGACGGTACATTAAATCCCTACAACCTAAGACAAACATAACCACAAACTCTTTTTATTGCAATTGCTTAGAAACTGTGGATATAAATAGAATTTAGCACACCAGTTAATTTATTTTTCACTATTATCGCATTATCCACAATTTCTCTTTTCCATGTCTCTCTGTTTAGGGGTCTTTGAACGAGCAACACCAAAAGGTGAAACCATTTCAGAGTCTTCAGTCGTTAGAGGTGTTCATATGTTTTCCAGAAAGAATGGGAGTGAGGACTTCGGTTTCAGGCTGAGCAGCTGAAAAACATTTTGGGAACAGACTGCACTCTAAACTAGTCTGGTTGTCTAGTGATGTCATCTCTGTGTGAGAGCTCCAAGCCCACTCTGTACTGATGTCTGCTCCTGCTAACTTGGCCTCCGAGCACCCAAGGTGTGATGAGCCAGTTAGCTGACACAGACTTCTCACAGTGGGGGACCTTCGCTGCACTTTATTAATGGTGATGCTGCAGGCTGTCGGTGGAAACAAGGAGTATATTTCCTCCCATAGGCATTTCTACACAAAAAAACTGTAGATTAAGACCATTGGAAACATCCCCCCCCACCTCCCCAAGCCATTAAACACAGTGACAAGGATGTCCACAACTGGTGGTACCTAACACTGACCACGGAATGCGCAGGACAATGTCTCAATGATATTCTGCAAAAGCTGAAGCATTCAAAAAACTTGGTACCTAAAGCAGCCGTAGGTTTGAAATGATTAACACGCCCCTTACCTGAAGTGGGTTTCCCCGGGAAGAGCAAGTATGGAGAACCTGGACATCAATCATAGCTATCTGAAAAGCATTCATGTATTATCCTACTGACAAGCTAGGCTGCTTACGGACAGCACGGTGAAGTCAGACAGCCAGGGAATGTCAGGGGTTTTATTCTGCTTTGTAGCATTTTTTAAATCTGAAGAAGGGGATGTGAGAAGCAGCAATAATTTGACTTGACATTATTATCTGCAGCCCAGCCCAAAGACTCGCAGTCACCAGGTTCCCACATGACCTCTACGCTGACCAAAATGAACTGGGAAGTCTTTGAGGTGGGACTGTTGGGAGCAAACTTGGAAGCTCAAATGCTATTTTTGTACATTCATTTCCCTGACTATAACCACACTATAGCTGCTGGAAGGATATGTGATTAGCCTGAAGCTATTATGCCAGCAAACTACAGCTCAAGACAACTCTCATCAGAACCTTTTAATGTAAATTGCTGTCTCCTTGCCATCTGTGGAATAAAAGGGATTTATTTTAGCTGAGGAACTGCCTCTTAGTTTGTAAACTTTTTATGGTGGACGCAATTAAAAGTATTCAGAAGTCTTTTCTTCTGGGAAGAGGAAGATGTCCTCCTTGAAGTTCAAAAAAGTCAAAGTCTTATTTTTTTATAGTTGCTGGAAGAAGTCATTCATAGATTGCTACTCTGCATAATAATTCATAGATTACAAATACTGATATTTCTAGCCAAAGCAGAAACTCCTAGAATCTCATGGGTTTAATGGGAATGTTGGCAGGTCCTTTATTACATCAAGGCGAGCACTGATGTTAAAAATTCAGGTTTCAAACTATCAATGCCTGATAAATTGATGGTGAACTGCTCATGCCACACCACTTATTAAGTTGGTACCATAAATTATTACACTGTAAAGATCAATATTTACTTCAGTCTTTCTCTCTTTCTGTATTGTTACAGATATATTCTAGAATTCATTTAAAAATTAGAGGAAGAAGCAAAAAAGGAAAACTGAAACATCTGAAACAGGAAAATTAATTTTCTTCAACTGAATTGTCCTCTGGTATCTAAACAGAGCAACAGCTGAAGGTGTTCCAATGAATAAAACCCACTAGACAAGAAAGCACGGAGACAGATCAGACCATGGACTTTATATGTTAAATGAAAACTCCAAGAGTTGAATCAAGAAAAACAAAAGGGCGTATGAATTTTTTTTGAGAATTAATCACGGTTTATCATCCAATTTATACTTTCTGTTACCATAGGAGAATTCAAGGAACACAGCTAGTGCAGCCTGAGAGCCCCTTTAATGTCAGGTACAGGGCTCTGCAGCTAATTCTCTTCATTTTTGCACAAGAAGAGAACATCACATACTTTAAAACAACATTAACTCTGGCCACTGCTGCTGCTGGACCCCTCCTTAGCTTCCCCCCTTCCCCTGAGCGGCTGCTTCCAGCTGCCCAAAGCTGGCTCTTTGGCGACAAGCGAAGAACACGCATTGCTGCCCTGTGCTGCCTGGCTCCAAGCGGTGGGTTGCGTGGCCCTTCCACCCCTCCTTGAATGGCTTCAGCCACATCTAGTCCCGCAAACCACTCGCTGTGGTTCCAAGCACGTCTCACAGTTCTTAACTTCTGGTGAAAAAAACCTCAGCAGCAAAGGCAAAACCAGATTTCTGCAGGAAACCAATGCTGTCTCCCCGTTTGCTCGCGCAATGAAGTGTGTGATCAGGATCATCCTGCACCCATCACTTGAAAAAGGTATCACATGCACATTTGGGAGCAGCAGAACAGATTCCATTAACAGTTAATCACAACAAGAAAAGTAGGTTTTCCATGTTTTTACACTCACCAGAGAGTGGGTTTTTTGAAAAACCTTTCTACGTGACATGTTTCTGCCAGTGTGATCTCAGCTTGTACTTGGCAGGAGATGCGCACCAGCAGAGATTTCCCTGCCTTGCTTTGGATAGGCTCCGTCTCCTAAAACACGGGGTGTTTTGGTTATTCATCTCCTCGAGCACAGCACCTGGCCACTGCTAGGGCTCTGCTGCATTTCCCGAAACCGAAGGCAGCATTTATCAACTGCCACACACAATCTACAAGCTGGCAAAACCCTCACTCCTTCCAGGATGACCACACCACCGGAATTTATTGCCAACGTGTCAGAGGTTTCACAAACAGCAGCATCAAAAAGCACATTAGCTCTACCTCGGAGTTTGCAGTACGTCTTATCTTCTATGAAGTTTGGTGATAGATGGATTCAAAGGGCCTCAAAACCTTTTACGGCTTTTCTTACCTCATCTGTATTTGCAAAACGTCCTAAGCCGGGCCATGTACTGCCTTTGTTTTTATGTTTGGTTTTACAGCAGAGCACACTGTTGGCCATAAATAATAGAACTGAAGAACAGAAAGTTATCAATAAGCCCTATATGGCTAAAAGTGACAAGACGCATTTCCGACGCTCACACAGCAAGCGGGAGACGATCTGACCCAGGTCAGGCAGGCAGCAGCCGGTGGCTGGGCTGGAGGAGTCCGCGGGTGTTGGGTTTTAATCGTGATACTGCCACTGATTTTCTTGACGGCCATCTGCAAAACTCTCTCCTGCTTTTTTGTCATTTTTCTTGCTTACAAAACATGCATAAAATCCATGCTTGCCCAAGAAGGGTGCTGAGCCGATGGAACATCCAAAGCTTTACACAAATACTGTGCTTTATGGTGATAATGTGATGTCACCTTTCGGTTAGACAAGTTCTTCACGAAATAAATCTTTGCTATGTGAAGTTCCTTCATTCCCTCACAAACATAGGAAAATATATGTTAACCTCAAAGAAATACGTTAAAAAACCCAATCCCCACTGAAGGAGAGCAGCAGAATTCCCTGCAAAGAGAGTGCCCAGGGCAGGCAGGGTAGGTGCCTCCTCCCAAGGGCAGCTTCGGAGGCGATTCCCAAGTGCTTTCCCAAACACTCACACAGATCAGCAGCATTTTAAAACACTCCGTGTCTTTGAAACCACACAGGATAATTTACTTACTGATAACCGCTGGCATTTAATCAGCAAGTGCTGTGTGCTCCGATGAGGCTGAAGGAAGGAGCTTGGCCCCAGCCAGCCGCAGCCCGGAGACCCCGGGCTCCCTGCCCGTCCCCCCCAGCTCCCTGCACATGGCTAACAGGAAAGGTGTTTCAATATGGTACCTCCATTTTGGCTGGTCCTTTTTACCATTTTTGTGTAGAAATGCCATTAGCACACACACATTTCTATTCCACTGCAAGAAGCCCATGAAGCGATGCCAAGAGAACATATTTTTTTCCCTTCTCTCTGACAACCCTTGACGAACAATGTATCTTCCTAGAAATTACCCTTATGAGGCTCACATGGGGAGAACTCTGCACACTTTGACATCGTAGAAGTTAGGAGAGCTTTACCAACTTATTGCCAGTTAAACTGAACAGCGAGACAATGTCTCTCGCTTTCTTCCCAGTTCCCAAGGATTTTAAGTTTGCCCTACGTTCCAATTCCAAACTACTGGTTTGGGTCCACTTTTGGTAAGGAAATCTGTGCTGGATTGCTTCTGGAGGAACTTCAGGGTGTGAGCATGGGACCAGGAAACCAGACAACCAAAACCACAAGTGTAGGAAAAACCATACTGGATCGCTTTGTGTAGCATGGTGGCCAGCATCACAGGCTTCAGTGGGGACTGGCAGACTTGTCGGGATCTGAGACTAAACACCGAGATACTGGCTCAGAAGAATCACAGAATCACAGAATGTTCGGGGTTGGCAGGGACCTCTGTGGGTCAACCCAGTCCAACCCTCCTGCTGAAGCAGGGTCACCCAGAGCAGGCTGCACAGGACCTTGTCCAGGCAGGTCTTGAATATCTCCAGAGAAGGAGTCTCCACCACCTCCCTGGGCAACCTGTTCCAGGGCTCCGCCACCCTCAAAGT
>Ga0181612_129386_pt1 | contig 14441 bp, 3 predicted proteins | sample HoacroProtozoa21_FD_119630 | JGI IMG/M metagenome (GOLD analysis project Ga0181612, IMG submission 119630) | Hoatzin crop microbial communities from Cojedes, Venezuel. Combined Assembly of Gp0051906, Gp0051904, Gp0051908 | reverse complement strand
CTTTTGTGGCAGTAACAGGATGTGCGGAGTTTTTCACTCCCCTCTGTCTCCTGTTAGCGCTCCATATGGTAACATTTAAGTGTGTTTCTCAGGCAAAGACTGTTGTTGCTCACTAGACTGGTCCCTTCAGGTGCTGGTCTCCATCTGTGGATTAATTCCCTTCCATCAGTCTTACCACTGATACTGGAAGCAGCTGTTGCCTTTTCCTTAGTGGCATGCGGGTCAGGAGATGACCTTAATGAATGAGCAAGCAAGAATGTCTGTCTACCAGCCTGTCTGTCTGTCTGCCTGCCTTTTGCTAGGGCACCACAGTATAAACCACTTCTTCTATGTGTTTTTTGTCCTAATAGAGGGTAGAGGGCTTTTTTTTTTATGGCAATGGTTAGAGTAAAAATAATAAATAAACACCATCAGTGCAAAGTTGATCGTGTTTGTGCATATAAACTAGTGCAGTTGTGATAACATTGAAGTTCAAACTGTCCTTTTTAATTCTCATGTTTAAATTATTTTTTTGTTTACAGACATTATCCATGTGACTGAAGTTATTTTTTAGCTCGAAAAAAAGTTCAAAACAATCTTAAGCATGAACATGTCTCTTCACTTTAAAACATTAACAATTTTGTTGGGTGGAATATATTCTTTTGTTGCTGTCCTACAAATTCTAAGGTCAAATATTGAATTTATCACTCTGTTCTTACTTGGGAAAAACTGCTGTGAAATGGAAATTCTGACTGTTTAAGGATCTGATCCTTGTGTTTTATAGCAAAAGAGGTTCTTTTGTAACCTGCTCTCCTTGCCACAAGGAAGCTGTGGTTGTGATTTCTTAACAAATGCTGCAATATTCAACAGGATGGGCAGAATCTGAACTTGGGCTGTATCTAGAAAATGTTTGAGTATTCTTGCTCAGTAAAGCTATCTGAAACCACCTGGCCTGAGAAAATGTCTCACTGAATATTTGTAGAGACACGCTACGGTATTATTAATAATCATATGGATGAGGGGTTTGCTTGTTTTTCTGTTTGTTTTCAGCGCAGTTTAGCAAAAGTTTCATTGGTAAGTGGTAAAACCAAAGGGTGTTCACCATCCAAAGACATTCTAGCATTGTCAGTCACTCTAACTTCCATTTAATCTGGAGTAATTGTTCTAAAACCAGGTGGGCTTTAATGAGTTATTCTACAGCACTGAAGTATGATGGAGGAAGTTCAGCTGGAATAAGAGCACTGGATGCTGAAGTTCCACAGGTTCAGCTTGGAAATAGGATGGAATTTTATTATAGGAAGGGTACTAACTCTTGGGGAAAAAAATGTATTTATGGCTATGTGTTACATTTTTCCATTACTTGAACATTTAAATTATGATTAGCATTTCTGCATGGAATGAAATAAAAACAGTCCCCATTAGCAAAATAAAAATAAAAAAAAAAATCTTAACTTTATGTAGGATTTATCACCTGAAATTCAGTGTGGTTGAATGATTGTAGATAATTACCCCTTCTGAAAAATAGATCCATCATTAATCAACTTTATGACATTCTAGATTTTAAAAACTAAAGTTAAGGTAATATACATTTAATAGAGTATAGATTTCTCTTTCTTCATCGTTTCTGGTCTTTTTCCTTGTCTGGATAGTCCAGGCGCACAGCACACATCACTGACTGCAGGAGTGTTTTTAAACAGACTAATTGAAATTTAGATGCATTGAGATGTAGATTGTGATTCAGAAAAAAAACAAATCCTAGTTCTTTGTCAATTCCTGAACTGCATTGGTTTTTTACTTTAAAGGAGGACTGAGCTTGCCTACCTGAGCTCTAGGTAAGGGCAGAGAGCTGAGGGAGAAGAGGGGTGTGAAAACAGAGTAACAGAGCTGCTGCCTGTAGTGGAACCGAAAAAAAATAATCAAAAGATAAATTAGGATTAAGGTGCTGCGTTGTGTTATGTACTGATTCTGTAAGATTCATAACACGAATAACGTTTCTCCTATGAAAGCAATGTGGTCACTCTCTAGGTTATATGTACAATTAAAATACATTTTTAAGGGAGCTATCCCTTTTGCAGCTCTGCACAGGTTCTGCACTATAAGTTTATCTTTAAATTTTTATAGATTTGGAGATATATGTTTAAATTTCTGTACCTCTTAGAGGTAAATAAATATATTAAAATAAGCTATGGCTTGTATAGTACAGTATAACAATGATAAATGATGTTGTGTGTAATTTTTCTACTATTAACATAAAGTAATATAAACTGAAGGACACTAGTCTATTGAGAGAGTTAGTAGCTAATGTTCCATATCAGATGTGGACAATGTCAGGACTGAATACAGATTAGGCAGTGTCCTTTTCTCCCCAGGGGAATTAAACTTTGAGACACCACTGGCTGCCAATGGTTTTACTGCATTTTGTTGGTGCCTGTGGTGCCTTTCTTGGTCTATTAATTCAGAAGCTGTAAATGACAATGTGAGCAAAAAGCTTTTTCCAGTGGGATGCATTTCATTTATATATTCTTGTATCTACAGTACCTTTTCAACCAGTTTTGTCACAAGAACTGTTTAAAAAATTGGGAAGATTATCTGTACTTTTGCATGAGCCTTATCAGGATATTTCTTTTTTCTGTTTGTTTATTTCTTTTTTTATTCAGAGAAGACAAAGTGATATGTTAGGGAGACTTCATATAATCTGGGAACTTGAAGTATTGAAATTAATATTCCCTACCCTCTCATTTTCATGATTGATTTTAAAAATATGGTATTGTATTATGAAAGACCAGGGAAACTCCAGAAATATACACATTTCCTGAAATACATACCATACTTAGTTAGAAAATACTTGTTTTAAACATCATTAAATTTAGTGAATTTTAGGAGTTCATGTGTGTGTTCTTTAGTGATTGCATGTTTAAATGCATTTCTAATCAATAATGTGAAAACAAGATTTGGTTCTAAGGGTTTTCTAATTGAAAACCATTTCCTTTCTCAGAATATTATCTCTACCAGGCTCATGCAGTAGGCTGTCAGCAGCTCTGGTGAGGGAGCAGGGGCCGCGCAGAAATGTGCACAGGTGAAAATAGCAATATTAGAAATAGGTCTTGTACAGCAAGAGCTATAAGGAAATTAGAGATCACATTTGTTATCCAGAAAACATGATGATGAAATCAGTAAAATCTACAGCTGAACTAGATTTTTTAATTTGAAATCTCATTACAACTAAACTTGTCTACACACCATGTTTGTAAAAAATTTGTGTTTTACAGCACCATGTTTCATTTTGCTTAGGGGGAAAAAAAAAAAGTGTGATCTTGTTACCATGTCACGCTTATCGAGGGAATACTATCGTATTTTTCATTCCCCCTCCCCAAATCTTAAATTCCTGTGAAGCAGAAGCCCAGGTTTCTTCTATTGATGTGCACATTGTTATTCTTCGGGTGGTCTTTGGTATGATACGTTTGTCATGGTCCATAAATTTTATTGTTGCACTAAAAACAGGGTTAGAATATCCTCAATGCAATTATAAAAATGTATTAAAACTGAGAAGGATAAAAATATGGTGCAAGATGAGCTTTTAATGATTGTGTAAATGTTCACTGTTCCATGGAAAAAGATGGAGCTTTTCGACATAGGCGTAATGGTGAAATGCAAGTGTAGGGCCAAAATTTGTTCTCCTAGAATTGTGTGGGTTTTCAGCATAGAAGTGGTGTTTTGATTTCTACTAAACAAGCTGAAGGTGTTAAGGCTTTGAGAAGAAGAAAAACTCATGCTCCCCCTTTGATTTGTAATGATAGGAGGATATATCCGTTTTTACTCTTTGGGGTGCTGGAAGTCATCTGGAATAAATGTTGCACTTTGCTTGTTCCTTAGTTTAGTATAGACGGGAAATAAATGTTATTGTGAACTAGACTGCACAATCCAAATTAGCATCCTTGGAAGGATACAGAAGCCAACAGCTGCCATTGAAATGATTTGCTGACCTGTAGTTTAGTTTCTCTGCTAAATGTTGTCCACAAGTATCTGAAGTCCTATTGACAATACTTCACATGAGAGGAAGGAAAGCTGAAAGTAGTGCTGTGGAAAATTGAAATGCTTGGTCTGACCTGACTATGACAATTTTGGAAGGTGTTTTATGTGATGATAGAATTGCAGAGGAAATCTATCCTCACTAATGCATGGTGCAAGAGACTCTTCTGTTATATGTGATGACATACACAACTCTGTAGTACATTATTCATTCAAGGCCCTTTTTGAAAAGGTCTTATGTCCTATATAAAACAGGCTATTATGTGATGCATACGCAAAAGAGGATGGATTTGACATTCCTCAAACTACACAAACCCTTTTATGTGGCACTACCAAATACATATTACACATTATTTTAACTAGTGAAAGAATTTGAATTTAAACTTTAAGCTACACTAAGTATATGGTTTCTTAAAAGATGCTTGTTTGCAAATTTTAAGAGATTTAATGTGAACACACAGACTGATGTAATCTATTTGGGAAGATTTGGCAGCATCGTAAAATATTTTTCCTTCAATTAAGTTTTCATTTCTTATTGTGTTTTTGAGTACCTTTTGTCAACACTTCTCTATTTGCTGCTACATGTTCTATGCATTTGTTCTCAGTGTAGCAGTATCTCCATGGTGAATTCTGTTGCTGGTGATATAGTGTTCTCATTCATTTGCATTTAAACATCAATTACCTGAATATAATGCTTGTCAATAATACTGAATACAGAGGAGCTGAATATATTCCCAGTAAGTTATTCTAAATCATGTGATTTTTATACCCGTGTATTACTGACTCCATACAATTCTTCCTTGTGCTTTTGTGCAACAGTGAAGGACGTGTTGCTAATTGTTCTTGTCCTCTTAACATTGTTAATTTGTCTTCTTAAAAGACATTTCAGTCTCTCCCTACCTCTGAATATGGACAATACATTGTCTGGGGGTTCAAGAACTTTACTTTGCCTTTTTTTCTCTTTGAAAAGAATGAATGATAATGCACATCTCTACAGTAAGCAAATCACAATCTTTATGTTAAGCTTTGCATGTGGGTACTTAGATAAATTGTGGGACCTCAGAGGAAAGCGTTGTGTGTTGCACTGAATTTGAAATTTTTTGCTTAAGTGTATTGGAAAATAAGGTAACCGAAGAAGCTACACTTGCAAGCAAAAGTTATGCCATGGCCTCCAGTTTTACCTGAATACTTGTTAATCTCTTTGGCAAATTTCTTTCTCACAGCCACACCAGAGGCAAATCCAGAGTTTTGGTGGGCTGTGTGAAAAAACAGCGACGGGGCCTGCAGACTGTGCATCTTTGGCATGATCTGACAAAAAAAAGACATGTAAATTATTTTTTTTTTTAAAGCATACATGACTACAGTTTTTATAATAGGTAAAAACTTCTTGATAAAGGTAGTGACTGTGCTTTAGGTAGTGTCGTTAGAAGACTGGAACATAGTAATGCTGACGTTGGATCAGATGTCTATGTGATTTGGAGGTGTTTCTTAGGCATTAAACCAGATGACATCAAGCCAAACAAAGCCTTGCATTTTTTATCGCTAACTTTTCCTCAGTGCTATTCCATGCATAAGTAGTGATGCATGAAAAAGTAGCATAAAATATCACAGCAGCATAGTTCTTTATGTGTATGTAATTATAAGAATAAAAGAAAGATGTGTGAAGTGTACGTATACAGAGCGTGGAGTATTTGTGATAAGCTTAAAGGCTTGATTAGTGAAAGGTTGAGGTGACAGACTTTACAATGTGTGAATCTGTAAATGCATTTTCAGATCATCCCAACTAAGGACCAATAAATCATTGATACTATGCCACCTCACCCACTGTTCTTCTGTGCTGCTGCTTGTGTGCATTCTCTTCTGGGACTACTCCTTCAGACAGTATTTAACAACCTTACAGTGTTCACCAAGCTACCTATAAAGCCTGACTTCCTTTATAACATGAACTCAGCTAAAGGCTTCCAGGTAAAAGAAAGAATTGTAGTTCTAAATATGTTTTCTCTGTTGAGAATGCTTTTCTGGGTTTGGAAGCCCTAATAGTAGCTTTATTTGTTTTTGAAATAGTGGAGCTGCTACATCAGCTTACGTCTGTAATTTTCAATCAAAGATTCAGTGAAGACGAAGAAATACGATTCACAGTTTGTAAAAACACTAGTAGGAAACAAAAAAAAAACCCCACAATTAAAATGTGAAGCAGAAAAACTAAGAAGCATGTAGATTATGTAGAGGTTAGTGAAATATATTCAAGTGTACACTTGATGAGAGCGCGCTATGACAGCTTCTTCCACAGCCCGGTAGTGGGAGGCCTCACAAACGTCGGCGTTCTGGCTGCCGAGGTCAAAGATAACCCTTTTTGTGCAGTCTGCAAAAACAGTTACTAAGGACTCGCAAAATTCTCTTGGACCCTTTATCAGTGCTAAGCACCCTTTAACCTCTGTTTGCTGTCATGACTTTAAGGTATTTAGCAAAGTATTAATCACGTTTCTGGAGCAGGACTTAAAACTTCTAGTACTAAGTGGCTGCCAAATAAAGTTACTGCAACATACTCTGCTGTCAGTCTAGCTGCCCAGTTAATTGAGCTGCATTACGTTGTTTTCTGTATGTTTATCTTTGTTGTCAAGGTATTTACATAAGTAATACACATCTTTGTTAAAGGCTTAATGCAAAACTGACAGAATTCTCAGCCCCTCCTCTATGTATTTTCTACTGAACGTGTTGCTCCCTCAATAATAAATTCAGAGGGCTGACAGTGTCTAAGTCTGCTGCTCCTTTGCCCTCAATTCAGTGAGATGGGCCATTGAAAACTCATTACAAGCTGTTTAGACTCTGACTTTGACTTTTGCTCAGCAGTGAACAAAATTAACAGCTCTTGGAGGTAGCAAAAAAGGCACTCAGCCAAAAAAAAGAAATGATGAGAAAAGACATTCAATATTATCTCTATTAGTCATGCAAACAAGCTTAAGTCCAAAGTACATGTGTTCTGCACATGGCTGTAATTGTGTAGCCTGTGTTGCTTTCATCCTTCCTCCCACGTTTTAATACCACGTAAGGAGGTTCACCTGCATGGCAAATATACACACTAGAATTTGCTTGCATGTCAAGCAGCAAGCCTCCGAGTGTAGCAGAATTGCTTCATAAATTTAACTATCACATTCAAAATTCTGTTTTTTTCTAATTTAGTGCTCGATAGTTTTTTATGTGATAATTTTAAAATGCTGTTTATAGCAAAAGTTACCTTGATAGGTAGATTCATAGGGAATAAAGTCTGTATATATCTATCTATCTAAGTAAATCATCAATACTAAAATTGCTTTTGAAAACAAGTTATTCATTGACACTCAAACCATTTCGCTCTCTTCTGATGATGAAAATTAAATTCCATTAAGATGTGAATGACAAAGGTATTTATGATGTACCTTATAATAGCCATCTACTTTTTTTTTTTATTTCTAAGCAAGTGACAGTATTTTTTTGGGTAACAAGTACAGAGTCTGGTGATAAACTTTAGGTCTCAATCGTGTTAATTGCTGAACATGTATGGCATGTTTTTCTAATAGCTGTAATGTTTCCATCTGATCCCATTTTATTCTTTGTTTTTGTTTTTTGATGTTCTTTTGTGAGAAATTAGAAACATCAGTTTGTAACCACATAAAATTTGAAATAGGTGCTGCAAAACTTTTGGGAAAGAAGTCAGTCAAACAATTAATGAAACAAAGTTCTCTATAGCTGGTGCACTGCAGTTCCAAGCTGACGAGCAGTTGAGAGAAAGATATTATATATACTAGAAAATAGTGAAAACTCATGGGTACTTTATGTACCAAGTTAAGCTTTGCTCACATGCTACATATGCTTTAAATGAAGTTGCTTTTTGTTCCCAGTTTTCCAGGTTGTGGGACTGAAGTAAAATCTGGTCAAGCACCTTTTTTAGGGGTAATCAGAAAGTTGGCTATTAGAAAGAGCGTTGGAATTTGAAACCTTCCAAGTTTCCAGTTTTGTTGTTCTGATCCTTAAACCACAGAAAGTCTGACCTTCACATCAGATAAGGTTAAAAATAGATAAAATAATATTTTTTTCTGCTTATTGGTCGTTATTTTGCTTAGTTTGGTATCCCACTGCTGTATCCAGTGATAACAGCACATACTTGAATTCCAGCGTAATCATGACTCCCAGGAACCATTATGATTGTACTGCTAAATATTGTTATAATTTTTTTGTTAAATAGTAGTGATTACTTCATCTTGTTGGCCTTCCAGAAATGTACTCTACATACTTGATCGCACTTCAAAACTGTAGCCTTTTGTTCTGTAAAGTTCCTACCTCACAAGTACTCTAGCCCTTTTTATTCTACCTTACATCCATTAACGGATACAATAAAAAGTTGTAATTGAAAAAAATAGATACAGAAAAGGCTTCTGTGAAAGAGTTATTGTAAAGCGAAGTCTAAATATCTCAGATATGATTACAGTTTTATATGGCAGTATTTGTGAATACAGATACAGTGTATGTATTGCATAGATCTTTTTCATTAGTTTGCTTGCTTTTCTTTTTTCTGTGCACAGAGTTGGTGAAGGTCAGGCAGGAGACAGATTAGCAACATCTTACACCACAATGTCAAAATACTTAAAAGTGTTTACAGTGCCCACTGACACACAATGAATTTAAGACTGGCAGACTGAAGCGGAAATAAAACTATTCTTATTCTTCTAAACCAGAACTGGGGCCTCGGTGGTTTATGATTGTTTTAAGGTCCATTAATCCTCGAATCATGAGGCCGTGTAAAAAAAGACAGCTGTAACATTCAGTCCCTGGCTTTATTTAAAATGTTTTTACTTCAACACTGTTTCTAATTAATGACAGTGACTCTGTGACCTGATTCAAATGTATCCAATACATAAGGGTGTGGATTCACGTTCCCTCATAGGATGTTTTATCATTTATGGCAGCAGTGTGCAGCCTGAATTGAACGGTGCCAACTCTTCACAGGGAAAAGCTTGCTCTAACAGAGAGAAAATCAGATACTGGACTTTAATGTCTTTTACCCTTTCTATTTATGGATTTATTTGGGGGTCTGGGTAGAGGGAATACGGTTTTGAAGCCAAATGACAGAGCAATTATAGAAGCGTGCGTGTGTCTCTGCTCATACAGCGTATGTTCATGCTTAAGTTTTCTACCAACATTTTCCTTTCAACTCCATTGCTGATCCCTCAAATGTAAGACCCTGGAAGAAAACATCTAGAAAAGCATAGTGTAAAATAATGCATTGAAAACTAAATTGAATTGACTGATTTTACAGAACACGGCAGATGTGTTCTTGTAATGTAAACTGCAATCTGACAGGAATGCTTTTGATAAAACTTTAGCAAAAGGGCGTGTTGTAACATCAGGGTACGCATTACAGGAATCCACTGGCTTCTCTTTGACCCATGATCAGAATCAACAGAACAGTATTGATAAAAGTTTGAGGCTTATCTATTCATTACTATTACTCAAAATACCAGCTTGTGTGATATATTGAAAGAGGAGACATTTTCTGTGTACCAGAGTAGTTCTCTCTCTCTACCAGTGTTATAAAGAGAATTTCACAGAGGCAGATATATAGTCTTAACCAGAAAATATTTTTAAAATAATCATGTGAAAACTCTAAATTAATCCATGTTAAATTGGCAGGAACAGAACTAACATTTGGCACTGAGTAGTTCATTGTTCAATTAAAAGATCTGGAGAAACCATTAAAAAAAGGGGGGCGCAGAAGCAAACAGCCACTCGACCTCGGCCTCAGCTGGCTAGAAGGCACCATCTTTCTCAGTGTAACATTATTGTGGTGTAGATTCCCTTGGTTGCAATAGGCTGAGTTAGGAGAGGCAACTGATCTGAGACCCCCAACAACACGGTTGTTCTACTTTCTAACAAACAGAAGACAAATGCAAGCAGCCCAAAAGAAAAGACTGTGGAATTTAATCCTGTATTTGGGTATAGTAAGATTTTATGTGATGCTTAGACCAGATAAAGTGATTCTACATATTAGGAATCTTGAGCAGATTTGGGTTTGTAGATGCTTTCCAAACAGGATATAAATCTTGAGAGATACGGAAGGCGCTTATTGTCCTCAGCGGTGACTCTTTATCTCCTTTCAGTTCACATCAAGGCTGTTGTCTGTGATGTCCTTTACCCCCAGTATTGTTTTGCCGTACCTCTTGATCCTCTTGCCATTCAGTGTTCCATCTAGGAACCTCTTACTTGGCTGGGAAACATAAAAGCAACTTTTATGCCAATAGAATAATTCAGTATGTCACAGTAGCTTATAACCCTATTCTAAAAATGACAAAAAAATACTGTTTTGATTTTTTAAATCCCCTTCTTTAGGTCCCAAAATTAGCTATTCAGAACTGCTCACTGTGTCAGTTAACACCAATAATTATCAGAGGTATAGCTAAATTCCTCTTATCTGGAGATGTCCTTTAGCTTCTATATTTAGACATGTGGAAAAACCCTCTTGAAAGAACAGCTCACATTGAAAGATGACAATATGTTTTTCAGTAAGGGTAGTTTCTCTGACATTAACTGTCCGTTGGTTTAGTATGGTTGAATTCCAGACATTAATTTCTTCATAGTCCTTACATTTTTACAGAACACATGAGAATATATTTCCTGTAACTAAATTACTTAATCACCCTTGTCCTTTACAAAGTTATTTGATATTAAGATGTTATTTTTTGAGAAAGGGGAATGAACAGAAATCAAGAGCAGTGGATGTTTATTCTGTGAAGAAGTCATCTGTGCCACTGATGCCACAAACCTGGGAATTTAAGATTTTGACTAGAAAAGGAATAGGTAGAAACAAATACAGAAGATACTGGTTTATGTGTATGGGCACGTCTTTACTTGATGAGCTTTGACTGTGAAATTTCCATCTGATATTTGAAATCTTTTTAATCAATGAATTTTATTTTTTCAGTGTATTTAGTATAAAAGTTAGTTGAGATACCTTAAATCTTACTTGGGAAATAGAAAGAATAAAGACATCAGTTAAAAAGAACTTCCTAATGAAGTTAGGAAGAAAATCAGGCAGCTTGGGTAAGTCATGATATGAAAGGCTGAAATACTTCTAGTGTTAAAATGACAGCCAGTGTTGTACGTTACTGCAGAGGAAATAGTATGCTATGCAATATTACGGTCCTGCACTGTCTGTGGATATCAATCAGTGCAAGTACCTGGATGCGGCAAGAGGGCCGCTCTCCTGGATCCTTATTACTGTGTATATGGTCTCTTTCCAGCATCGAGAATGGCATAACATCTGTATCATGCGAGCCTAAATGAGGCCATGGCACGGTTTTCATCAAACATTACATATATTGTAAGCTAAGGAGAGAAAGGCGTGTGATATAATTGGCGTTTCTCTGCAGAGCAACTGACAGTGCTTTACAACTTATTTTCAGCAAGTGTTAGGTGGATACTTTTGTTTCTGGGAAGTGACAGTGCCTTGTAAAGGAGGACAGTGTAAAGTAGATTAGCTTTTCTAGCAGGAGTAATGCCATTATGACATTCTTCTGGACACTTTTCATAGTATGCAGGAAAACCTGAGTCCATTTTTTTTTAAGATAAATTACAGCACAAGAACAAAAAAAGACAAGTACTCTGTCATCTTGGCATAATGCTAGGGATTTGTGACTATCCATGCGTACTGCCTATACTGTGCTGTACATTTACACGAAGAAAAAATATTACTGGTCTATACTGCTGCACACTGTTCAGAATACCATAGTTAATGCAGTGTCCATTAAAGTGTCTTTGTTTTCAGTGACTTTATAACTCTGATAAAAGTCTTTGTAAGCTTTAATAGGGTAGCAGATCAGCCCAGAAGAGAGTTATTTTGCAAAATCTTTACAATGAAATGTCAACCTGAAAACAAAATCCCTTTTTGTTATTAGGATAAAACATTTGTGCAAATGTTAGCGTGCATGTATTGCTGACTCTTGCACACCTATAGAAACTTTTTGTTAATTGTGGGAGGAAAACGAACCTAGAATCAGAAGACTGTTTTTCTTCATAAACCTTGACTGCATGACACACTTTTTTTTTAACTTTCCACATGCTCTTGATATTTACTTAGAAGCCAACTGTATGTTGTACTCCAGATGCTAAAAAGTTCTTGCACGTATCATAATTTCAGACAGGGATAGCTCTATTAATTTTTTTATCTTCTCACTTTAAAGAGTTATAGATCATTCAGGAAAAACATCGTAGGCATGTGAACATTCATGCTCATGAAAACTGCTACACCCTCTTTGCCGTTGAAACGTGGAGTCAATTTACTGACATCAAATGGTCCAGCTCGGCTGATTTCATTGAGACCTCACAGTGATATTGAACTTGGACTGTGATTGGAATGGAAAAGGGGGGAATTACTTTTTCTGTCCCTGATTTCCGTAGCTTTGCTGTAAAATCTCTGTACAACAAGACTGCTGCTATTTTATGTTAGGATAATTTCCCTTAAGGCTTAAGTCAACCACAGATTGTTTAGCTTTTCCCATTCCCAGGGCTTCCATTCCTTCCTGTTTTGCCCTTTTTCCCTTGACTTTTAAGAATAGACACTCCTCCTGCTTTTGTCCCATTTTTCACCTCCAGGAGGTGGTAATTCTATTGCTCAAATGGATTCCTGCTGGTTGCCAACACAACCATGTAATTCTGAGGGAAGAAAAATGCCTTATCTGCAGTTTTGATTTAAAGCAATTTCTTGAAAACATAATAAAGCTTCTCACCAATGGCATTAAAGTTAATAATCCTTAATGTTGAAAAGTGGTGGTTAAAAGAAATGAACGAGCACTTGAAGGTTGCACTCTTTTATTTTAGCAGATAGAGACTCACTTTGGGTTAGATTATAGCTGGCACGAAGCAGGCAAGTGGAGAAGAGTTTCTGGGCCTGTCTTGGTACCCTTCAGAATCGCATCCTGTAAACTTGGGTGGAGGCAAGGTGGTGCCCAGGAAACTCCCCTCAAGGCTTTTGGTCCCAGAAGATGATAGCACTAAGGATGCGAGGAATAAAAGAAATGTCGGGCTTCTCTCTCCCCCTGTGTTAATCAGTAGTACAAAGCACGGAGAGCTGCAACTTCCCTGAAGTGCAGGTGCTTTCTGAGCTCCTTCCAGCACAACTGGACACTTCTGCGCTTTGCTTAATTATTATTTGCATCTTATTTTTTATTCTGCCTATGAGAATATGACCTATCAGAATATGACCTAGAGCGTATGACCTAGATTCAGTCACTAGAAAGTACCTTCCTCTGTGTCCTTGCCAAGTGGTAAGGTGAGGCTTCATTTGACTAAGGAGGGGTATTTTGTTCCTCAATAGTCTTTATGCTAGGGTGTCTCAATTTATTTTAAATGTGTATTTTCTTTAGCTTTTATTATTGTACCCAATGTATTTTCTTAAAAAGGACAAGTGCAACTGACTTATTTTAAGGGTTTCCTTTATATATATATATATGTATGTATGTATGTGTATGTGTGTTTCAATTCCTGTTTCAAGATCTTCTTTCTAAGCTGTGTGAACTTAGGTCCTATAAGCTCACACTTTTTAGTCCATGAATCAGCTTCTCTGCTTTCCTTAATACCTTTTCAAGTGCTATATTAATATCATTTTAGAAGGTGGTGACACAATATTCTGGCTGGGCTTTGCTAGAGAACTAAATAATCCTTGTGTAACTTCACTGAACATGCATTCCCTTTCTAGGCAACTGTGGGTGTAAGCATGTAAAATAGAAGAGATGTGCTGGCTACCACTGTTTTTCTCTGTCACGTCATTTTTATTTTTTTTTTAAATGATGAGTTTACCATTATCCCAAGGTCCTTTTTGAATTCCTTCTGCTCTAAATCAGTCAGATTTATCTGGTATTTGTTTACTTCATAGTGTAGTACTTTACATGTGTCAACATTAATTTCATGTGTTGTGTCAGCCGAGTTTGGGAGGAGGCCCAAACCCTAGCTGCTGTCTTTGGTTTTGGGTTGGTTTTGTAGTTCCTTTTGTTTTTCTTTCTTTTTTTTTTTTCCTCCTGCACCTTTCCCTCTCCCTGCTAGCTGTGCAATGTCAGCAAGCACAGCTAGTTTACAGTTGCTTTTTTTGATTCGGTCATTTGTCTAGATTAGATACTGCAGAGGTCTGAAGTGCGACCTTTGGGGAACGGCACTGGCTAGGACCCTGTAAGCACTGCTTATTTCATGTATGTATGCGCATGTGGGCATCCCAAACTGTACATTGCCTGTTCTGGAGCTCCTGAACACAAAAGCGTGGCTTAGCTGAATGCCCACCTGCTGCTGGGCCTGCTGTCTTTACTGATACAAGTGGCTTTGGGCTCAGCGCTTGAAGTTTAAAGGGTTTGCTGGATGTGTTTGTTAAAGGCAAAAATACTTAGTTGGGGAAGACATTCAGTGCTATATTT